>ORJL010597276.1_pt1 | contig 16490 bp, 13 predicted proteins | sample 1779941 | NCBI WGS metagenome assembly ORJL01 (sample SAMEA104232317, study PRJEB22302) | groundwater metagenome | biome: forest; feature: aquifer; material: groundwater | place: USA | collected 2011-08-07 | depth 5.8 m | reverse complement strand
TCTCTATCATTTCAAAGCCAGTAAGCACAAGTTTTACTTCCTTTTGCATATTAGCTACAATGTAGCTAACTACTATAAAATCATTTCGCTATTGTAGTATATACTTCAAGAAAAAATGAGTCACTTCATTAAACGATTACGATTGTGTGAACTAATTTTTCTGCTTCCTGAATTGATTTTTCTGCCTTGCTTTTGTCAGGAGAATCTGCGATTATTCTGAGGAGATTGTTTTCTGTTTTCGAGAGCCTGAACCAGATGAAGGTTTTTTCATCGAGGAAAACTTTTATGGATTCTGATTCTTTGACAATGAATCCTTTTTTTCTGTAATATGATGATATTTTCTGCTTGAATGCCTTGATGTCAGGGATTTCTGTTCTAATGTCTTTTCTTATTGTGAAGTATTTGGGGTATTCTTCTAGGATTTGCTTGAGGGATTTTTGTTTTTCTGCCAATATTCCTAGCAGAATGAACATTGTTAGTATTCCATCCCTGCATCTTGAGGGGCTTACTATGACTCCTGATGAACTTCCTTCACCGCCTACAATGGAATTGTTTCTTATCATTTCTTCGATGACATTTATTTCTCCAACATCTGTTTCAAGAATTTTTGCTTTGTGCTTTTTTGCAATTTCAGAAACTATGCCTGAGGTTGCATCGTTGATGACAATTACTTGTTGCAATGGGTTTTTTGTTTTGGAGAGGATATAGTCTGCGCATACAGCGAGGAGGTATTGTCCGTTGATTGCTCCTTCTGGATGTACGACTTCTACTCTGTCTGCGTCGCAGTCAAATCCAAATCCTGCGTCGAGGTTTTTTTGTCTGAGAATCTTTTTGAGGTAGCTTAAGGAGATTTCATTTGGCTCGACTTTTCTGCTGAAGATTCCATATTGCGTGTTTATTTCTTCGTATTTTATTCTAAATTTATCGAGGATATTTTTTGAGAGTATTCCTGTTCCGCCGTTTGGGTCTATGATGAATTTGATTTTTGAATTTGATATGTTTTCTAAGGTGATTTTTCCGATTATCTGCTCGAGAAAATTTGAGTATTCTTCAAGGGCTTTGCTGTGCATGTCAGAGATTTTTGGCCTTGTCAATATTTGTGGAATTTCTTTGTTTTTGATTTTTTGGTATCTTTCAATGATATTTTGTATGTCTTTTACTCTTAGAACTGCTCCGTCATTATCGAGAAATTTGAGGCCGTTCCATTCCGGCTCGTTGTGAGAGGCAGTTATTATTATTCCACCGTCAGCGTTAAATGCCCTGACTGCGTTCTCTGCTATTGGTGTTGCTGCTACGCCTATGTCTATTACTTCCTGAAAAACTTGGGAGATTGTTTTTGAGATTTCTTCTCCTGAATGCCTTGTGTCTATGGCTATGATTATTTTAGGGTTTGGAGATTTCTTTTTTAGGAAGTTGTTGAATATATGCGCATATTTGAGGCAGACATTCTTGTCTAAACCATTATTCCAGATTCCCCTTATTCCTGAGAATGATTCTATGAGCGGCATTTTTGATTAGATTATTTTTTGAGGTATTTTAAATTTTGCTTATTTTTTACTCTCGTCGAGACTATTGCACATAAAAAGTAAACCAGTATACGAAATAGTAACATTTATATATTAACACATCCTTTAACTTGGTTAAGGGGTATAGTATGTCATCTGCTTTATTGTATCAGATAGGTATAGTCATCATCTTCTCGGCGGTGATTGGCCTTGTAATTAAGTTCTTTAAGCAGCCGCTCCTCTTGGCTTTCATAATAGCTGGTTTTATTATCGGTCCTGCTGGATTGAATTTTATCAGCGATAACGAAACAATTGTTACAATCTCTGAGCTTGGAATTACATTCATGCTTTTTATCGTCGGGCTGGATTTTAATATCAAGAATATCAAAGAGACATCAAAGGCAGTTCTTGTTTCAGGGATTGCGAGTCTGCTGATTATTTTTGGTGTTGGATTTCTTGTTTTCAGATTGTTGAAGTTTGAGATTATTGAGTCTGCTTATATTGGTTTGATTTTGGCTTTGAGTAGTACACTGCTTGTTGTGAAACTGCTTTCTGATAATAATGAGATTGATTCTCTTCATGGAAGAATTGCTATTGGCATTTTGGTTTTTCAGGATATAGTCGCAATATTGGCTCTATCAATGCTTGCTGAAATAGAGACGTTTTCATTTATTTCTGTTGGCTCTGCCATGGCTGGAGGGCTGATTTTGATTGGAAGCTCTTTTCTCATCGGCAGACTGCTGCTCAGGCCGCTTTTTGATTATGCTGCGAAGTACGCTGAGTTATTGTTTATTTTCAGCATTGCGGTTGTTTTCGGGTTTGCATTTTTTTCAATGTCTCTAGGACTTTCGATTGCTATTGGGGCTTTTATCGCGGGAGTTATAATTGCTAACATGCCTTATTCGTATGAACTGATTAGCAAAATCAAGCCGCTTTCAAATTTTTTCAATGCGCTTTTTTTCGTCGGGTTAGGGATGCAGATAGTTCCTTCTTTTAAGGATATTGTTACTCCTATCGGTATTATGCTCGGGCTGACTTTGATATTGAAGCCGATAATTATTATGTTTGCCAATATTTTTTCTGGTTATGATGCAAAGACTTCTTTTAATTCTGCATTTTATCTCGGACAGGTCAGCGAGTTTTCCCTGATAATTGCTGCGCAAGGATTGCTTTTGGGACATTTTTCACAGGGAATGTTTTCCTTGACGATAATTGTTACTGTGCTGTCAATGGTTATATCCTCTTATGGGATTAAGTACAGGGAACGGATTTACAAATCTTTCCAAAGACCATTGAAGTTTTTCGAGAAGAAAAAACGCGCTAATGAGGAGAATGAAAAAACTGCTGACGAGGATTCTTACATCCGGGCGAATATTGTGATTAACGGCTATAAGAATCTTGATAATGATTTGCTGAATAATTTTAAGAGCCATAAGAAGAATTTCCTTGTCGTGGATAATGATCCTGTTGTTATTAATAATCTGAAAGCCAACGGAGTTAATTGCATGTTTGGCGATTTGGGCGAGCCGGAGATTTTGAATAAGATATCATTGCATGCTGCTGAGATTGTTATCTCGACGAAATCTGATATTAATACAAATCATTTCCTTGTGCAGAAAATCCGAGATGTGAATAAGAAAGCCGTTATTATTGTTACTGCGAACAGCGTCAAGGATTCTGTTTCTCTCTATAAGGTAGGGGCTGATTATGTTATTTTGCCGAGTTTAATTACCGAGAAGTATGTTGCTGTATTGTTTGAAGACTTTTCAAAGGACTTGAACAGCATCATTACAAAAAAGCTAAATCACTTAGAAGACCTCAAGAAAAAACAAATGGAGATGAGCTCGGCTTATCAGGAGATGATTAAAGTTACTGAGATAGACGAGATAATGAAGAGATTCAATAAGAAATCTCCTGATGCAAATATCTCTGAGAAGAAAGAAATCCATATAGATACTCAACAAATAGAAGTTTAAGTCCTTATGTATTGTCAATCAAGCTTCTTTTCTTTAGTCTTACATATATGCTGTTGTTTCTTTTCTCTACCTGTTTATGGATGTAATATCCCTTCTCGTATCTGATGACGTCAATGATTATGGTTCCATTTATTTTGCTGGTAATCGCCGTAATATTTACCACCCCCTAACTTTTATTGGTTTTGCGGCTTTATAAAATTTTGTGTTTTTCGTATAGAGAAAAGTATACTGATTTAATTAAGATTGAGATTAGGTATGTTAAGATGAGGAAAAATGTCAGTTCTATGATTTGGAGTTTTACTATCAGAGTGAAAAGCTGTGCGTTTCCAAAGAGTATGAAGATTGCTGATGTAAGGAGAATTGCTATGAGGTGCAAACCAAGGTATCCTTCGTGATGGATGTCTTTTTTGATTTTTTTGTAGATGTATAGGATAAGAATTGTGTTTATGAAGAATGCCGACAATGAGGGTGTGAATGCTTTTAGCAAAACCAAGTAAAATACTATGAGGATTGCTGCGAGTGCTGGTAGCATGATTGAAGGGAATGCAGAAACGGATTTAAGGTTTTTGGGATTTTTTATTTATTCACTACTATCTCCTCCTTCGCCTGCCTCTGCGTTTCCGCCTTCTGTGTTGTTATCAGTGCTTTCTGAATTTTCTCTGTATGTGTTCTCTGAGGTGTTTTCTTTTGTGGATTCTTTTCCGGATTCTTCAAACTTTGTTTCTGTCCTGTATTCTGTTTTTGCAGATTTTCCGTCGTATTTTGAGATGTATTCTGAGACAATTTCTTCTATGTCTGCTTTTGCCATGCCTTTTTTCTCGAGCATTCCGATTAAATTTTCCAGAGTGTTTATTCCTCTCTTTCCATATTCTTCCTTGACTCTTCCTGCTCTGTCTTTTGATATTGTTCTTATTTCAGAGAAGTTCTTCCAGTTTCTATTCAGAACATCGTCTCTTCCATATCCTGTCGGAGTTGTTGTGCCTTTGTAATTGCTGAGTATTGTGTCGCAGAATTCTACAAGGTAATTTTCGAGCATTTCCTCGCCTCTGGGAGTTCCAGGTACACCGTAAAGATGGAGCATTTCGTGCATCATGGTATTGACAATTCCGTTTCTCATCGAGATACCATAATGTTTTGCTGCCTCTCTTGACTTTTCTCCGAAATCTTTTGGAAGATAGAATGTTTTTGGACCTTCAGGTAATTGCTCTGAGAATGGTGCAACTGCTGCATGCGCGCCTTCTATGTTGTGTTCTATTACTCCGCTTACATACTCGGCAATATCGTATTCTGGGCTGAGTCCTTTGCTTGTTAAGAATTCATGAAGCATCTGGAATTCTGCTGATTTGAGAAAATTCTCTACTATCATTTTTACATCATGCGCTTTGTAGAGCATTCTTCCAGCGTCTCTTGGAGACGAAGCCAATTCCCACGGCGTGATGTATTTGTATAATTCTGGAATGGATAAGATTTCATGATGGAATATTGCTGCTCCATAAGGAGGAAGTGCCGGTACGTATTCGGTTGGTTTTTGGATTCCGTTCTCTATCCAGCTTTCTATTGCAAGTCTTCCGCCGTCCCATGGTAAGTCAAGAGATTTGTGGAAGTATGGATTGTTTATTGCTGTCCAACCTTCGTTGCTCATATCAACGGTATCTCTCGACATCATTCTCAGGTCTATGTACTGGTCTGGTGTCAGCATAATGGCTTGTGAAGTGTTTGCAGAGCATGTGTGGTTGACTGCTTGGTATTCTATCCGAGAAGGATTGCCTGAGGAGTAAATGCTTCCAGCTATTAAAGTTCCTGCTATCAAATTTTTTGCTCCATGTATTAGCCCATTTCTTAGAGACATTTTAGTATTACTATCTAATGGTAACAATAGTATTTAAATCTTTCTGTTGCAACAAATTAAAACCAACAAATTTATATAACAAGAATGCCAATCAAACAGAAATGTGAAAAATGAGTTTCCTCGATAAATTTATGTTCTGGAAAAAGAAGGATGATTTTGATTTTGGTTCTGGGTTAGATACAGGGATGGGAAATTCGCCTTCCGGAGCTTTTGGAAGTTCTCCGTATGGAAATAATAATAGCAATTTAGGCAGTTCTACAATGTCAGGGAGTTATGGCGATATGGGGATTGAGTCAGGAGTTGGTAATTCTGGTGGATTTTCCGAGCAGGTTTCGCCGGAAAGAAATAATTTTTCAGCGCAAAATATTGCACAGCAGCAGTTTCAAAGTCCGTTTCAGCAACCACAGCAGCTTACGCAGCCTCCTCAGCATTTTCAGCAGCAATATCCTCCTCAATCACACAGCAATACAGAGATTGAGATTATATCGTCGAAACTTGAGTCTATCAAGGCTCTTCTTGAGAGTGTTAACCAGCGGCTTACTAATTTAGAGAGAATTGCAAATGGTGAATATGAACCGAGAAGAAGAAACTGGTAAGCATAAGATATGGAAGTATTTTCTGGTAATTTCTGCGGTTATTGTAATTGACCAAATTTCTAAATTTTTTGTTGAGAGAATTATTCAGGATGGCTCTGTTTATTTAATCGGAAATTTCGTGCATCTTACTCTGGTTAAGAATACAGGCGCAGCTTTCGGTATTTTGAAGAATCAGAATTTCTTGCTTGCAGTTGTTTCTGCTGTTTTTTCTTTAATTGCTCTGTTCTATATAATTATGTCTAAGGATAAAAAGTATAAGCTGTGCCTTGCGCTTATTTCTGCCGGAGCAGTTGGTAATTTTATTGACAGAATCAGGTTAGGGTATGTGATTGATTTTTTTAATGCGGGTTTTTGGCCTGCTTTTAATATTGCTGATAGTGCAATTTCTCTCGGAATTTTTTTTCTTGTTTTGATGGCTATGTTTGAGAGCAGGAAAAAAGATACTGGGAAAATGGATGGGAAAAAGAAGGGAGAAAGCTAAATAGTTTTCATAATTTCGCAAACTTAATCGCTTCCTTACAATTACATTCCCAATCTTTGAGGCGAGGAATTATCTCGACGAGAATTTTTTTTACTTTTTCTCCGTTGTTGTGCATTGTCTTAAGAATCATATCTACTGTTACTGCTTCTTCTGATTCGCGCCAGCAGTCATAGTCTGTTGACATTGCAATCGGCTGATAACAGATTCCAGCTTCTCGTGCAAGGACAGATTCAGGGACTGTTGTCATGTTTATTACATCGCAGTTCCAGTTCTTGAATAAGTGTGATTCTGCTTTTGTCGAGAATCTCGGTCCTTCGATTGTTACAATTGTGCCTTTTTCATGATATGAGAATTTCTGCTCTTTTGCTATCTCGACGAGAATTTTTCTTATTTTTGTGCAGAACGGCTCTGCCATTGAGATGTGGCATACTTCTGTTCCTTCGTAAAAGCTCTGATGCCTTTTGGTTGTCCTGTCAATGAACTGGTCTATGAATACTAAATCTCCTGGCTTAATATTTTCCCTCAGAGAGCCGCATGCTGTCGGCGCTATGATGTGGGTTACTCCAAGCTCTTTCATTGCCCAGATGTTTGCGCGGTAATTTACATTCGTTGGGTTTATCCTATGGCTATCGCCGTGCCTCGGAATTACGACTGTTTGAACGCCTTTGACTGTGCCGGTTGTAACCAAATCAGAGGTTGCGCCGTATGGTGTATGGATTTTTATTTTTTTGGAGTCTTTCATTATTTTCGGATCGTCAACTCCAGAGCCGCCTATGATTCCTATTTTTGCCATGAATAGAATGAAAAACCTAAAATATATAAAATTATGGGAGAATTTTAAAGATAATTATTAATTGTTGAAAGAGAGATGAGTTTTGAACAACTCGGCATGTACAAGACACCAATAAAAGAGAATAGAAAACGAGCCAGGGAGGATTTTCTTTTGAGTTATTATTTTCAATTTTGAACCCCCGACCTACAACTTAGGAGGCTGTCGCTCTATCCAATCTGAGCTACTGGCTCGTCTGAATATCCAGAGATGAGATGTACTTCTTAAATCTTATTTTTATTTAGACGAAAGTAACCAAATTAGTAAACTTTAAAAATCCATGTAAAATCCTCTCTTACAATGGCAAAGTTAAGGAAGTTCGTAGCTTATAGAAGTCTTGAAAGACCATATACAAGGGTTTCTAAGTATAGAGAGAAATCTTATATCAGGACAACTCATAATACAAAGGTTGTGTTGTTTGATATGGGGAATCTGAAGAAGGAGTTTCCGTTCAAGATTACTCTTCATGTTAATGCTAATCTACAGATAAGGGATAATGCTATGGAGAGCGCCAGAGAGACTGCTAACAGGTTAATGGAGAAGATAGCGGGAATTCCGAACTATCATTTTAAGGTTAATGTTTATCCTTTCCAGATTTTGAGGGAGAATCCTTTGGCTCAAGGAGCAGGAGCTGACAGATTCTCGACGGGAATGCAGAGAGCTTTTGGAAAGCCTATTGGACAGGCTATCAGGGCAAAGAAAGGCGATGTGATTTTTACGATTTCGACAGAGAAGAACTTTGTTGCAACAGCAAAAGATGCATTGCACAGGGCAGGAACCAAATTACCATGCACCTGCAGTGTGAAGACTGTTGAGATGAATTCTAATAAGTAAAATATATATATCACCAAGTCAAAGGAATCATTTATGAGCTTAATGAAAAGGGAAAATATGATTATGGTGTTTTTGGCGGTTACTTTGTTTCTCGCTGTTGCTTTGGTCGGGAATGGCATTACCGGATCAACTACTTTTGCTGATGACCTTAAAGAAAGCTCAAGTGTAAGCTCCTCTCGGGATACTGTCATCGAGAAATATTCTATTGATATGTTCAGGAAGAGTATGGCTTTCCAGATAATTTTCGGGTTGCTTGTGTTTATATCTGGAGGATTTGCAGTTTATATCTATAACCTGCATCACCATATGCCTATGAGGAAAAAAATGAAGAAACAAACTAAGAGAAGAAAGAAGTAAGAGAAATGGTTTGATACTATACATCTACCTATTCTCATTTATCCTTCTATGCAATTCAACACACCGATCATAAATTTCAGCTTTATGCTCTTTAGGCAGTTGTTGGTAAATCATTTCAACTGTAGGATACAGCATTGATGCCCTATTATGCTCATTGTTTTCAATATAATATTCAATCTCAGCAATTAATTCTTTTGCTTGTTTCATAGTATGCTTATTTTCGCTTTGCATGTTTTTTCTGGTTTCCAGCATTTTGTGTATGGTTGTAATAGCAGGATACAGCTTGTCTGCAATATCAACTTTTACAGACTTGACATATCTGTTTAGGTCATGCAGCAAGAAATCCGAATCTTTACCATAATCCAAACTGCCTGCATCAAAATTGGTTAAAGGATCTATACTTTGTATATGTATCTCTCTATTTTGTCTGCCTTTTGTATCATTTCTTTTCGGAGAAATCTTTGAAAAGATATTTGTATAACCTTTGGCAAATGCAAAATAATAAGCAACAAGTCCAACAATAATTAAAATCCCAATACCTATAATCGCCTTTTGAGTATTGTCCACACTGCCATTGAATGAGAAGATTGAAAATCCTGTAACGACACTTTTCTTTACCTGCTGATTAAGTCCAAGAAGCACTATTGATTTAGCCCTTTTGACAGTTGCCAAATCAATTTTTCTATTCACAATATACTCAATTCTTGTGCCATCATAGTTAAACTCCAGAAAGCCAAACTTGACAACTGGATCCTCATTAATTATCTCATAATCTGCGGTTATGAAAGCAATATCATTTACATTCTCCACAATATCCTTTGGAATTATTTCAACAATAACAACATCTTTAAACGGCTCTGGATTGTTATGGAATATCTTTTTTTGCACCAGAGTTTTTTCTTCCTTGTTGTCATCAAGATAGTCTATACTTACAATACTTATCTTTACCTCAACATTTATTTTCTCATGAGTTTTTTTATTATTATTTATATAAGCCCTTTTCTCATCTTCTGTCATGCTGATTTTTTTGGCTATCTCATTCACAGCCTTGTCTATGTCCTCTTGGCTGATGCTCTGCACAAATTCTGTCTTCTCTATCAGATTCAAATCCTTTGGAATTGTCTTCTCAATCTTTTTTATCTCAAGCCCAATTTTAGTTAACTCATTATCTAATTCGCCTTCGGTTCTGTAGGTGGATTTTAAGTCCGAGAGCTTTACTTTTATCTCATTCAGCTTTGACTCGGCGTCCTTTATTTTTATTATCAACTTAAGGTCATCTATAATCAGCTTCTTTTCATTATCGGCATTTTCCTGCAGGTTTGAGCTTGCATAATTAATATCAATAAGTAAATTGTCAACACTTTTTATAGAATTTTCCACTTTCGGAACCAAGTTTGGTGGAAGTGGCTTTGGTAATTCTGGCTCACTGGTTTTTATGCTAGTCTCCGGAGTTGTTATCTGCTGTGGACCTGTTTTAACTGATGTTGCATAAACCTCTCCTGATAATAGCCCTTTATTTCCTGCCTTGTCAACAACAGCGATTTTATAGTAATATGTAACTTTCTCAATGATTGATTTATCAATAAACTGCGGCTCATTTGTGCTTGCATAATTATCAAGATAGCTTACTCCAGATGAAGTAGTTCTGTAAATTTCATAATGGTCAACATCCTCATCCTCATAATACCATTTTAATTTGATTTCTCCATTTTGCTCACTGCTTGAAACTATATTTGTCGGAATATTTGGTTCAATCGTATCAACAATAAACAATCTTCCATTTGTAATAGTTGTTCCTGTGTTGCCTTTTATGTCAGTCCCGCTGAAATAAAATGTCCCAATCTTTTTCTCATTCTTATCCTCAATAATCATATATCCTATCCAATTTGTATCAGCTCCTGTCAGTGAAATATATCTTGAAGATGAATCTGTATCAAAAGTATAATACAAGGTTGGAGCTGACCTAAGCTTTTTAGTAGTTGTAAGCTTAACCTCAATAGTTCCTGCCTTTATAGGAGAAGCATCGCTTAATGCTATTTCAGCAGAAGGCAATAGGCTTACTTCAAAATTTATTAGGTAATCTTCTCCGATGTTACCTAAACTATCATTGCATTTTATGTAGTAATTATAATTATAAGTGCTGTCTGTTAATCCTAATAAAGATTGAGTATGAGTTTTCAAACCAGTGGTGCTGAACTGGTTCATGCTACTGTAATTTATACTGCTTGTTGTGCTATATCTGCATACTGCATTCTCATTGGTTGTTACTGTTAATGTTGTGTCAGAGCTTGTTACTTGGCTTGTTGGCGTATATGATAAGATTGTAGGAGGTGTTGCATCAATAGTCAATGTATAATTAAGACTGCTCCAGCCCTCAAGACTTGCCTTGTCAAGGCATTTCACATTCCATTTGTATGCTCCATCTCCCAGTGTTACAGTAAATTTATTCTCCAAGTTAGTTGCGGGAGACAAGTTCGTTTGAATAGCCTGCCATATTCCAGAGGAGTTTGCAAACAGTGTGCAGTTTTTTAGGTTTACATCAGTAGGTGTATAATTAAAAATTAAGTTGTTCCTGTTAATCTGTAATTTATCTGCAGGATAATTCAAAATAACGGTTGGATTGCTCGTGTCAATAGTTAATTTATAAGTTGATGAATTTATTATATTGCCGTTTTGTGTGCAGTTAATGCTCCAGTTAAAATAGCCTTCAATAAGGATTTTATCAAAATAATTTGTCTGATTCAATGTTATTGATGTTGTTGTTGAATCAATATTGTTGTTTAGTATCAATGAACAGCTTGAAACCTCTGCGCCAGAAGAAACATTAAAGGTAAATCTGGCATTTGAATTGCTTTGCGCAAAATTATCCGCAGGTGAACTAAGCTCTATTTTGGTTTGTGCATAGGCTAAATTTGCTATTAGGATAAGCATACTGAGCATTGCAATTATCCTGACTGGCTTCATTTGAGCATTTCCTCCAGCAGTGATTTGTTTTTCTCAATAGCATCCTCTATTGCTTTCTCAAGGAATTTGCCCAATGGTATCTTTTTGAGTGTGGAAATTACCTTTGCCTGCATATGTGTCTTGTCCTTCAGGCCAATGTTTACCCTTTTTGTCAACTATACCACCTCGTTTCACACTTTAATCATATCTATTATATAAATATTTTTAATATTTTCATTATAAAAATGATTTTTATGACTTTAATCATATGTAGAAATAGAATTATTAAATAAGTTATGACTGATATATGGCAATAGTGTTTATTGGCTTATTCACAAAAATACTTCCAGCAAATCAATTATTTCCTGCCTTGATTTTATAGGAGAAACCTTCTCAGCAAGATATTTGCTGTTTAGAGAATGTGCAAGCCATACACTAAAATCATTTTTTTGTGCATTGACATGATAATTGAAGGTATCATCGTCCATTACTCTCAAAGCATCTGACAGTTCATATAAATCCTTGATTACAACACCATTTTTCAGCCAGAAATAGTCCTTTGGCTTTGCACGCTTTGAAACAATCTCTTCTACTTGCACTGGCTCTGTTTCTAAGAGTGTAATCATTTCTTCCCTTGTCTTTATCTTGCTTACCTTATCAGCCAGATTAGTATCCTTTATTACATTCCTTATCCATCCTGCAAAATCATCCATAGGAGCATTTACATGATGTTTGAAGGTATCCTCATCTATTATTTCAAGCGCATCAATTAGTTCATGCAGATTTTTGATTACAACACCGTTATGCATATGGAAATAATGCTCTGGAGCCACATCATTAAAGAGTTTTAACTCGTTTGTCAGTTTTTTTAACTCTACTACCTTTAACTGGATATCTTTTTCGCGTTCATGCAGAAACCTCAAATCCTCGTCCAATGCCATTTTCTGTATCTGCCATTTATTCTCAAGAAGCTGAAGCTGCGTAATTTCTTTTATTAGTTCCTGCTCAAGCTTTTCTCTATTTGAAAGAGAAGTTCCGGTTTTTATTTCATCCTTTCTTAACTCCCAGTAATTATTCATTCTGGAAAATAGGTCTCCGGACAAAATTTTATGCTTAGTCGTGCCTTCATGCTGGAGATGTTTCAGTAGGTTGGCAAAAAATCCTTTTATTTTCCTGTCAGAAGGCTCCATATCCTTGCCTGGCAATTCATTCACTTCATCTTCTTTTGACTCAGCCAGTTCTGCAATATCAGATTCATGCGGCATTTCACGATTTTTACTTTCACTTGCATCCTCAGAAGGAGCTGCTGAAATAGGAGGCAGTTCTTCAGGAGATTCTTTAAATGTTGTAGGGTATTTTTCTTCACTAAAAGTCGTCTCAGGCTGAGACTTTTCAGTAGAAGGCTTTTTTATCACATCTTCGGCCAATGGGGGTAGTTCATCTGGAACATTACCTACGTTGCTTGGTTCAGGATTAGATTCCTGTGACTTATCCTTTTTCTTAAATACCCCTTTAATAAAGTCCTTCACCATCTTTTTTTCGACCAATTAACCAAAAATATCTATAAAGTTATCACCACCCATGAACTAATCTCTTAGGTAGTATTTAAAGATTTATCTTAATTCAACATAAAAAGTTATCGTATTAAGGCTATTGGGCTTTATGTATCTTCTTAACTCTGCCGGCACTTTAATCTCATAATCAACTATGCCATATTTTCCCTGCTTATTTGGATTAATTTTGGTTACAAATAAGACATCCTGTGTTGCATTAAAGTTACCCTTGTTTTCATCACTTGTATCCCATAAGATTCCAGTTACAAAATCTGAACTGTTAGTTGAATTAACCACAGGAACATTGGTAATCTGCAAGCCTAAAACAGTAAAATTTTCCATTGCAAGAGGCTCGCTATTTAGAGTATAGGTATTATTAATAGAATCTGCAAGGTTTGTCAGGTTTAAGGCAATATCAAGCTCTGCAAAGTCATCAAATGTTAGATTATTACTAAGATTCCTGCTCAATGCCTGTAGGTTATTCCAGCTTATTGAACTGTCTGTATCTGCTACCAGTATATTCCCAGCTATATTTGATTCATTAAACCAAGTATATACTGTTAAGTTTGATGATGTCTCAAGAAGAACTCTGGCATCAATCTCTCCATAGTAAATATGATAAGCAGATACTGTAAGTGTCTTATTAGCTTTGTTATTGTTTTCGTTTGATTCAAGTATTATGCCATTTGTGGCAAGAGGAGGATCAACGATTACATATATGCCCAAAGAGCCAACTCTTGGTGCATAGCTGATTGAGAGGTTGGCAGTGCCGTTTATAGAAATATTAACAGTGATGTTGCCTGAAATTTGTATGCCATTAATATCAGGATCATTCTCAAAGAACTGGACAGTTACATTCGTTGCATTCTCAGTGCCGATATTATGAACAGTTGCATTTATTGTTATGTTCTGATTTTCTATAGGAGCATCAGTACTGAAAATTATATCAGAAGAATTTATTTGTAAATCAGGGTCGTTTATAGTCAGAAAATTTATGACTGATGAAGCGATATTATTTGCCTGGTCAGTACAATTTACCTGCCATCTATATTCTCCGCCGAGTATTGTCAATGAAAAATTCAGTGTAACATTTTTGGTGATGCTGGCATTTGTTTGCACTCTTGCATCATTAAGTATCAGAGAGCAATTCATAACATCAAAATTATCTGTCACATTATATTGGAATAAAATAGTATTATTTGGAGTAGTAGTTGGATTTTCAGGATTAATAAGTGAGACAAAAGGCATGGTGCCATCTGCGCTGAAATTACCTAAACTGCTGTTGCCTTGATTATAAATGCTGGAGTTATCATAGCATGAAACAAACCAAGTATGATTTCCTTCTGCAATATTATCTACTGTAAAATTCTGTGATATATCTTTAGCTACTGTTGTATTCGTCTTATTAAGCACATTATCTATGTATAAGCTGCAGTTTTTTATGTTGCCGGGGTCAATTGCATTATATCTGAATGTTATGTTAACGATATTTATCCATGTGTTGTTGAATGGGAATTCCAAATTTACAACTGGAGGTGTTGTATCCTGAATGGTGATATTTATTGTAGCTGTATGCACACCGTCAAAATCATAGTAGTTGGAATCACAGCCTGCGCTGACAGTTATGTTTCCGTTGCCATCCTTATTGCCCGTTAGATTCCAGATAGCCAATGCTGAAGAGCCGAGTGATAAACTGCCTAAAGTAATTGTAAGGTTTTCTTCTTTGCTGATGTTTACAATTGAAGCATCTGAAAAGGAAATGGTTGCATTGCAATTTAGTGCGTCCTTGCCACCTATTATTGTGATATTAGCTGTTACATTAAAGCTGATGCTTGTGTTTCTAATGCTGTTATTTGGAGGAGCAATTATTGTTACATTTGGCTCACCGGGCTTTACTGTATCAAGAATTACATCAACTGTTGTTGTGGTTGTTGCCAAAGCAGATGATTTATTGCCATAATAAGTTGTGTTCCATGATACAATAACTATCTTATCTCCATCAGAGCCAGTAATTGTTCCTGAATAAGCTCCTTTAAGCTCAGGCACATCAGGAGCATATGTATAAACCAAAACAGTTTCTCCATTTACTGTATCATTTATTCTTACTGGAATTCCATTCTCAACTCCTGTAACACCGTCAGAATGGAAAATCCTGCCTTCAATGTTATGTGGCAAGTCAGGGGCTATAACTCTTACAGCAATCATACTAAATAAGACAAAACAACCCAGTAATACCACCAATTTTTTAATATATTTATATCCTGCCATTCTTCTATATCCGTAAAAAATGCACAGCTAAATTTGTGCATTTTTTACCTTAATTCAACATAAAATGTAACTGACTGCAAATCAGGTGATTTGTATTTTTTTAATTCTGATGGAACCCTCATTTCAAAGTCGTATGTGCCGTATGCACCTTCAGTGTTCTGCTTTATCTGTGTAATAAATATCAAATCCTCTGAGCCATTATATTCGCCGTTTGTGTCATCGCTCTTGTCCCATAATATACCTGTTACAAAATTGGAAGTGTTTGTACTGTTGGCTATTGCTATATTGTTTATCTGCCTGTTAAATATTACAATTGAGGTGAGATTGACAGGCAAGCCCTGAAAGGTATATGTCTTATTAATGGAATCAGTAAAGTTAGTTGAGCCTAAAGCTGTGTCTATTTCTGCGAAGTCATTTGTTGCATTGTTTCCCGATACATTAATTCCAATGGCTGCTAAATTGGTCCATGTAATGCTGCTGTCAGAATCAACTGCAAAGATACTGCCTGCTATTTTTTCACTTGTATTCCATCTGTAAAGAGTTATATTTCTAAGACTGTCCAATAAGAAACTTCCTGTGATATTGCCATAGACAGTTGACCATGAGCTTATCGTTATTGTTGCAAATGCCTTGTTGTTGGTCTCGTTGGATTCATCTATTGCGCTAATTCTGTCTACCTGAACATAAATATTAAATGTGCCTATGCCAAATAATGCATTGATTACAACAGTCTGGTTTTGACCTGAAAGCAAATTAATTGTCTTGTTGCCATTAAGCTGACTTCCTCCATTGTCAGGATCTCCGTTAAAGAACTGCACCAAAGCATTGCTGACTTCTCCCTGACCAATATTAAATATATTTGCTGAAATTGTTATGTTTTCATTTTCCTCAAACCTTGTATCATTGAATGTTATATTAGCTGAGGTTATAATCAAATCAGGAGGAGTTACATTAAAGTAATAGGTTACACTTGTTACAGTATTGGTGGCATTATCTACGCATGTAACACTCCAGTTATGTATGCCTATTGAAAGATTCTCTATGGTTTGTATTGTAGGCTGTGCGTTTAATGCCTCAATATTGCTTACATTTGTATTCCCATCTAAAGTGAGATTGCATTTAAGCCCATCATCAAAATTATCATATGCTGTGAAGTTAAAATTTATGTCATTTATAGTTATATTTGAATTGTTCTGCGGGAATGTTAATGTTATATTAGGCGGAAATGTATCAATGTAAATTATTATGTGTGAAGAATTTCTATAATTGTTAGCATTGTCGTATGCCTCAATGATTATC
>ORJL011919550.1_pt1 | contig 16502 bp, 14 predicted proteins | sample 1779941 | NCBI WGS metagenome assembly ORJL01 (sample SAMEA104232317, study PRJEB22302) | groundwater metagenome | biome: forest; feature: aquifer; material: groundwater | place: USA | collected 2011-08-07 | depth 5.8 m | reverse complement strand
GCCGGCGCGCCGGCGGCGGCGGGCGTCGCCGCGGTGCCCATTCCCGACTATCGCCGCTGGGAAGACGTGTTCCGGCAGAAGTGGACCTGGGACAAGATCACCAAGAGTACCCACATCCGCACCAACTGCATCGCCGCGTGTTCGTGGAACCTCTTCGTCAAGGACGGCATCGTTTGGCGCGAGGAACAGAACCCGATCTACAAGCCGAGCCATCCGAGCGTGCCGGACATGAACCCGCGCGGCTGTCAAAAGGGCGGTTGCTACAGCCAGCTGATGTACGAGCCGTCGCGTTTGAAGTATCCGCTGAAGCGCAAGGGCGAGCGCGGCTCCGGGCAATGGCAGCGGCAGAGCTGGGACGAAGCGCTGGCGCAAGTGGCCGACACCCTGCTCGACGTGGCCGTCAAGCACGGCCCCGACTGCGTCGTCTACGACCATGGCACCACCAACATCGACTTCGGCACCGGCACCAGCGCCGAGATGCGCTTCTTCGGCATGTTCGGCGCTACGGTCATGGACTCGTGGGCGGGCGTCGGCGATCTGCCCATGGGCTGCATTCAAACCTGGGGCAACTTCAACGCCGACGGTACGTCGGATGACTGGTTCAATGCCGACTACCTCCTGATCTGGATCGCCAACCCGGTGTACACGCGCATCCCCGACGTCCACTTCATGTGGGAAGCGCGCTACCGCGGCGCCACCGTCGTGTCGATCGCACCCGACTACAACGCCAGCTCCATCCACGCCGATCTCTGGGTCAACCCGCGCATGGGCAGCGACGCGGCGCTCGGCCTCGCCATGGCGCAGGTCATCATCAGCGAGAACCTCTTCAAGGCAGAGTACGTGCAGGAGCAGACCGACCTGCCTTTCCTCGTCCGCGACGACACCAAACGCTACCTGCGCCAGAGCGACGTCCAGGCCAACGGCAAGGACGATATCTTCTACTTCTGGGATGAAGCGACCAAGAAGATTGTCGAGACGCCCGGCAGTCAGGGCAACTCCACGCAGGACCTTCACCTCAACGCCATCAAGCCGGCCTTGCACGGCCGCTTCTCGGCGACATTGGCCGACGGCAAGAAAGTTTCGGTGCGGCCGTTGCTCGACGTCTTCTCCGACCACTTGCAGGAGTACACGCCCGAGAAGGCGGCGACGATCAGCGGCGTGAGCGCTGAAACCATCCGCCGTATCGCTCGCGACCTGGCCAAGGCGAAGACCGGAATGATCTTCGCCTCGTGGGGCGCATGCAAGCACTACCACTCGGATCTGATGCAGCGCACCATGTGTCTGCTGATGGCCCTCACCGGCAACCAGGGCAAACGCGGTGGCGGCATCCGTCCGGGAGCCTGGTACAGCGTTGATGGCCTGAACGAGATCTCTAAGGAGGTCGAAGTACCTTTCTACCAGAGGCTTCTGATGAAGGTCGTGTCGCCCAAGGTCCGCGACTTCGAGAACTTCATGGAGAAGCACAGCTGGGAGCGCCCGTTCACGCCGACGATGCCGTTCCTCTATGTCCACGCCGGCATGAAGGAGATCTGGGACCGCAAGGACTACAACGACCCGGCGCTGCCGCGTGGCGTCGCCGACTACATGAAGGAGGCAATGGAGAAGAAGTGGCTACGGGTTTCGCCGCCTGCCGAACGGCCGCCCAAGGTTTACTTCTACACCGGCGTCAATCCGCTGCGGCGTTGGCCGATGCCGCAGCAGGTGCGCAAGCATCTGTGGCCCAAGCTCGATCTCATCGTCAACGTCAACTTCCGCATGTCGTCGACCGGCCTCGAGTCGGACGTGCTCCTTCCCGCCGCCGCCTACTACGAGAAGATAGGACTGAAGTACCCGCAGAGCCTGGTGCCCTACGTCATCTTCGGCGACGAGGCCGTCAAGCCGATGGAAGAGGCGCGCTCTGAGTTCGATGCGTTCGCCATGCTCGCTGCCAAGCTGCAGGAGCGCGCCCGCGCTCGCGGCGTGAAGCCGTTCAAGGATCACTACGGCATAGAGCGCGACTACGCCACCTTCTTCGATAAGTACCGGATGGATGGCCTCCTGGAAGCCGGCAATGAGCCGGCGGCGATGGATTACCTCATGCAGAAGTCGCCGGTGGTCAAGGGTTTCACTTGGAAGGACGCCAAGGAGCAAGGGGCTCTGCCGATTCAGGACTTCGGCCACTACGGCCCCCACAACGCGATCTGCAGCGACTTCGAGCCCGGCAATACGATCTACCCGCAGCAGTGGTTCGTCGAGAAGAAAGAGCCGTGGCCGACGCTCACCGGGCGCCAGCAGTTTCTGCTCGACCAAGCGTGGTACATGGAAACCGGTGAAGCCCTGCCCGTGCACAAGGAGCCGCCGATGGCCGGCGGCAACTATCCTCTGCGCCTGACCGGCGGGCACACGCGCTGGTCGATCCATGGGATCTGGCGCGATCAGCGTCATCTCCTGCGCCTGCAGCGCGGCCGGCCGGTCATGTACATGAACGTCAACGACGCCAAGGCGCGTGACCTGAACGACGACGACTACGTGCGCGTCTACAACGACGTCGGCTCCTTCCACATCCACGTCAAACCGGCGCCATCGCTGCAGCCCGGCCAGGTGGTCGTCTACCACGCCTGGGAGAATCACCAGTTCAAGAACTGGATCCAAAGCCAGCAGGCGGTGCCGTCGCCGTGGAAGCCGCAACACGTGTCCGGCGGCTATGGCCATCTCCACTATCGGATGTTCAGCTACGCCCCCAGCCACGGGCCGCGCGGCACGACGGTGGAAGTGGTGCGGGCGTAGTGTTTCAACGCGAAGGGCAGCTCCCCTCGCCCGCGCCAACTCCGGCGCGGGAGAGGGTTAGGGTGAGGGCGATGGGTTCCGGCGTCTCTGCATTTCTTCGGCGACCTTCTGAATCAGACCACTAGGAGCATCGCGGATGTTGGCTCCCGGGCAACGCAACTATCGCCTGCAGGCGATCTATTTCGAAGCCACGCGCCTGTGCAACCTGCAGTGCCGGATGTGCATGACCGGCAGCAACGATGCCGAGGTCGTGCGCAGCAGTCGGCGTCGCGAGCTCAGCTTCGAGGAGATCCGCGATCTCGTCTTGTTGCCCGCCAAACACCTTGGCGTCATCGCCGTCGGTTGGAGCGGCGGCGAGTTCTTGCTGCGCAAGGACGCGTTGGACCTACTGCGGCTGACGGTCGAGCTCGGCTACCAGTGTAAGCTGTGCACCAACGGCGAGGTGCTCGATCGCGCGCAGCTGCAGGCGGTCAAGGACGTCACCGGCGGCAAGGTGACACTCGCCCTCGGCCTCAACTCGATCGACGACGCCAACGAGTGGACCCGCGACGCGTCCGCCGACCGTACCCTCGAGGTCCTCGACCTATGCGACGAGCTGAAGTTGGATCGGCACGTCATCGTTACCATCGGCAAACGCAACGCCGAGAGCTTCGAACGCACCGTCGACTACCTGGTGAAGCGGCGCATCTCCTACAATCGCTCGCCGCTGGTGGCGCGCGGTTCCGGTTGCGACTTCTTCCGCGACGAGGCCTTCACCCGCGAGCAGCTCGAGCGCGACTTCCATCCCAAGCTGCGCCGCCACGTCAACGGCTATGTCAGCTACACCCCGTTCTTCCTGTCGCCGGAGCTGCACGAACAGGTGTCGGGCGGCGTGCGCAGCGGCAGCGTGCCGCACAACCCGCCGATCGGATGCTGGGTCGGAACTTGGCTGACCCTGAACGCCGAAGGTGACGTGTCGGTCTGTCCGGTCCTGCTCGACGTGCTCTCCGCTGGCAACGTGCGCGACAAGCCACTCGATCGGCTCGTCAACGAGAGTGAGCTGTTCGCGACCCTGCTCGATCGTAGTCAGCTCAAAGGGCGCTGTGGGCGGTGTCGCTACCAGTACACCTGCGGCGGCTGCCGGGCGATGGCGTACTTCCATACCGGCGACAGCATGGAGGAAGACCCGACCTGCTTCTTCGACCCGGTCGACGCGACGACGGTGAGCGAGCACGAGGAAGAGACCAACCGCTTCTTCAAGAAGTACCTGATCGTGGCGCGCTACGTCGGACTCTATAAGCGCCCGCCGCGGGCCCTGGAGCCCGGCAAGAAGTAATCTCCGGACCTCCGGCTCTCCCCGATCCTCAAGCTGAGCTCGCCGATCCTGCCCACATCGTTTCCTTGCCAGCAACGGAATCGATGTCCACCGTGGATTTCTCCGTGTCTCTGTGGTGAGGAATCCCGGGCAAGTGTGCGGGTATGGGAAAGAGTCTACAAGCAACGGCCCGCAAGAAAGGAAGACATCGTGCCCAGGGATCTCGAGCAGGAAGCGTATATCAACCTCGCCACCTTCCGCCGCAGCGGTGCCGCGGTCGAGACGCCGGTATGGTTCACCGCCATTGGCGACAAGCTCTATGTCTTCACCGAGGCTGCGTCGGCGAAGGTCAAGCGTATCCGTGCCACCAAGAAGATCCGCATCGCCGCCTGCAACGCGTGGGGCGGCGTTCGTGGCGAGTGGAGCGATGGTCACGCGCGTGTCGTCAGCGAGCCCGAGTTGATCGACCAAGCCTACATTGCCTTGCGCGCCAAGTACGGCTGGCAGATGTGGCTCGTCGATCTAGGCTCGCGCCTCGCCGGACGCATCCACGGCCGCGCCATCCTCGAGCTGGCGCTGGACCGGTCGAGCATACGGTCGACAGTCAAACCTGATCCGAAGGAAGAATGACTCGCCCAAAGTCGCAAAGACGCCAAGCACGGGGCGCTGCGCCGAATTGAATAGCCAACCATCACAGCGAGATCGAAGTGACGATCGCAGCGGCAAGCACCGCGCGGCGCGAAACCGGTCCCGGTGCCTACCCAATGAAATCGGCGAGATTCCATCGCGGCAGCCACAAACGACGGAAGCCCTTGCGTCGCAAGGGCTTCCTGAATGGGCCGTCAGGGATTCGAACCCCGGACCCGGGGATTAAGAGTCACCTGCTCTGCCAACTGAGCTAACGGCCCACACTTGAAACGCGACCGACGGTCGATGCGGTGCGGAGCGCGGTTGCTAGCGATCGTGCGCGCAGCATGCAACGTGTCGGACGGCGGCTGCGCTTCTATCGGGTTGCGGCGGTCGTCGTCAAGGTGCGCGGGTTCCATTTGGTCGGGTTTCATTTCACCGATCCTCTTGGTGATGGAAGAATTGAAGAACAGGAAACCGAAAACCGGAGATGGAAGAGCGGTCAATCGCGTTGTCGCCGCCGCCGAATGGCGAGATCAGTCCGCGATGGCGCGATTCTCAAGTTGCAGAATCGCGGCGAACAGCGTAACACCTGACGCCGGAGTTGATCCCTGATGAGTATCGTTCGGTATGTGATCCTGAGTTTGATCTTCACGGCCACAACGCTTTGCGCGTTGCCGGGGAGTACGTGGTCGTCGTCGGAGCAGCCGCTGGAGCCGCTGGTGCTGCACGTCTGGAAGGCGCGGCGTGAGCTGTGGGTGGTCAATCGCGGGCAGGTGGAGCGCAAGTTCGACGTCGCCCTCGGCAACCAGCCGACGTCGACGAAGGCACACCGCGGTGACGGGCGCACGCCCGAGGGTCGCTACTTCATCTGCGAAAAGAAGCCGCAGAGTCGCTTTCGTCGATTCCTCGGCATCAGCTACCCCAACGTCCACGACGCCGAGAAAGCGTACTCGAACAACCTCATCTCCGCTGCGGAATGGACCGACATCCTGTTCGCGACCTTGCAGCAGACGACACCGCCGTGGTCGACAGCTCTCGGCGGCTGGGTCGGGATCCACGGCTACGGGGATCGTGAGGAGGTTCAGGTCAATTGGACGGAAGGCTGCATCGCTGTGGCCAACGCCGACATCGATTACATCTACGACCGCGTCGCCATCGGCACGCCGGTCATCATCGACGACTGAGAGGGGAAGGTGGTTAGTTGCTAGGTTGTTAGGTTGCTAGGTCAGAGGCTCCTCTCTAGCAACCTAACAACTAACACCTTAACAACCTTCCGTTCACTCCATCCCGAGCAACTGCCGTCCCTCCGGCGAGATCATCTGCGGGCTCCAGGGTGGTTCCCAGACGACTTCGACGTCGGCCTGCTCGACCCCGGGGAGTCCGAGGAGCTTCTGGCGTGCGTCGTTGGCGATGGAAGCCCCCATGCCGCACCCGGGTGCGGTGAGAGTCATCTTGACGTCGACGCGGCGGGCGCCGTTCGCCACCTCGGAGATGGCCATGTCGTAGACCAAGCCGAGGTCGACGATGTTCACGGGGATCTCGGGATCGAAGCAGGTCTTCAGCAGCGTCCACACTTGTTCTTCGAGCGATCCGCTGGCGACCGAGGCGGCTTCCTGCGTGGCCTTCTTGCCGATGGCATCGGCATCTCTGCCGCTGATCCGGTACAAGCCGCCAAAGCTCGGCACCTGTAGGGTGTAGGTGCCGCCGAGAGCTTGCGTGACGTACGCATGCGATCCTTTTGGAATGACGATTGTGTGGCCGGCCGGAACCTCGACGGCCTCGCAATCTCGGGTGAACTCAACCGGTTCGCTCATCACAACCTCCTTGAAGTGAGCCGTACTTCGTGTCGGGTACGGAGCGCCGAGTCATGAAGCACGGAATTCGCACTCGGCACGCCTATCGTACACGTGCTACTGCCCGTCCGGAAGTGGCGTCCGCTTCCACCACGGCGCGCCCGGTTGCTCATACCTCGCCGCCAGTTTTGCTTTCTTGCTCATCGGCTTTGCCTTAGCGCCGACCTTCTTCGCCGCCGCCTTCTTGGGTGCCACCGATTTCTTCGCTCCTACCTTCGCCTTTGCCATCGCCGGACCTCCTCCGTCTCTCGCTGTTGTCGGGGCGGGATTGCCAACCAGACGCCCGCTATCGAAGCGTGAAAATGCCTTCGCGCGTCACTGTCGTCAACTTCTCCCTCAAACACAATGGCCGCCGGCGCGATTGGCGCTGTCCCGTGCCGCGTTAGCAACGAGCCCCTGAGCCCGCCGCTCATGATCTTCGATGCGGAATCCGTCTCCGCGTCCCTGTGTCTCGGTGTCCCCGTGTCTTTGCCCCCGCGCCTCCCTTGATTTGCCGACGGGATATCGATACCCAAGGGAGCCTCTTGCGTCACGAATGCGTGCCGTTTCCACCCACGTCCCCGTCGTCTAGCCCGGCCCAGGACACCGGCCTTTCACGTCGGTAACACGGGTTCAAATCCCGTCGGGGACACCATATTCCACAAGGGTTTTTCGGCGTAAACCGGCGACCCAGACGGGACCGCGTCCTGTCGGGGAAACATTGATTTTACAGGGCTTACGGCGGAAAGAGCGGCGACCCTTTGCAACTGGGTCGCCAGTTCCTTTAGACATGGGGACGTCCCATAACTCTTCGCACCGAATAGCGTCCTCGGTATGGCCACAGGGTGATCTGTTTTCCTTACCATCCAAGATCGCCACGCCGGGGACCGCCACCCTGTCTCGGCCGGGCGCTGGTTGGCCGCTGGGACGACACTAATCCTCAATGCAACGTGGTGCCTGCAGCCTACGGTCCATTCCAGTTCCAATGGGCCCGGCCTCCATTGATCTCCGGCAGGTAACAGCCGTCGATCTTGTCAGGGCGAACGTACTTCGCCAGGAAGTCGACGACTGGACGGCGCGCGCTGCTTCGGCCTGGATTCACCAACTCATTCCGTTCGATCCGCCACACGGCGCCTTCCACCGGGTCGAGTGCACCGTGGAAGCCGCGACCTCCGAGGCAATCCATTGCGCGGTCGATGCTCTGCGGCGCGCCTCGATGCAAAACAGCTGGCGTGGTGAAGTTGCCGAGGCGAGTGCGTTCGATCAGCTCGTCGAACGTGCGGCGCTTGGTTCCGGCCATCAGATCGAAGGCGACAAACGGCTCGTGCCGAAGCTCGTATCGCGTTCCGTGCGCCTGGGCGAGCCACTCCCCGCACAGACGCTCTCCTTCCTCCAACACATCGAGAAAGCGAGTCTGGTTCTCGTAGACCCAGCGAGCGAACAGTTGGTGCTGCTCGTAGGGTGAAGATGAGGCCATGTAGCCGGAGCGGTTCAGCGGGCAAATCGTGCCATTGACCCGGGCGACGCCGACGTTGGAACCGTCGAGCTTCTCCAGCACGATCACGACATCATGACGGTCACGCGGCGCGTACGTCGCGATTCGTGCTTGTCCTTTGTCGCAGTGATGATCGCCAGGCCCCATTCGGCTGCCGGGCAAGTGCGGGATGTGACCGTAGTTCTTGATGCCAAGAGGCTTGGTGGGAAAACCGCCCATGATTCGCTCCGCACGCGCACGCCGTGACACCCATCGGCACTCAAGAGCGCTCCACTGGTATCCGTCGCGTTGCGAGTCGGCAACAAATCAAGGCTCCGTTCGTTCACACATTCGTTGCGCAGCCCCTCAGCATCTCGGGCTGTACACCCCCGGGAGGTACAGCACAGAGTGGTTCGATTGCGCTGCCTTCGACGGTTGCGGCTGAAGGCTCAGGCGGCGGCATAGGCTTGGGCTTGGGGCGATTGCTCGAATGCGGGCGGTCGCCTGCACGAGGCGGGCAAGCAGTGTCGCAACTACGAGCCCCTTGGTATCCAGAGCCGGCGCGTTGGGCGTGTCGGAATTCGCTGGATTCACGGCGCCGGCTCTGCTCGACTGTCGGCGGAGGTCTTGGCCGGTGATGCGATGTAGAGATTCGAAGGCTCTGTGGGCGGTTGTCGCGGTGCTCTGGCTCAGCGCATCAAACCTTCCGGTTGCCGCGATCGAAGCTGCCGACGCACATTGTCGATACAAGATTGCCAATGTTGCTCGGACGTATCTCAATCACCTGGCGCAGCGCATCAACACTTGCCATCAGCGCCGTATGCGCGGGAAGCTTCCGGCTGGCCTCGATTGCAACGATCCGGCGACGTGGGCGGCGAACGGATACGCGACGGGCGCTCATAAGATGCAGACCTCACTCAACCGAATCACCGAGCTTGCCGGCTCGTGCAATCCGGTCGGCGACACCCCGGCCTCCGTCGGCTACAGCGCCTGCCCCGCCCCCTGCGGCGCTTTGCCGGTGAGCACCTTCCCCGAGGTCGCGGCCTGCATGAAGTGTGTGGTCGACGCCTGCCTGCTGCCCGCCGCGCAGCAGATCTATGGCACCGTACCGTTGCCAGTGAGCTACCTGGCGCGGCAATGCCAGCAGGTGATGGGGATCAAGCTCGAAGAGTACACCACCAAGCGACTCTTCCTCGAAGCCAGTTGCCGCTACAACCAGGAGCGCGGCAAGCCGTCGTTGCAAGGCCTCGATTGCCTCGCCGACCTCGACAACCCCGCCACCGTAATGTCGGTGGTCCACCGCCGCTTGTTGAATGACTTCACCAGCAGGATCACCAATCGCTGCGCTCTGGTCGCCGACCTCGCCGGCGAGCTCGACAGCTGCGCCAGCGACGCGGCCACGGCCGTGTCCTGCGTCTTCGCGCTTACGTCGAGCTGCGCCGACACGGTGTACGAAGCCTCAATGCCGTAGGCCCGGTCCGTCTTCCGCTCGACCTCGCGGCGCTCGGGGAGAAGCGGTACGAACGCCGCCCAGCGCCCGCTACAGGGACGGTTGGTCGTCCGATCGATCGCGTTTCGGTGCCTGCTGCTTCGTTGAGCCAGCCGCGCCGCGTGGCTTGCTCGGCCCGCCCTTCGGCGGGTGGCTGTCAGCCTTCGGCGGGGCTGTTCTCGACGTCGCCGGCGGTTCGTCAATCAACACTGCCCCGGTCACCTCGCGGGTGTCGCGCGGAGGCACAGCGGGACAACAGGTGTACGTTCCCTGCACCACTCGCAGGTTGGGCTTGCCACGCTCGGGCGGGTAAAGCCGTGGCGCCGCGGCCGCATCGATCGCGGCCATCGCGCCGGCATAGGTGCCCGCGCCGCTGTGGCCGAAGATCCCGATCACCACGCACTCCTCGCCGCCGTTGTCGACGCGGCGCGCCGGCGGCTGGAAGATGCGCTCGACGAGAATCAACGCACAATCCTTGCCCTCGCCACTCGGAACAACGGTTCGGGTTGCGACCAGCTCCTGGGTGGTTGTCGACGCAATCCCGAACTGATTTCCGATTCCACGCCAGCCGAATGAAGAGGTCGCCGTGTTGGCCGAGTCCCACACGAATCCGTATGGGAACTTGTCGCGCATCTGCGGCGCATAGGGCGCGACCCGGTAGGCGTGACACACGGCCTCTTCCGCAAAGTGGTTCGCAATCGGTGATCCGATAATGACGTGATTTCCGCTCTCGAAGATCCCCCGGACGGCCTGGCGGACCGACGGATCGAAGCCTCGCTCTCCGGTAATGTGTTCCTCGAGTCGGACCCGGATGTCGCCAAAGCGCTTGAGGTATTCCAAGATGAGGTTCAGCGTCCGCATGTCCCACACGCCCACGTACTGACGCCACGACTGAGCGGCATCGCCGTCCGCTCCGCCATACTGCGGCTCCACCACAGCGCGTGATCCGTAGTGGATCGTGACCTCGCGGCTCAGCTTGATCGGTGCCCAGATGTCGACGGGGACCAGAGTGAAGAGCTCATCCAGCTTGATGTTGAGCGCGCCGCAAATGAACCCTATGGCCTTTCGACTGACGTGCTTCCCCTTGTTATGCCGCAGGGCTGCGATCGCCTCGCGCCCGACGCCAGTCTGTGCGTGCAGCGCGTCCACAGTGATTCCGCGCGCCGCCATGATCTCGGCCAATCGACACACGACGAGCATAATCAGCTCCCCCTTCGTGCGAAAACATTTCACCTACTCGCTAGACCGAGTACACCGTGAAATGCAACAGCGAACTTCGTGGAGCTTCGCGTCGCGGCCTCGGCAAACGTGCGATCTCGGCCTCGGTAACGGCAAGTACCGACGAATACGACGACGCCGTCGCCATCGCCCGCCGCCGACATCTGGCAACGCTCTTTCGAGACGCCGGCAAGATGTGGGGAGAGGCGTCCCGCAACACGCGCCGGCGCAGGAAATTTCAAGAAGCAGACAAGGCCGGTCGAACCCGCGCCCCGCCATGAAGTCCCCCGTCGCGCCCGGCGGGTAACCCCGACGGGCCGCGCTCACTCCGCCGGTGCGGGCGCGAGGTGGTGATTTGCATTGTGGTCGCGAGCCGTCAAATGCTCGGCGCCATGCTTGACCCCGAAACACTGGCGCGCTTGCGCGGCGCGCTTGCGAGCTCAGATGTCGCGCTGCGCGCCCAGAGCGTCGATGCGCTGGCCATCGTGCGCGACGCTTGTGGTCTGCGCCGCGCGCTGTTGTCGCCCGATCCCTACGTGCGGGCGCGCGCGGTGCAAGCGCTGGCGGCGGGCAAGCGCCGCCTGTCGTGGCGGCTGGCGCGTATGTGTGGCGACGCGCATCCCCGTGTCCGCGCTGCCGTCGTTGCGGCGGCCAGTGCCTCGAGCGGGTGGTTCGCGGCGCCGGTGCTGCGGCGTTTGGCCCGCGACCGCTCAGCGCAGGTTCGTTGCCTGGCCGTGCACGCGCTCGGCGCACAGCCGGACGGGCGCTCCTACCGTACTCTGCAAACGATCGCCGCGTACGACGAAGACCCGACCGTGCGTGAAGCGGCGGACGCTCTGGTGCGGCGCTTCGATCACGCCGGCCGTGCGAGCGGTCGCGGTCGAATTCCCTTTCCACGCCGCAAGGACCCCAACAACGAGGGAGGGGACATCAAATGAGAGTGCGCGAACGACCCAACGACGAACGGCAGCAAGCCGGCGGCCTTGGAGCTCTCCTCTTTGACCTTCGTGCTCTTTGCGGTTGTTCCCCCCGGGGATTGAGTTCTTGCCTTGACCTGTGCGATGGTGCCGCCTCGTTTCGGAGTTTTCCAGTTAAGCGCTAGCACCGAGACATTGACCGGTTGACACGCCAGTGTTCCTCCCTGTTCGCGGTCTCTTGGGGACGGGGAGGGTCAGGAGGGAGTTGGTGAGTCTTCGGGCCCTGAAGTTCTCCGGCCATCCGCCGAGCCGGCGACCGCTGCCGATCGAGCTCACGCTCGACACGAGCGACAACCTCAAGCAGCTCTTGCTGCAAGATGCTCCCGCCGCATACGTGGTCCGCAACCAAGACCTCGACGCCTTGCGCCGCTTCGACGATGTCTTCGTCGACCGCGGCAACAAGCACAAGGCCAAGGCGCTGTGGGATATCCTCAAAGGGCAGAAGCAGATCCCGCTGATCCGTGGCAGCTACACACAGCCCGGACGGCTGACGCAAGGAGCGCGCGATCTGCTCGCCAAAGCCGCTCAGCACAAAGACCGTAACGCGTACATGATCGGCGTAAGTGATGAGATCTTCGAGTGGCTCTGGCAACAGGGCAGCTCCTCCGCCGGTGCCCCGACGGCCAGTGCTCTTGCCAGCGAGCCATTGACGCCAGAAGCCAAGCTCGAGTTGCTGCCGGAGAGCGCCGCGGCGGCTCGTCTCGCCGCGAAGCTTGTCGGCGACTCCGCGGAGATCCGCCTGGTGCGACAGCTGATCATCAGCGCCGCCGAGGACAAGCGTGAGGGCACCGTGCTGTTGTTGGGTGACACCGGCACCGGCAAGGACGTGGTCGCGCGCTGCATTCACGATTGCAGTCCGCGTCGCCAGGAGAAGTTTGTCGCGGTCAACTGCGGTGCGATATCGCCCTACTTGTTCGAGTCGGAGCTGTTTGGCCACGTGGCGCGGGCCTTTCCGGATGCCCGGGAAAAGATCGGTCTGTGGAAGGTCGCGGACAAAGGCACGCTGTTCCTCGACGAGATCGCCGATCTATTGCCCGACCACCAAGTCAAGGTTCTGCGGGCGCTGGAAGAGAAGAAGATCCTCCCGGTCGGGGCGACCAAGCCGGTTCCGGTCGACGCGCGCGTGATCGCCGCCACTAACCGAGATCTCTTCACGATGGTCAAACGTAATCAGTTCCGCGAGGACCTCTTCTACCGGCTGCGCAACTTCTGCATCCCGATGCCGGCGCTGCGCACACATCGCGACGATATCGCCGTGCTCGCGCGTGCCCTCTGGAAGAAGATCAGCGATACGCGGTCCGCGACGCTGCCGCCCGCTGTTCTCGCAGCGCTGGAGCAGTACGACTGGGCCGGCAACGTACGTGAACTGGGCCTCGTATTGTCGCAGCTGTATACCCTGTACCCGGACCAGCTTGTGGATGTGAGCCAGCTCCGGTTTGCATGCGATCTACAGGGGAAAGTACCGATCGAGGCTAGACCCGCCTCCGGCGACCGCGCGCAACGCGCCAAGCAAGTGCACGCCCTGCAGCACCTGCAACGCGTGGAAGAAGTGTTGCGAGCCATCGAGGTCACCCTGCGCCCGTTTGTGCGCAGCCAGAGCGTCGAGCCAGACGCGGTGACGGCGTTGCAGCGCGTGGTGCGGCATCGGCTGAACGAGCTCATGCTCCTCTGCCTCTACCGCCCGCTGTTCAACAGCGGGTCGGCCTTCCTCGCCGTCGACCGGGTCCGCGACCGCCTGCGCTTGTGCGAGGCGCAGCTAGAGCGAGGCGAAGCACCAGCACGCGCGGCCTGGAAGCAGCTCCTCGGCAACGACCTCGCCACGGCCGTGTCGCGGGTCACCAAGGCGATCAAGCACCTAACGAACGAAGTGCGCGGCGACAGCAGTATTGGACGCGCACCAAGCCGCGCGGTGATCGGGTGATGCGGGCGCACTTGATGACTCAGCCAAGCAGGACGTTCGGCATCTTCGTCAGCTCGACGTTCAGCGACCTGAAGGCCGAGCGCAACGTGGGGCTGGACTTTGGGACGCGTTCCCATCGATAGGACACGAGTTAGGTGATTGTTGATGATGTGGCGTGAATCACACGAGGAACGGATCACTCATGTCTCACGAGCCAATACCCTCTGGGGCAGCGCCCATGTCCACGAGCGTCTTCCTCTCCTACGCCCGCGGCGACGATGAGCCGTTCGTGCGCCGGCTCTACGACGACCTGACGGCCGCCGGCTTCGATGTCTGGTTCGATCGCGTGTCGATGCCCGGACGTGGGCTCACCTTCACCCAAGAGATCGGCCGCGCCATCGACGCCCGCGATCGGCTGGTGTTGATACTGGGCCCCGAGGCCGTCCGATCGGAGTACGTCGAGAAGGAATGGCGCTACGCCTTCGACGCGGGGAAGGTCATCAATCCCATCGGTGAGCTGGCGCGCAAGGCCTTGATCGTTGTCGAGGGTCATGAGCCGCAACGCCGGGTGTCGATGCACGACCTCATTCACGACTACGTGTCCGACAGCGGCGAGTGTGTGCAGACCCTGGCGGGGCACGGCGACGCGGTCATCAGCGTGAGCGTGACGCCGGCCTCGACCCACGGCAGATCAGTGAGCAGCGCGACCGCGTCGTCGAGGCGGCCGGCGGCGAGCAGATGCCCACACAGCGAGCCCCGGCCACGAAAATACCCTCGGCCATCTCAAGGCGCTCGCCGTTCATCTGGAGCGCATGGGCAAAACAGACGAAGCCCGCGCGTTGCGCGATGAACACGACCGCCTGGCCGCCAGGAAGGTTGGAGTTTAACCCAAACACCTCGATTGGAACCACGGATTGCACGGATGGGCACGGATATAGAAAAGAGGAAGGAGCTTCGTTCGGATTGGGTGAATTTTTCGGCCGCGCTTCAGTGTCGTAGTCTCTCTCCAAGTTGGCGCCCTTGTTCTTCCCTATCCGTGTTGATCCGTGGAATCCGTGGTCCCAGCGGAGCTACATCATCAGCCTCGAAGACAGCTCAAGGGCGAAGGGGTTAGGGGGTTAGGCGGTTCGCTGTTAGGGCCGCTCCACATCTAGTTGGTCGGACAAGAAGAAATGGAAAACCGGAGACAGGAGACCGGGCACTGGAAACTGGTCAATTGGCCGGCTTTTCATCTCCGGTTTTCGCTTCCCTGTTTTCATTCCTTCCTGTTCGGTTCCCGCCGACTCATGCTTCACTGAGGCCGGGTCCGAGACGGGCTCGAACCAGAGATCGGAATCCCACCGTGCTTGGTGCGCACCAGCGCTACGTGCTACAAAGAGAGCCGTCAGGAAGCCCACCGTGAACGTTGAGATCCCCGATGACATCCTGCTGGCCACGCATCTGTCGCCAGCCGACTTGCGCGTGGAGATCGCCGTGATGCTTTTCCAGAAGGAGAAGCTCACCCTCGGCCGGGCCGCCGAATTGGCAGACATGGGGCAGCTTGAGTTTCAGCGCTTGCTGGCCAGTCGAGAGATTCCGATCCACTACGATGTCGAGGAGCTCGAAGCGGATCTGGAGACCTTTGAGCGGGTTCGCGAGCGGACGTGATCGTCGTCAGCGACACCTCGCCGGTTCTGGCGCTCGCTGCCATCGGACAACTCGACCTGCTCCGACTTCTGTTCGGAGATGTGATCATGCCGGAAGCGGTCGATCATGAGATCGCCTGTAAGAATCCCTCCTTCTTGCCTCTGCCGAATTGGCTGCGCTCGCAGCGGGCAGTAGACCGAGTTCTAGTCAATTCCTTGCTGGCCGAAATTGATCTTGCCGAAGCGGAGGCCATCGCGCTCGCCGTCGAGCTCAGGGCCGATTTGCTTCTGATAGACGAACGACTCGGCCGGGAGGTCGCGCAACTCGCACCGATGATGGCGAGAGGACTACGGCGAACCAATCGCAGCGTTCAAGGGCTGCGCCGATCTCGTCGTGCCATTGCCGCGCACCAACGATGTGTCGCTCGCTGTACCACGGGAGCAGCCCATCCGAGCGCAGCCGCTCGGCAAGCCTCGCCTCATCCTCGGCTTGATCGCGCCTCTTCGGATGTACCCAGGACCACGTCCGCGGTGCACGTGAGCTCCAGCATCCCAATCGCCTCCACGCCGTCGAGAAAACCGGGGGCGGTCCGCTGCGCTCGCAACGCGGTGGCCAAGCCGGCGCGTTCTGCCAGCAGCACCACGATCAGAGCGCCGCGACCCTGCAGGATCTGGTTAAGTGCGAGCCCGGCGTACATGCCGAGGGTGTCGTCGCCCAGGCACACGTAGACCGCCGTCACTCCCTGTTCGCTCAAGTCGCCCAGGAATGCGCCGCTGGCAAAATGGGGTTGGCGTACGTCGAGTTGGTGGAACTGAACGTCGCAGGATTCGTCGACTTCAGGGTAGTGGAGCGCAAATGGCGCTCGCATGGCCTCGGCTTGATGATCGACCACCGTGATTCGCAGCTTGCGGTCGCCTTGCAGGTTCTTCCAATCTCGCGCCGCTTGCACGACCAGGGTCTCGCCGAGCTGTCCGAGGCCGACCACGAGTAGATGCGGGGTGCGGTCCGTCGCCGCGCTCAGAGCGTCACGCAGCATCTCGTGCGCGCACTCGTCGTACACATTGAAGAAATACAGCTCGAACGGATCGTCCTCGCGGTTGGCCATCTCGGTCCGCTTCAGCATGTCGAGGAGGCCGCGGTCGACTACATGGATGCGGCAGTACAAGGAGCCGTGCAGGCGACCGGCGTTGAGCTCGCGGGCGAGCACGGCGGTCTCGACGTTGGCGCCATCGCCGCCGATTACCGAGACCAACGCTTTGGCGCGCGACACCCGAGTCTTGGCCAAGACCTTCGGGT
>ORJL011189195.1_pt1 | contig 16507 bp, 10 predicted proteins | sample 1779941 | NCBI WGS metagenome assembly ORJL01 (sample SAMEA104232317, study PRJEB22302) | groundwater metagenome | biome: forest; feature: aquifer; material: groundwater | place: USA | collected 2011-08-07 | depth 5.8 m | reverse complement strand
TTTTTTATTACTAAAAATACCTGGGGAGAATATGGGAGTTGTAAAAATAATTAATACTAGTGCACATCTTGAGTTGTTCAACGTGGTTTTGAAGAATTTTTAAGGGTGGAATTAAGGAGATTTTAATAGGAAAAGATAAATATTCTTAATCGAAATATTTTTCTTCTTTAGTATATTTTGGTTTGTCGCTTAATGTTTTCTTTATTTTTATAACTTCCCCGTTTTCTTTTATTTGTATCCAGGCTTTATTTTTAAATTCAATTCCAGTGTTTATTTTATTATGCTCACCAGCTATTTTCATTAGTCCACTATGTTTAATTTTACCATGAAAATCAATATAAAAAGCTTGTGGAAAACCTCCAATTTTTTTTGTTTTAGATTCTTTTATATTTCTTAATACGCTTAATGCTACCATCAATCGTTTTACATTATTCCTCTTAAAATCTGCTATCCACAATTCAAATAACTCTTTTTTTATTCTTTTCTTAGTTGCTCTAAATTCACTACCCCATACTCCGTAATCAAGAATTTTAATATGCCTTATCTTTTTACCTAGAAAGTGAAAGCTAAAAAGATATGTGGCGGGAGTGTGAAATATTAATTTTCCTTCACAGTTTTTATCTTTTAAATATTTTTTTATTAATTTCGCTGTTTCTCTATTCCAATTTTTGAAGAAGGATTCCTTGTTTTTTAACCAAAATTTTCTTAACGTTTTTATTTTTATCTCTTTTCTTTCAGATAGTTCTACTCCTGCAAAGATCAATATACAATTAGGGTCACCTTTATTTACAAGAGTTGTTTCCTCTGAAATAAAAAAAATATTCTGTAAAATATATTTTGGAGAAAGCTTTACCTTATCTTTTTTGGCTTTATTTTTAAGATTTTCAATTAGTTTATTCGCTTGAAAAGGATTTCCCACAATACCTACTATTTGTTGTTCACTCAATTGAAATAATTTTGGAGCAGTATCGCTGAATTTTATTATTTTTGAACTAATTGTTTTAGTGTATCTACTGTCTGAAACAATAATTATACCCTCGATTAAATGAATTGCTAGCACTATTGACATTTTGTTATTTAACTTATTTAAGCCTTATTTTTCTTATACTCTTTTTCTAGATTGGAGTCAAAAAATGCAAATAGGGTATAATTATCCTGTGAACATATATTTTGATATTGATGGGGTAATTCTTGCAAACGATAAACAACCAGCACTTCATGTAAAAGAATTTCTATCGTATTTCATTGAGCGTTATCCTACATATTGGTTAACTACTCACTGTAAAGGAGATGCTAACTATACCGTTTCTCACATAGAAAGGTACCTAGATAAAGAAACACTTGAATTAGTTAAAAAGATTAAAGCAACTAATTGGTCTATGTCAAAAACTGAAGCTATTGATTTTAGTCAACCATTTATTTGGTTTGATGATCAGGTCTTTGAGTTTGAAAAAGAGCAGTTAAGAAAAAACAATAGTTTAAATTCTTGGATAAATGTAGACTTAAGGGAAAATCCAAATCATCTTAAAGATATTCTTAAACTTTCTAAAGATTTGAATAAAGATTCTGCAATAAATTTTTAGTTAGTGGTTTTGACTTAGTTTCCATAGAAGAGTATAAGGAAATAAGGTGGATATAAATGCACTTTAGATATAGAACATTTTTATTTTTATTAATTCCTATTGTTGTTGTATTTCTGGCTATCCTTAGTACTAACGATGTTGTTCTTGATAGCTTTGCAAGAAAAGTTGGAATAATAAAACCAACTCCAGCGCCATCTGAATTAACTGTAGGAAATTTGATTTCTGAAATAAACAAAAAACGTATTGAAGCAGGAGTTGGTACTCTAGCGGAAAACTATTATTTAAATAAAGCCGCTAACGAAAAAGCAAATGAAATTTTCGCAAATAATAGTTGGAATAATAACTTCAATGAAAAAAATACATGGAAATATGTAAAAGAATCAGGGTATAACTACGTTTTTGCGGGATTGTTATTAGCAAGAGATTATACTTCAGCTTTTGAAGTTGTAAATGGATGGATGAATTCAAGTAATAAGACAGATTTGCTTGATTCTAAATATATTGATTTGGGTTTGAACATAAGAGATGGTACTAATCAAGGAGAAAGCACAAATTTTGTTGTTCTTTTTCTTGCAAATAAGAAAATTAACAATGTAGTGCTATCTGCTCAGACTCAAATAATCAATAATCAAACAAATTATATTGATTGCATAGGTCCAGACGGTAAACATTTTCAAACAACTCAAAAAGAATGTGATGATTTTAATGCTGCTTGGGATAAATCAAATTGGGCAGCACAAATACCAACTACAAATAAAAATACTTCATCAGAACCAAAAGCATCTTGTTATTTAAGCACTGGAATTTGGCAACTTACAGCTGCTGATTGTTCATGGATGAAAGACTTTGAAGCAGGATTAACCCAAGATATGGCTGCATATAGGCAAGCTAATGATAAAATACTTCAAGATTTTGATAATAAAGTTAATGCAATGCCAACCTACAGTCCATCACAACCTCTTGTGGTAGAGCCACTTCCTACATGGCCTACTATTCAAGAAATTCCATCACCTAAAGATTGTTACCCAGTTAATAATACAGGTATGACTATTTGTAAGTAAATGTGGTAAAAAAGAGCAAGGATCAGATAATTTTTATAAATAAGGTTAAAAAAAGAGTATGAAAAATAATGTGACTAATAAACAAAAAATTATTGGAATTTCTCTTATTATCCTTTTGTTTGCATTTTTATTTTATTATTTCCAATGGAAGCCAAGTGAAATAAGAAAAAGCTGTGAGTTTTCTATATTTAGTAAAGAAAAAGCTGTTTACAGAGGATCTATAGCAGTCCGACAGAATAATAAGTATAGACAATGCTTAATAAAGAATGGGCTTCCACCTGAGTCTTTATTTATAAATACCGAGTAAAAATGATAAATAATGAACATATATTTCGATATTGATGGGGTTATTCTAGCTAGAGATAAACAGCCGGCGCTTCATGTAAAAGAATTTCTTTCATATTTTATTGAGCGTTATCCTACATATTGGTTAACCACCCACTGTAAAGGAGATGCTAAATATACGGTTTCCCACATAGAAAGATATCTTGATAAAGAAACACTTGAATTAGTTAAAAAGATTAAAGCAACTAATTGGTCTATGTCAAAAACTGAAGCTATTGATTTTAGTAAACCTTTTATATGGTTTGATGACCAAGTATTTGAATTTGAAAAAGAGCAGTTAAGAAAAAATAATAGTTTAGATTCGTGGATAAAAGTAGATTTACGGGAAAATCCAAATCACCTCAAAGATATTCTTGAACTTTTTAAGGATTTGAATAAAGATTAATGCTCACGCTGAAATTTTATTCTTCCTCTTCCGGTTTCTCATAATGACCACTGTTTGTTCCCCATTCATAATGACATTTTATGCAGTGCCATATACAATCACAGGTTACAACGCAGCCTTTTAAATAGTATCTATCAATGCTCGGATCACTAAAGTCCACCTCGCCGAAAAGGATTCTTTTAATTTTGTTTGAATTACATTTTGGACAAGTTTTTGTACTCATAAAATTATTTATTCGTAAAACCAAGAATAATCCGGATCTTCCACTTCTTTAATCTTTGCCTGCCATAATTGCCATTTATTTCCTACTTTTTTTACATCCCAATAACCTTCAAAATACTTATATACTATTTCATCGTCAACCATGTTTTTTGTTCCAAGTTTAATGTTTATCCTGTTCTCTTTATTCTTGTCTTCTTCTATTTTTATAACTGTTGTGTCCAAAAGCGATTCATATCCTTGCTTCCAATAATCAAATCCGTGTCCTTGTTTAAAATTATCAGACAATATCTCAAATGCTTTATCCAGCTTTAAAACCTTTAGATAATTATAAAAAGTAGCCACTGCATATTCGCCGCTTAATGTATCATCAAATATAATTTTTTCTATATCTTTTGTCGAATCATCAGAGGTTGACATTTCAAGCCACTTTTGTTTGATAGAGTCAGCCGATATTGCAAGCCCCATCCCCGATAAGCCTGCCGTATTAATTCCTACGGCCTCTCCGCATACGTTTATCATCGGTCCTCCCGATACTCCCGGATTAAAAGTTATATCTGTTTGTATATAATCAACTCCTACGTCTTTTGACTTTCTGCTTCCTGCAAAAGCACCTTTGCTTACCGACGCTTCACCAACCAAATCACCGCCAAAAGGAAATCCGATTGCCAAAAGCTCCTCTGCCGGATCAAGCTCATTAATATCTCCCCAAGGTACCACCGGCAAATCCTTTTCTATTTTTAAGATTGCTAAGTCCGCATTTTTATCTGCCATCAATATTTCGGCAGTTTCAAACGTATTATCCGGTAAAATAACCTTGGGACTTGGTTCAAATTCTATTACGTGGAAATTGGTAATTATCACTCCTCCCGATTTAATAGCAAAACCGGATCCCTCTGCCTCTCCTCCGACAACTCTAACGACAGACTGTCTTACTTTTCTTACAGAATCTGCGTCGCTGCAATTTACTTTCTCCGGACCTCCAAGTCTTGTTTCGATTTTTTCTAATCTATTATTCAGCGTCTGAATCTTAGTATTTCCGTAATAGATTGATGCAAAAAGTAAAACAACAAGCAAAATATTTACTGCAACCGCAATTTTATGTAAACGAATTTTATTAAATAAGAAAACTACTACGCGTAACTTTCTTAACTTTAATATTTGAAACAGTAGTAAAAGAACACAGGCGGTAAAAATAACAAGTAATAGTATTAATAACAATGCTTGGGGATAAGAATTAAGCGAGGGTGGCTTTATAAATACAATGGTAATAAATAAAACAATAAAAAACGATGCTATTAAGGGAGAGACCAGGATATATTTTTTTCTTTTTTCTATAAAACTTGCTATAAAATTACCAAAACCAAGCAAGATATAGATTAAGTATGGGTACATTGTCCAAGCAAGGAAAATATGATTATCGGTGTAGCTCTCTCCATACTCTCTCATTAAAGAAAAGTCTAGGATTATAAAAACGACAAAAGCTGCTAAAACTGTTTTTATTCTAAATGCTTTTATGAAAAGCGGAAATATAATTTTTCTAAAGAGAAAAATGGTTAAGGATTTGGTAAAAGTAAAAAGCAGAGAGAAAAATTTCCTAAAACTAATTTCCTTTCTAATTAAGGTTAGTAAAACTATAAAATATATGAAGTCGGAGCCTAGATTAGTGAAAATATCTGCTAAATAAGGCCTGGCAAGATAATAAAAGATTGTAATAATTAAAATCCACTTAATAAATTTAATTTTCTTTTTAAGGCGGCTTCTTCTCATTAATTTGATTATACGACTACAGGTTTAATAATCAATATTCAAAAGAAGAAAAATCTTGTGGATAAGAAGTCAAATTAAAGAGGAGTGTCTTTGGAATACCAGTCAATCCAAGGACATTCCTGCAAGGAAATTCCTAATTATTTAGGCCAGAAGAAAATTAAGATTAGGACAACAATAATCGTGCTTATAATCCACCAGAAATATCCCGCGGATCTTTTTCTCATTTCAATTACGGGGGTATTAAGCGATTTTGTTTTCTCTTGTTTAAAAAGGCCAAGCATTTTAATTTTTCAATTCTTGTTTTTGTGAGGTATTAAATAGCCCTTTTTTACTGGAATACTTTTTAACAACATCTGGGTTACTTGGTTTTATTGAAATAAGTTCAGAATGGAATTGACTTATTAGGCCAGAATCCCCAGCACATTTTAATTTCGCGATGGAATCAAAATAAGGCTTCTTTTCCTCGACAGATGATAAACCTCTGGATTTATCTAATAAGTTAGTTATTAAATTCGGAAGTTGTTCATCTGGTAATCCTTGTATACCGAAATCCAGAATTTGTAGGTCTCTTACGGAAGCATTCCTAAATTCATCAGGGTACTTCGATACCAACTTTTTAGTTTCTTTTCTACTAATCTTCTGAAAAATCTCAAAAGGAGCATTATTTACGAAATCTCTAACTTGAGATTCTAATTGCGAGACTTGCGGATTTTCTTGAAGATTACCTAGATTTTGAATTGCTTGCATATGAATGACTTTGTTATCCCACGTTCCATCTTGTGAGTACCAGTTGGGGATGTTGTTAGAAATTTCTTGGATTTTAGCCTTATCTTGAATTTGGTCTAATTCATCCTTTAGGTTTACTGCTAACTTGTAAATAAATTCCGACAACCATAAGCGTTGCTCTCTCGGTTCTTGAGACGACTCGAATCTTATTAACTCTAAAAGTTTATCTAAAACACTTTCTATTTGATTTTCAATTTGAAGATTTATTAAAAACTCTAACTTTTCTCTGAGATTTGGTGCATCCGAACTAATAGTTTTAATAAAATTTTCTATCGTTTTATCTGTTATAAATTTACTCTGTAAATCCTTCTCTTTGAATATCTCTAAGTATTGATATTCATAAAACATCTCCTCAATAGCCTTCTTTATTTCATCGTTTTTCGGCTCAAAATAGTTTGGATAAGATTTTATAACCTTCAATATTCCCTGTGCTTGTTCCGGAGATAGGGGACTTTTATTCTGGTCATTTCGCATACCATAAAGAGATAAGTAGGAACTTACTAACTCACTCTTTAGACGATTTTCTAGTATAGGATATATTTTAGAAAACATAAAATCTGGTTGGACTTGGTCATAAATGCTAAGTAACTCTGAGTGTTTGGGAAAGGCTTGTATTGCTTCTCTAAAAAAATCTTTAAATTCCCTGATGTCTTTATCTGTGAGCTTAGATTTTTCTAGAGCTGCTATCGTTGTAGCAATAAAAGGTAGAAATCTCGGTGTTTTTCTCGACACTTGTCTCGTATAATCCGCTAGTTTTTTGTTAAATGAATTTAATGTATTCATGATTTAAACCTTCTAATAAGTTTTGTTGCTGTTTCTATTCTTTTATTAATAGCAGCATCAAGGAACTGATCCCATCCTGGCAATGATTTTTCCTCGGGAGATGTTCGAAGAGTAAAAAAGACTGCAATGTTATTCGATGAGGGCTTTATCCAGTCGGTACTCCCCAAAAACTCTTTAAATGCTTGTTTCATTTTCTCATTTAATGAGTTCTCTAATTGATCTTTGATTTCCATACATTCTTCCCAAGTTGTGGCCTCCCTTAGAGTTTTTTGTTCCATGAGACTATAAACACTTGAGAACTTTTGCCTAATTATTAAAAGCTTGGCTAAAAAGGGAATATTTTTATTAATGAAAGTTTTATCTAATTCCTCTGCTTCAATTCGTTCCAGCGCAATAAGATAATATGTAGTTAAATTGTTGATGAATTGTTTTATCTCTCTGGGATTATCTCTAAAAGTATAATTTATTATTAATTCTAAGTCTAAGTTATTCTTAAAAACAGCTACTTTTGTCTGTTTTAATAATGATTTAGTGTATGAATCAAGCTCAAGGTTAAGAAATTTTGGAATTTTCAATACTGTGTTAAAAAATTTTCTTAGAAACTCGTCTGGATCAAACTCACTATTCTGATTCTCTTTTACATAGACTGCCGTAAGATATTCTTTTATAGCTTGGTCATCGCAAGAGATAATAAAAACGGTTCCAGCTTTACTTTTTTCAGAAGTTAAAAATGTCTTAATTGTTCCTAAAAGCTCTACTGCTTTATCTCTATCTACTCTATCTAAATTATCTATCGCAATAACTAATCTTTTATCTCCAATCTCATTGAATAAATTTTTAAATTCATTGGAAAATTCCTCTGGCGAATTGATTCTATCTTCGGCAATTGTAATTTTATCAACACTAATAGTTGCTCGTATCAGCTCCGACAATGATCCAATTAGACCAGCAAGGAAAGAAGACAAAACTGCAGCTAAAGTAAGCTTATTTGTAAAAGTTATTTGAACAAAAAGAACAGCTAGGAATATAATAGAACCAAGTATTAGACCTCTCCAGCTCCATTTGAACTCTTCTCGAGGCTTTGATATATCAAGGTAAAGTTTCTCCTTAACCTTTTCTATGAAGTCATCGTTTAATATGCTCTTTTCTTTTAACTGTAGGGCAATATCAAGAATAAAAGATCTCCTTAGCGCATCTGATTCATACTTCCATACATCAAAAATTACTAAAATAGTCTCGGGGTCTAAAAAGTTTTCTAATTGATTTAGGATTGTGCTCTTGCCAGTACCCCACTTACCAAATAAGCCTATTGTAAATGGAGTTGGTGATTTTTCTGCAATCTTCGCCAGAGTTTTTGCTATCTGCTGATAACCAAAGTGCAACTCATCTTTTTTATCCGCAGGAATAGGAGTATCAGGAATAAACTCAAACTCCACGTTTTCCACTTTTGAGTTTTTTCTTGGCCATTTATTTAGCAATGTTTTGATTATTTTCATTTTTTTCCCTCCACAATTGCAATTTCCTCTGGCGTTAGGCCGTAGAGCCTATAAACCATTTGATCAATTTGCTTTTCAAAATCTTTTACGTTAGCCTGCTTAACTAAGTCATTTAAATAATCTTCAGAATTAGTTGTGTATAGAATTTTATCAACAACCTCTACGAAAGCTGTTTGTTCTAATTCTGGAACTTTCTTAATTGGAATTTCAGAAAGTGGCTGCTGATAGAGCTCAAGTGTTTCTCCTTTTCTCTTGCCACGATTGTAAAGCCATGAATAATATAGCTTTGAATTCAATAAAGCTAAGATATACTTAAGGGCAACAGATTTATTTTTTTCAGTAATAAAATACACATCAGCACTTGCATACCACGGATTTTCATTGTATCCAAATGTATTTCTTGGACTTCTTTGCGGAGATACTATTTTTGGTTGAGAAAAATTAATCTGTCTAATGGTGAAGGCCCACCAATAGCCAGCTTTGATAACTGCACGAAGCCCGTTGTCATTAGACTTTCGCCCCTTTAAAATCTTTTCATATCTCACAATATGTTTATACAATTGTGGAATTTCCTCAAGTTTAATATTTTTAACATCAGGATAGGAGAGATTTATGAGGTATAAATCTGGCTCATTTTTTGTAAACCATCTGCGAACATCTGAATTTTTATAAAATGGAACAATTCTTGATTCTTCGAATTTATTAGGTCTTAAATTTTTTAGCTCATCCCTTGTTAGTATAAATATGCCTTCGCCTTTCGTAAGATTTAGTTTATATTTGTCTATATATCCATCAGTTACTTTGTCAGCTCCGGTGTATAGGCCTACATTAACATTACATAAAGTACCTAAAAGCTCACCAGCTATTTGAATTTTATACAAAACACTATTGATGGGCTTGCTTAGATTTTTACCAGCTCCACCTATTCTAATATATAACTTATCACCGTCATATAATTCTTTTTGAACAATATTATAATAACTAGTTTCTGCATCTACGTTATTTAATATTAGACGCAATATTTCTGGATTAGCTACGCCCTTCCTGTTAGTAACGCAAGTTCTAGTAATTGCATTTTCATTCTCCTCTTTTTCAAGAATTGTAATCATATTATGTTGCCCCAATGCGCTTTCAAAAATTTTCAAGTCATTAAAATTTATTAATTCTTTCACAACGCTTCTTTCATGTAAATCTTTTCTGAGATTTTTTGCTCCGTCGGCAGTCAGGTAATAGTTTGTTGTAATAAAAGCTATTTGAGAACTTAGTTTTCCAATATTTAATGCTAAATGAAAGAAAAAATAGAAAAGATCCATCTGCCCATTGTAGAATTTATTTAGATTGCTTCTTTTAATTTCATCAAATATTTCCTTATGCCCTTTTTCTCCAACATAGGGCGGGTTAGCAATGACAATATCAAAACCTCCTTGCTCAAAGACCTCATTAAAATTTAAATGCCACTCAAAATGTTCTGTATTTGATATTTTCTCGATGTTATCTAATTCTTCTAATTCCTTACTTATCTCCTTTGAGTTTGCATCATCAAGACTTAGTTGCTCTGAAGCTTTTTTGTCTCTAAATAGACCAAGTTGACTCCTCATTGCCTGTATTTTTTTCCATTTTAATTTAATTTGTTTTTCTTTATCGTAATTTACGATATGTTTAATAAGTAAATTAATTTCTTCTCTTTTTTTGCTTTTTGCAATTGCATCTGAAAGATTAAAATATTCTGTTTTCGTAAGCGTTAGTTCTGCCAGTAAATTATTTCTACTTTGATCTTCAGTTTTAGCAATAAGATATGGAGAATGGAGTTCAATCAGAGAATTACCTTGCATAATTTTGTAATCTAAGTTAGGCAAAGGCTCTATCTCTTCAATATCATGCTCAACAACTAGAGAAAGCCAAAAACGAAGGCGAGCAATTTCAACGGCGCCAGAGTCAATATCTACCCCATAGATACAATTTTCTAATGTTTCTTTTTTTATATCGTATTCTGTAAGTAGATTGTTAAATTTATTTTTCTGTTTTAAAAAATGATCATTAAGGTAATATCTTGTAGAAGAAATTTCTTTCAATAGGCCCATTGGAAAAGCTCCTGAGCCCACTGCTGGATCACAGATTTTTACATCTCTTAAGAGAGAATTTACTTTAAATGCAACTTCCTTTAATTCCTCATTAGTCTCTATTCTTTCTTGTTGTTCAGTTGAACGAGCAAGTTCTTGATCTTTGGATACCATTAATTTTCTGATTCTTTCCTCGGGATATCCACTACGTGATGCTAGATAATTAATTAAACTTTCTTGACACATAAAATGAACAATTTCGCGAGGAGTATAATACGTGCCCTTACTTCGTCTGTCTCTTATTTCAAGAAGATTCTCAAAGACTTTTCCAAGCATTTCGGGATCAACAGCAACTTCCTTTTCAATTGGATCTGACTCAAAAACGGTAAAATTGAATGTATCAAAAACGGTTATTATTTCTTTAAAATATTTGTCATCGATATAAATTTTGGAATTTTTCCAATCGTAGACAGAAGTAAATAGACCTCCATTTAAATAAGGTATTCTGCAATTGAAATATTTACTAAACGATTGATCACCTGTTACAACATTATTTCCTCGATCTTTATTATTTAATGTGTCATAAAATAAAGGCTCTAAAATATCATTAAAATAATTTTCATAATCTCTATATTGCTTATTAAATAAATTGTGCATAAACTTCTTATCTCCCGTGCCCCATGATTCACCTTGCTTAACTCCAAGCCATCCTTTTTTTTGCAAAAAATAAAGAAAAACAATTTGACCCATCAATTTCTTTACAAAGTCAGATACTTCAATATTGTTCTCTTTTACAACTTTTTCTTGAAATTCTTTATTATCCTTAAACTCATCAACAAGATTTAGGAATAGGCGCTTGTACTGCTCAAAAAATTCTTTTGTAACTTTTTCGACACTAAATATCTCTTCAATTTCTTCAAGTAGAGGATTTGTCTTGTCATTAAGAGTTAACGAAAGCAATCTACTTTGAGCAGTATGACTTGCCTCACTGGGTCCGACTAGAAACGAGTATCTTTTAGACGGAGTGTATTGCTCTTTAATTCTAACAAGTCCTTGATCATTTTTTTGAAATTTATATTCCATTTTTATAAAGGAAAATCTCCAGTCAGAATTAGAAGTACTGATGAATGCCACTAACGCAGCATCTTTTAAATCGCTATTATTGCCACCGTTTAAATACCAAGCTATCAAGTTTCTCTGAAAAGAGCGAGCGTTCTCGAGAGTTTTCTCATTATCAAGGGTAACAATAAGTAAGTCAATTTTTTTATTATTACTGTCTACATACTTACCAAATCTTTCGAAGGACTTTACGTGGTTCGAATATATTTTGGGGATTAACCTATCGGGGTAAATAAAATTATCTTCTTCAAAGTGGTTTAATAAATTTTTTACGAAGAATGTAAATTTATCTTTAGAAAACGCATTCTCAAATAATTCTTTGATTAAATTAACCGCATAATCTTTATTCATGATTACAATTAAGCCAAGAATTCAGACAAAATAACTTCACGATTAGAATATTTATCTGAAGATTCAACATAATGACTCTCCAAAAACTTAACCGGAATATTCTTTTGAATAATGCCTAACAATTTTAATGGATTGGCGTCAATCGTATAAGAATCTCTTAATTCGCTTAATGTTGTTTTTGCAGTTTGTTTTGGAATACCTCCTTCTTCTAATTGACTGATTAGTCTATTTAAATAGCTCTCTTGTTCTTCGGTAAATTGTCTTAGATCAACAATGGCCTTAACTTCTTTTAATAACTGAGTTGACGAATCTCTTCCTCCTCTTACATTAGGTATCTCTATTGCTTCAACAACTGAAGACTCAAAAACCTTTTTGTTTAACTCTAGTAATTCATAGAACTTTTCACCCAATGACTCTTTTTTCGTATCAGAGGTAGATTCAAGTATTCGCGATGCCTCCATAAAATCAATTTCTTTTGCATTATCCCTATTGGCTAAATAAAATTTTTGAATTTTACCTTTTCTAAAATAAGTTAATAACTGACCTGAAATTTTATCAAGAGTCTTAGCTGTTCTTGCTTTCCTAGGAAGATATTTTATTTTATTAAAAAGATCAGGATTATTATCTCTTATAGATTTAATTACATCTAAATATTTAAGCGGACTCTCTTCATTATCGTCTTCGCCCAAAATTGTTTTTTTTGAAATTAATCTATTAAAAAGCTCATGTGATTCTATTTGTACACCACCTGTTAATAAACGAGCATCCGATCCTAAAAGAGATATAAATGCATTTATTTTAGCTTCAGCAGCTTCTCTGAGTTTTAGTTCATCGTTTGCTTGTTTTGTGGGAAAGAAATTATAAGTATAAATTTTGTCAAAAGTAGTATCGACCCTATTAATTCTTCCTACTCTTTGCATCATCCTTGTAGGATTCCAAGGAAGATCATAGTTAATTACAACATTTGATTTATGCAAATTTACGCCTTCTGAAAGTACCTCAGTTGCTACTAATATTCTATAGTCATCTTTTTGATTTCTTGCTTTAGCGTCAAAATTATCTATAACCTCATCTCTGACTAAAGCAGTTGATCCTCCAGTGAACAACAATACCTTATCTGAATATTTTTCTTGGATATTTTTCGCCAAATATGTAGCAGTTTCTTTAGACTCAGTAAATACAATCAACTTATTAGTATTTAAGATTGAGTCTGTAGATAGAACTTCAATAAATTTATCTAATTTAGGGTCATGATGAATATCGTTCCATAGTGAATCAATTTCTCTTAATGTTTTTAAATCTAAATCGAGCTTTTCCCTAAAATCTCCGCTAAAATCCTTAGCATTAAATTTTTCTACCTTTTCCTCGCTAATTAATCTTTGGACTTGATCTAAATCGTCGTTTTCTAAGTATTCGAATACTTTATTTGAATATTTTTTACTTACATAAACATTTCCTTTGTCAAACTGCTCAATGAATAATTCATAAGCATTTATAAAACGATGAATACTGTTTTTGAATGCATAGAAACTGCTTTCTAAACGTTTAAGTAGTAGAATCTTCATGAACCTTCCCATGTTTGCTTGCTGGGTTTTTTCAAATGCAGACATTTGCTCACCAGCGTAGAAAAGCATTGGAGTGTATCTAGCGTACGAGAACTCCTTAGCTATGAGCTCCATGGTTCTGGAAAAAATTTGATCTTCCTGATCTGTTAATGTGTAAAAAATAGCCTTAGGATCTTCTACCTCCGGGAATTTTAGCCCTTGCTTGTTTAAATCCTTTTTAAAATAAGTATCGATTTCTTTTCTTGTTCTTCTTACCATTAAATATTTAAGTACTTTTTCTCTAATTTCTTTCGCGTTATTTTTGGCAGTTTCAATATACTCATGACTATTCTCATGTCTGTCAATTTCATTTAATTTGTTTTCCAAAGATCCAAAAAAAGCCTCAAGATTTGGTAGCGCTGGAATGGTACTTTTTTTAGAATTCTGGAATAGCTTGATTTGACTAAGTATGTCTTTTGGTCGATTATTAAATGGAGTTGCAGTAACCAAAATTACTCTTTTACCTCGACAAATTTCCGCTAAATTTTCATAAGTGATGTTAGTTTCCGTTCGAAATCTATGAGCCTCATCAATGATAATATTTTTATACTTATCGGTTCCTAATTCGACCAAATGTTCTAATTTTCCGATAGATTCGAAATGACCTGGAATTCTAAAATCTTCAAAAACATTTCTCCACGATCCGGGATTATTTTCATCTAGCAATACTGGTGGTGCGATAACTAATGTTCTTCCGTCTAATTGACTGGCTAACAAGGTGGCCATATAAGTTTTTCCTAATCCAACAACGTCTGATAAAAATACTCCACCATATTCTTCAAGAATTTTTTTTGCATTTAGAACTGCTTGTTCTTGATATTCTAACTTTTTAAATCCAACGGGAGCATATTGAAACATTATTTCCTCATTTTGATTAATTTCATCTTTAAAATATTCATATAAAAATTTTAAATAAAGCTCATAGGGAGTTACGTCATTACTTAGCCAGGTTTTTCTTTTTATAGTATCAATATACGTATCTTTAACATCAACGGCTTGTTTCCATAGTTCTTCAAATTTTTCTTTAGCAAAATGATAATCAGATGGATTTTTTAACTCAATATTAAATTCTAAATTGTCAACCATTCCAGCCTTAGTAAAATTGCTAGATCCAGTTATAATTCTTCCAATATCTCTGTCTTCTTCCGTAAAGGTTAAAATATACAATTTTGCGTGAATATTTTCTGTTGGATATGCTTTTACTTCAAGCTTACCTGATATAAGCCATTCCATAAATTTATTAATTCCTTCCTCAACTTCTTTTTTGTCTTGAGAATTTGAAATTTCATCAATAATCATTGAAGAAAAATGTTGTTTTGTTTCAGAATGAGAAAATTGAAGCATTTGCTGCGCCTCTTTGATTAGATCCGTAGTTTGCTTATTAGTACTTATGCCAATTAATATTCTAATTTTCTCTGTAGTTTCCAGAGATTTGTATAATGCATAAAAACCACTTGTATAGAAATAGCCGACTAAAACATCAAAGAAACGGGTGTCTTTAATCAAAATTTTAAACCGGTCAAGAAGACTCTTGTCTTTTTCGTTAGTAATAAATGTAAGATCAGTGTTCATTGCGTATGTTTAATACCAATTCTAACACTAGAATGCTATATTTGAAAGTAAGTTTTAATTAGTTGTATTTCTCCCCTTGACATGTTCGTGTTATTTTCGTATATTGTTGGAAATTAATTTGCAATTCTAGACAACTGCCTCACGGGGCAGTTTTTTTGTACGAAAGGGGGTGTGAGTATGAAAAAAGCAATAATGTTGTCAGCAGTTCTTTTAACCTCGCTTATTGGGGCATCTCCTGCTTTTGCCCAAACTACGGGAGGAGTTTCCCAAATACAAACATTTATACAAAGCGTAGTTCAGGTAATGATTACTTTGGCAGGAGCCGTATCCGTAGGATTTTTCGTCTGGGGCGGATTCGGATATATAACAAGTAGTGGTAATCCAGAAAAAATGGACCAATCAAAAAAGACAATTCTGTATTCTGGATTTGGTCTTGCAATAGTCTTGGGAGCATTTGTTTTAAGCAGTATAGTAACGCAATTAGCAACATCAGCTTTCGGAGCAGGACAGTAAAAAGTTCCAATCCTTAATCTTATGAAAAAGTTACTAAGCATTATTGGCTTATTACTGCCATACTCACTAATTGCCGTAAGACCGGCTTATGCTGTATCTTCGGATATAACGCAGTATACGAGTAATACCTTAGGTATGATTACCTTGATTGCGACCGCTTCGGCGGTCTTTTTTTTAGTCAAGGGAGGCTATCAATATATAACGTCATCCGGAAAGCCTGACTCCTTGGAAAATGCCAAGAAGACCATTAGAAATGCTCTCATCGGCCTTGTAATTGTCTTAGGAGCATCTCTTTTTGTTTCCATTCTAAGCAATGCTTTCAATAGTTCTACCGGTTCTACAACGACTAATGCCATTAACATTGCTCCTATTACTTCAGTTAAACCTACTGACGGATTAACCCAAGTTTTGATAGACGCAGTTTCAGCGTTCCTTCAAAATATCGTTGAAAGCGCTACAAAGCCAATTGTTGACGGCATTATGACGTTTTTAACTACTACTCCGACGCTTTTAAACAACTCAGTCATTCTTAAGTTCTGGCTGGTTATGTTAGGCATTGTTGATTCGCTTTTCGTAGTCGTAGTGGCACTTCTCGGACTTCATTTTATGAGCGCTTCAACTTTAGGCTTTGATGAAATAGAGTTAAAGCAACTTTTACCCAAGATAGGATTGGCATTTTTAGGTGCAAACGTTTCACTATTTTTGGCTGATTACGTAATAGTAACTTGTAACGCACTAGTTAAAGCGGTTTTGGACTCAACGGGAGGACTTAATCATGCATGGGTAACAAATGCCATAACTTTACAAAATATAACGGGCAATACCGCCCCGCTTATAACTTTAATTTTTCTGTTACTTTT
>ORJL010221337.1_pt1 | contig 16508 bp, 15 predicted proteins | sample 1779941 | NCBI WGS metagenome assembly ORJL01 (sample SAMEA104232317, study PRJEB22302) | groundwater metagenome | biome: forest; feature: aquifer; material: groundwater | place: USA | collected 2011-08-07 | depth 5.8 m | reverse complement strand
TGCCGATGATAATATCGAGCGTGCGCGACTCCATGGCGGGATAGAGAATCTCCTCGATCATTTTATTGAGCCGGTGCGCCTCGTCAACAAAAAGAATGTCGCGCGGCATCAGGTTCGTGAGAATTGAGGCGAGATCTCCCACGCGCTCAATCGCCGGCCCCGAGGTAATGCGGATGTTTGAATTAATCTCGCGCGCGATGAGATAGGCGAGCGTGGTCTTCCCAAGCCCCGAGGGGCCGTACAAAAGCACATGCTCAATCGGCTCGTTGCGTTTCTGGGCCGCGCCAATTAGAATTTTGAGATTTTCTTTGACCGATTCCTGGCCGATATACTCGTCCCAGCGCCGCGGTCGCAACGCCAAATCAAGCCCCTTATCCTCCGGCTTCGCTTTTGGTTCTAATTCTTCGGGCATAGATCGTCAGTTTTTAGTTCTTGGTTGGGCAGTTACGGTTTTTGGTTTTCAGTTCCGGTTAGCCGCGGCCGTTAAGCGTCGCAGACGAGGTATTGACAACCGCACAGTTTCTGCTATAATTGCACAGCTTTCAACAAAGCTTCATTTACAGTTTAGTAGTTCGGCAAGCTCACTACAAATAGATTACCGCTCACAAATCTTGAGGCAATCCCGTGATTTATCACTATTTTTCGGGATCGGGGATGAGTCGCAGTAGGACCGGCTGGTTCAGGCTGGACCGGCGCCACGGACGTATCCTAACCTCTGCGCTCCCAAGCCAGAGATTGCCTCAAGATTTGTGGGCGGGAGTTAACACAGCAACCAGACAAGGAGATAGTGATGCGAACTTTGGAGATTGAAGTCTCCTCCGCGCGGGCGTTTTTTGTTTTTTGCTAGTGCGTTGCTAGTTTCTTTCGCTTCCGGCCTACTCGCCAGCGTAGCCACTATAATACGATCGTATTATAGTGGCTACGCTCTCCCGCCGCGCGGCGGGCATCTTCTTTTTAAGCATCAGCGTCCTATCAGCGTAGAAACCGGCGTAATATCAGCGGCTTTCCTCGTTTCCGTATAATTTTTATTTTTGATATTTTGTTTGTTTTCGCCACCCAATCCATTTTCTTATGAGAGACGAAAACATTCTGAGCGAAGCCGCATCAGACGCGGCGAGTCGAAGGATTGCCACTGGCTATTAACTTTTCAGCCCTTAGTCCTACCCAACCACTCTCTCCACCTCCGCCAAATCCGTAACTCCCGCGATCACTTTTAAAATCGCGTCCTGTCTCATTGTAATCTGCTCTTGTTTAAAGGCCGCGGTTTTCACATCGGCCTCGGAGGGCTGGGTTGCGATTAAGCGCTCAAGTTCGTCATCAATAATCACCAGTTCATAGACGCCGATGCGTCCCTTGTATCCAGTCCCGTGGCAGTCGGTACAGCCTTTTGGGCGCGCGACCCTTAAGTCCGCAATCTCGGGTCTAGGAATCTTCGGCGGCATGGCATCCAACTCCTCCCGAACCTTTTTCAGTTCTTCGGTCGTGGCCGCTGAAAATGTTTTGCATTTTTGGCAGAGTTTCCGCACGAGTCTTTGGGCCATAGCGACATTGATGGCGGGGGCAATGATGTTCGGCTTTATCCCGATATCAATGAGACGGGGGATGGTGCCCGCGGCGTTATTGGTATGCATGGTGGAAAATACCAAGTGTCCCGTGAGTGAGGCGTGCATCGCGGTCTCGGCGGTTTTTTTGTCGCGGATCTCGCCGACCATAATCACGTCCGGATCCTGGCGCAAAATGGCGCGAAGGCCGGTGGCAAAATCATATCCCTTGTCGGGCTCCACCTGCGTCTGCTCGATGCCGGTGAGGTGGTACTCGATCGGGTCTTCGAGGGTGATAATTTTTATTCCCGGCTCATGCACTTTTTTAATAAAAGCGTAAAGCGAGGTGGTCTTGCCAGAGCCGGTGGGGCCGGTGGTGATTATCATGCCATTCGGCTTTTTTAACTCCGCCTCGATTTGCTCTTCAATCCACGGTTGCATCCCGAGATCAGCCAGCGAAAGCCCGATGGCCTTGGGGTTTAAAATTCGCATCACTACATTTTCGCCCTCGGGGCCGGGAAGGGTGGACACCCGAACCTCGATTTCTTCGCCGGGGGATTTAATGGTGAAGCGGCCGTCCTGCGCGGCTTGCTTCACGTTTAACTTGATTTCCGAAATTAGCTTGACGCGCGACAGAAGAAATTTGAACACCTGATGCGGCAGAAACGCCACATCTTGCAGGAGTCCGTCGAGACGATATCTTAGGCGTACGGTGTCAGCCTGCGGCTCCAAGTGAATATCCGATGCATCGGTCGCCAAACTTCCGGCGATGATAAGCTCAAGCAGATCAGAGGTAGTTGCGCCGGACATCTCCTCAATTTTGCGTTTCAGAATTTCGATCGAGGTAATTTCGGTGCGGAACGACTCCATGCGGGAGGCCGAAACGTCGATTTGGCGGGTGATGGCGCCAAGCTCCTTGGGGATTTCCTTGTACATATCCCAGGCCTTTTTAAGCGAGATTGAAGAAATCAAAAAGAGCTGGAGGCTGTATCCTTCGTTTCGTAATCTCGCGATCTCGGCAGCCGCTTCCGGCCGCTCGGGATTCCGTACGATGACCTGCAGTTTTTTTCCAGTTTGCTGAACAGCTGCGATCTCGGCTTTTCGCGAGACTTCTTCGGGGATCAGTTTCAGAGCATCGGTAAAAACTGGAACCGCAGTGAGGTCCAAATAAGGGAGGTTCAGTTTATCCGCCAGCGCCTTGATCAATTGCTCCTCGCCGCGCTTCCGCAGCTGCTCCAGTTTTTTCAGCTGTTTTGTTTCTTCAAATTCAATGGCCACGGTTCAAACCCGCACCGAGCTAAGCTCGGCGCGGCCGATAATTTCAATAACGCTTTTACTATAGCACAACCGTTTCGGTTGACGGAGCCGGGTTGAGTTAGGCAGAGCCGAGCTAAGCTCGGCGGACTTTATCCGACCCATGGGTCCCCGCGCCGAGAGAGGCGAGTACCGCAAAAATACTCGTCTCCGCGTCACGGAATGACGGGAAGGTTTCTCTTGCGCGGAGCATCCCGCGCTCGAAGATCCCGAAAAGCGCGCGCTGCAGTTCCTTTACAAGCTCAAGGTCGCGGCTCTGGAGGATCGCAAAAACCCTTTTTGTTTCTGGGTCCTGGAGGAAGAGAATAAAAACTTTCGGCGGCGCGAAGTGCGTTTCAAAGAGCCGCACGATGTCGCTGAACGAATCGGGCGTGGTGCCGGTTTTTATAAAGTCCTCGGCGGTAATGATTGAAATGAAAATTCCGCGATCTTCGTCGTAGCGCGACCGAACGGCGGCCCTGCCCCAAAGCTGCAATAAAGGCAGCGGCCGGTGTTCCTCTATGGCTTTCAGAATTAGTTCACGTTTCGCGCCCGCCGAGATCGACTCGGCTGCTAGCGCGAGCGTTTCAGGCAAAACTTTTCCGTCGAGAAAATTATTGGTGCTTGAAAGAATTCCGGCGAGTACCAGCGTCGCCTCGTCTTCCGTAAGCGCGCGCGGCAGGAGCGTTTTCGCAAGTTGCCACGAAATTTCCGTAAGTGCTCGCGCTTTCGAGTTCACAAGATTAGCTTCTCCGAAATGATCATTTGTTGGCGAGATATCAATGTTTATAATAGGCGTTTCAAAAAAGAGCCGCGGATTTTTGTGATAGAGCGCCCCGAGCCGGTCGAGTGTTCCCGCGCCGATGACGATGACGCATTCGGCTTTTGCCGGTCCCTCGCTGATTTTTATGTCCGAGGCGCGGATCGGTTTATCTTTGGGCGAAAGGGTGATAGTGAGCGCCTCATCGTCTTTTTCGTAACGCAGTTCGCCAACTGGAGAGTTTTTAGCGTCAACAGTGATGAAAATCTCCCGCGGGATCGGCGCCGATGAGGCGAGCGAACCAATCGGCAAGAACTCCCATTTAGGCGGAAGCGGCTTCGCCGAAGAGACCGCGACCTCTTTGCCGAGTTTTGCGAGCCTTCCGGCGAGAATCGCAGCAGCAACGGCCGTATCGGCCGTAACTTCTTCCGGAAGCGCCACAAAGATCGTCCCGGCCTTTTCGAGGAGGCTAGCAGCCTTTTTAATTTCTAGCTGGTCGATCATATAGGTGCGTTATCCGTAGCGCATTTTGGGCTAACAATCAAGTAAAAACAGCGATTTTAGCCGGTATTGACTTTTAGCTCTAGTGATGTATAATGTAATAAAGCTGAAAAAATGGCTTGGCTGCGGGTATTTCGCTCGTAGCCAGATAGTTGCGAACCTTCACACAAGAAAGGATAAAGCAATGAAAAAGAACGGCTGGGCATGTGTTCTAGCGGCTGGAATTCTTGGCCTCGTCTTCGCGCTTGGCCTCGTGGCCGGTGCGGAGATCGAGGGGTCGTCGCCCAGCTGGGCGACGATTGTGATCCTCGCGACTTCGATCGCCGCGATCATCACGGCGGTGGAGATCCGCGCGGCGGCGACTCGTCGCCGCCACCACATCGAGGCCCGGCTTCTCGGCCGGGTGCTCGCGGTGGTGGGCCTGACAGTTTTCGTGGCTGGCTGCGGGACGGTTTATGACCCGCGCCCGGCGCGGGTCTACATGCCGCCGCAGGGGCAGGTCGCCGGCCAGCAGCCGGCGGCCGTCGTCCGGCAGGAGGGCTTCCCGCCCTCCTATTTGCGAGAGATCGTCGCCGGTAAGTCGGTGACGATCAGCGCCCCGGACGAGTTCCGGGGTGTGGCCATCGACTACTTCCGCGCCGCAGGCGCGGTTGTGGTCGAGAGCTATCGGGCGCACTTCGCGCTCGAGACTCGGGCGCGGTCGGAGTACATCCGGTCCAACGGACTGCTCCGGGACTCGATCCGGGTCAACGGTTCATCTCTCTTCGGCGACTACCAGGTCGCCATCGTGGAGGTGGAGCTGAAGACCACGGACACGAGACAACTCGTCTTCCGCGGGTACGGTAATGCCGCCTACGACCAGTATGGGAGCTGGCAGCGGGCGGTGGCGCTCGCCGGCCGGCGAGCGCTCCTCAACCTGCATTAAACGGCGGCTCCGCGATCTTCGTGGGGCGCCGGCTTCTCACCCCCACACCTCGCCTCGACGGGCGGAGTGTGGGGGCTTTACTTTTTGGCAACTTTTTGTATAATACAGACCTTAACGCTCTTCAAAAACAGGGAAGGAGGTGCGGCGATGTTCCGCAAGATCATAACAGCTTTGGTTCTCATTGGTCTTCTCGGCTCCGTCTCCGGATGCGGCCTAATCACCCAGCAGGAGCGAAATGCCCTCGTCGGGGCGGTAGCTGGCGCGATTCCTGGTATGGTGATCGGCGCGGCGGCCGGTGGGGCTAGGGGTGGCGCGATCGGAGCGGCCGCGGGCGCCATAGCCGGCGCGGCGCTTGGCGCCGCGCAGCTAACGGACTCCTACGATGGAACACTCGTGATCCGCGAGGCAATACCACTGGAGAAGAAGTTCATGCTCGCCTACATCCTGGCAAAAACCGACGCGGCTCTTCGGGCGGAGCTCGAGCCGGCGCTTCGCGCCCGCGGGTGGGAGATCTACGCCGGGGTCGAGCGGCCCGGCGAGTCAACCTTCTTTACCGCCTGGCGTACCGAGGCCGGTCGGGTACGCGCCGAGGTCATCCAGCCCGATGGCGCGCATCAGGAGTCCATCGGCGGCTCCATTCCCGAGGCGCTGGATCTCGCGCTTGCCAAGTTCCAGCGCTGACCCGTAGCCCACGTCTCACTCGACATTGAGTGAGACGCGGGCTGTTTTCTTTTTTGCGATTTGGTAGTATCTGGTTACGATAATGCCGGACAGGTTCAAGACTATTTCAAGCGCAGATCTTTTGCCGCTTGCGAAAAACATCAACGGTTTTTTTGCGAAACTTCACCCGCGAAACCGCGCGGCGCTGATATTTCTTTCCGGGGAGCTCGGTAGCGGCAAGACGACGTTTGTGAAGGCGCTTGCGAGAAGTTTCAGAGTCCGCGCGCGGGTGCATTCGCCGACGTTCGTTTTCGTCCATGAACATCCGATCAAAAAAATCGGCGCGCAATTTTCAAAATTGATCCACGTGGACGCTTACCGCATGGATTCGCGCCGTGATGTTTCGCAAACCGGGCTTCGCGAATATATAAAAGATCCGCAAAATATCGTCGTCATCGAATGGGGCGAAAAAATTGCGCCGTGGATCCCCAAGCCGGACATCACGATTGAATTTCGTCACCATACGCCAACATTGCGAGAGATAAAAATCAAAAAGCGACTCTCATGAAGCCCAAAATCCAAATGCCGAATCAAGGTCAAAGTTCAAATACTTATAGATTTTTGGGATTTGGGTTTGGTGCTTTGGATTTGTTTGGAAATTGGGATTTGGAAATTGGGATTTGAGAGGTCTCTTAGTAATTCAATGCACTATGCCGGACAATAAGCCGAAGAAGAAAGGAGAAAAACTTCTGGTGCTGCTCGACTCTCACGCGATTATTCACCGGGCATTTCATGCCCTGCCATCGCTTACAAACCCCGCCGGCGAGCCAATGGGGGCGGTTTACGGATTCGCAACGATTCTGCTCCGGATTCTTCAGGAGTTAAAACCGGATTACCTTGCGGCCGCCTTCGATATGCCCGGACCGACTTTCCGTCACGTAGCCTACGAGCGCTACAAGGCCCAGCGGCCCAAAGCTCCGGATGAGCTTGTCGGCCAATTCAAAAATGTGCGGCGGCTTTGCCAAGCCTTCGATATCCCAGTGCTGGAGCATGCCGGATACGAGGCGGACGACGTGATTGGGACTATCGCGAAAGCGGTCGCCAAAAAAGAAAAAGATTTGCGGGTGACGATCGTAACGGGGGACCTGGACACGCTTCAGCTGGTTGATAACAAGATCTCGGTTTACACCATGCGAAAGGGCCTGACCGATACCGTAACCTATGACAAGAAAGCGGTTAGGGAACGCTACGGCCTTGTCCCCAATCAGCTTACAGACTTTAAAGGGCTTCGCGGCGATCCATCGGATAACATTCCGGGGGTCAAGGGTATCGGCGAAAAAACCGCGAGTGAACTTCTTAAAAAGTACGGGTCCATCGAGAATTTGTATAAGTCACTCACACGAGCCAAGCTCTCGGCCTCTGTCCGCGAAAAATTGGAAGCCCAGAAAGAGGAGGCATTTTTTTCCAAGACGCTCGCAACAATCAATCTCGAGGCGCCGGTTATTTTCTCGCTTGTAAAAGCCCAGTGGCATGGGCCGCACGGACTTGCCGAGGTCGAGAAGCTTTTCCGCGAGTTCGGATTCAATTCGCTTTTGCGGCGTCTCGGCTACATCGGCAAAGATGAAAAAGTAGAGCCAAGCCGGCCGCAGTCTGGTCTTTTCGGCGGATCCTCGGAAACGTCAGCTGGCAGGATTCGGGAAATCCCAAGAAACGCAGATTTTTCGAAAGAAAAGACGCTTGCGTTTGTTGCGGAAGATGCCAAAATTAAGCTCGCCTCAAAAACCGATTCGTATGAAATTCCGGATTCGCTGATTGAGTCATCGTCTCTTAACTCCATACTTGAAAAAGAACGCCAGCGAATCTTTTTCGACGAAAAATCCGTCCTAAAGAGATTTAAAAACTACACTTCGCAAGCGGATGATTTTGATATCCTAATCGCGGTTTACCTCTTGAAGCCCGGGGAGCGCAGTTATACTCTCGAGCGCGCGGCGCGCGAGGCGGGAGTTCCCTCGCGGGAATTCCATCATTGGATATTCGAGGTCGCTGCGGCGCTTGAAAAACGCTTGCGCGAGCGCGAGCTCTGGAAGGTATTTGCTGAAATTGAGATGCCGATTATTCCGATTCTGGCGGAGGTCGAGGCTCGGGGGATGAAACTGGATCTTGCGTTTCTTGCAAATCTTTCCAAAGAGGTCGCCCAAACACTGCAGTCGCTCGAGAAAGAAATTTATAAATTGGCGGGAAAGAAATTCAATATTAATTCGCCGAAACAAGTTTCCGAAGTATTGTTCGATACGTTAAAGCTCGGGGCGGTCGGTATACGAAAGACCGAGGGCGGCGCCGTGTCCACTGACGCGGGGGAGCTCGCAAAAATTAAGGACGCTCATCCCATAGTCTCCAAAATTCTGGATTATCGCGAAATGGCGAAATTGCAGGGGACTTACATTGACGCGTTGCCGAAATTGGTAGCCGAGGACGGCGCGCTTCACACAACCCTAAACCAAACGCTTACATCCACCGGCCGGCTTTCATCATCAAATCCGAATCTGCAAAACATTCCCACGCGCACCGATTTCGGCCGGCGTATCAGAAAAGCTTTTGTGGCGCGCGAGGGATACGTGCTAGTTTCGTTCGACTATTCGCAGATCGAGCTTCGGGTGGCGGCGGCTATGTCGGGTGATGAAAAAATGAAGCAGACTTTTTTTGAAGGCGGCGATATCCACACCCTGACGGCGATGGAGGTCAATAATTTAAAGACTCCCGCGGAGGTAACGCGCGAGATGAGATATGCCGCGAAGGCCCTTAATTTCGGGATTCTCTACGGCATGGGGCCGCGGGCTTTCGCCGAATCCGCGGGGATTCCGTTTGCTGACGCCAAAAAGTTCATGGCTGAATATTTTAACGATTTTCCGCGGATCAAACTTTTTATGGAAGAGACGCTCGCCAAGGCCCGCCGGTTAGGTTATGTCGAAACTATGCTTGGTCGCCGACGATACTTACCCGAAATCAACTCGCCCAACTGGCGGCTTCGCGCCGAAGCCGAGAGAATGGCCATGAACGCGCCGATTCAAGGTACAGCTACGGGGGATATTGTAAAACTGGCCATGATTGCGGTGGATAAATTTTTTAAGGAATCAGGAATCCCGCCTTCGCCAAGGCTTCGGCGGGCAGGCAGGAATCAGGAATCAGGGTATATTTTGATGCAGGTGCACGACGAGCTTTTGTGTGAGATTAAAAAGACCGATGTCAAAAAACTCGCGCCCAAAATAAAGGAAATTATGGAAAAAATTTATGACATCGGCGTCCCGCTCGCGGTTGATATTAAAGTCGGGGAAAATTGGGGGGAGATGGATAAATTAGCCAATAGCCACTAGCCAATAGTTATGGTAGAGATATTGTTTGAGTCCCACGGGACAACTATTGATAATGAAGATCACAAATCTTCCGGTTGGTTCGACGTTGCGTTATCGGATTTAGGTAAGAGGCAATCGGCAGAATTAGGCGAGAGATATAAAAACGAGAATTTCGACGCGATTGTCTGTTCGGATTTGCAACGCTCTTATAATTCGGCAGAAATCGCCTTTTTTGATAGGGGTTTCCCCATACTCCAAGATAAAAGATTGCGTGAGTGTGATTACGGTGATTTGACGCGGCGTCCAAGCGATGAAGTTGATCCGGCAAAAGCACGATATATCACAGAGCCATTTCCGAACGGGGAAAGTTATGAACAAACAGCCGAAAGAATGAAAAGCTTTCTTGATGATTTGCTAAAAAATTATGGAGGCGAGAAAGTTATGATTATCGGACATCGTGCTACCCAATACGGTCTGGAACATCGGATAAATAAAATCCCCATCAAAGAGGCGGTAACAGCACCGTGGAAATGGCAACCCGGTTGGGTCTACAGATTGAAGAATATTAATGAAAATAGAAGTTCTAGTACCTAGCCACTAGGATTATGCGAGAAGATCTACCGCAAATTATTAAAGAAGTTGGCTTCGATTTTAGCTGGGATGAGAAGAAAGTCTGGCAATTGGATGTGCCAGTAACGGAAATGAATTTGAGCGAACTCGAATGGCATTTCGATATTCCTTTTCTTTGGTGGGGAAGAGGGATTTATAATTTAACTCCGCGGACTGTAATGGAAAAACCCGCGGACTACCCAAAAGAGTATGAACGAACTATGAAAGCTGACATAAAATTTCCCATCGATATTATGGAAAATAAAGGGCGATGGCTAATTCTAGACGGGTTACACCGCTTAATGAGATTGTATGTTCTTGGTGAAAAGAAAATTCGAGTGCGGATTATCTCCAGAGATAGAATTGCTGATATATAAATAAAATAAGTTTTCTAGTTACTAGGCACTAGGTTCTAGTTTCCTAACATCATGCCCGAATTGCCTGAAGTCGAAACGACGGCCCGCGCATTGCGGAAGAAAATTCTCGGACGGGAGATCAAGAGCGCCGTTGCCACAGCTCCCCAGCTTTTTGATGATAAAAAACTTTTCCGGAATATTGGGAAGCTATTGCGCGGCGATAGATTTAGCGCCATCGACCGGCACGGAAAGTATCTGTTGTTTCGTTTACGTTCCGGTCGCACCATGGTCGCGCACCTGAAAATGACCGGTCACTTCCTTATAGGTACAATAGGATATTCTATTGTACCTATAGAGAAGCACATCAGATTTTATATTGATTTTATGGACGGGACGAAACTTTTATTCTCGGATATCAGGAAATTCGGGAGGATTTGGCTGATTCCGCAAGAAAAATTATCGGAGTTTTTCGAAAACCGAAAACTGGCGCACGACGCACTCGCAAAAGAGGCTAGCGAAGCTTATTTGCATGCACAGCTTACACGAAACCGCGCGGTAAAAACGCTGTTATTGGACCAATCGGTGATTGCGGGCATCGGCAATATCTACGCCGATGAACTGCTTTGGCTCGCGAAAGTCCACCCCTTGCGTAAAGGTGTATCACTATCAGAAAATGAAGCGGCGAAGATTTACCAAGCCATGCGCGATATACTAAATAGGGGGATCAAAGCTGGCGGTACGAGCATCCGCGACTATCGTCATCCGGACGGGTCTTCGGGGTCTTTTCAGAAAGAGCGCGCCGTCTATCAGCGCACCGGCAGCCCCTGCCCCCGCTGCAAAACCCCGATTAAGCGCATCGTCATCGCCCAGCGCGGCACGCATTATTGTCCACGGTGTCAGGAAATATGATTAAAAAACTAGGCCATTGGATTGCCGACTACAGTTACTTATTTCGAGAGAAACTATACCCGATTTGGCGGCATGCGCCGCCTAGTCACTATCTCGGGTACGTACTGGAACACAAAAGACCAGTCATCTTAATTCCGGGGATTACCAGCACATGGCATTTTCTTAGATATATCGGGGATGCGCTTTCTCACCAAGGGCATCCGGTTTACGTAGTCGGGGAACTGGGGCGGATGATGGATGATGTCCCGCGGTTAGCCCAGGCTCTCAAAGATTTTATAGAAAAACGCAATCTTAGAAATGTAATTATAGTGTGCCACAGTAAGGGTGGACTAGTGGGAAAATATATTCTAGCTTTTTTGAATAAAGATTCGCGCGTGAAAAAAGTAATCGCGATTGCGGTTCCTTGGGGCGGGTCGCGCATGGTCAAGATTATCCCTCATCGAAATTATAAAGAACTTTTGCCAGAGAGCAAACTCGTTCGTGATTTAGGCAAACAGCAAGACGCGAACCGGCTTATTACGTCTATATATGGGTTGTGGGATAATCACATTTGGCCCACTGAGCATGCGCGTCTTGGGGGAGCGAACAATATCCAAGTTCCCATCCATGGGCATCATAAGATTTTGTTTGATAAACGTGTGCGGGATATTGTAATGAAAGAGGTTGATGTATGATTTACTTGCTTTACGGCCAAGATTCATATCGCTCTCGCGAGAAATTGCGTGAGATTGTTGCTGAATACCGGAAAAAATCCGAGGGGGTTTTGGATTTGCATCAGGTTGACGCTGAAGACGATCCGGATGGGGCGATTGCGGCGCTCCGCTCTGCGCCGTCCTTGTTTCAACCGAAGCGCTTGGTTGTGATTGAGCGCGCCGGGCTTGCCGGCGAGACATTATGGAAGAAACTAAAGCCTGTTCTTAAAAACCTCGCGGGCGATAAAAATGTCATTGCGGTTTTTTGGGAACCGGATGAATCCAAAAAGTTTTTAAAGTTTATTGAGCCGATTGGCGCGAAATCACAGGAATTTCGAAGAATGACATCGGCCGAAGGAAAACGCTGGCTTGCCGCATTTCTAAAAACGCGAGACTCTTCCGTTTCCGATGCTATTCTTGATGAAATAATTCTGCATTTTATTGGAGATACGTGGAGGATGACTAATGAAGCTACAAAAGCCGCTTTGGGCGGGGAGCTTGCGATACCAGCTGAAGACGCCGATCGCAAAATATTTGCGCTTCTGGACGCTTTTCTTTTGGATTCAATTTCCGCTTTGCGCGCACTTGCAGAGATGCAAGCGGCAGGCATGAACGAGCAATATATTTTTGCCGCGATTGTTAATCATACACGGCTTCTATTGCAGCTTACGGGACGGTCCGAGTTTCCGGCTGATGAGAAAATTCATCCTTTCGTTTTGCAAAAAGCCCGCGCCAAAGTCCGTAATCTGGAGCCAGCGGTTATAAACCAAGCCTATGAGCGTCTTTTTAAAGAGGACGTTAAAATCAAAACAGGGTCCTCCAACCCCTTCGCCTCTATTGTCAGCATCTTGCTGGCGGCTTAGTTCCTAGCTCCTACTTCTTCGCCGCATGCGCGCGGACGAGTTTGGCAAGACGCGATTTTTTGCGTGAGGCGGTATTTTTTGAAATGACATTGGTTTTGGCGGCCTTATCCAGCGCTTTGTAGGCGGCAGAAAGAGTATTGGCCGCTTCGGATATTTTCCCCGCCAAAGCCAAACCACGCGTCTCTTTGACGGCTTTCTTGTACGCTTCTTTCTTCTTTAAATTGCGCACTCGCCGGCGTGTCGATTGCCGGAGCGCCTTTTTGGCGGATTTGGTGATTGGCATGCCAACTAAAGGTATCTCGGTTTACTGGCCTTAGTCAAGCCCATTGTTCAATTCTCGGATGCGCGCGGCAGTAAGCGAGTATGCGGCGACTTTACTGAAGTTGACTTTACTAGACAGGCTTTTGGCTGTACATAAGATTAGAGCATATGACACAAAAAACTGACATTCATCCTCTGCAAGCCGATATTTTAAAGGTCTTGCTTTTTAACCCCGAGGCGCGTTTTTCGGATTTAAACATCAGCCGCATCTCGACGGACCATTTCGCTTTTCATGTCAAAAAATTAGCCGAGCTTAAGCTCGTCGAAAAAACTTCCAAGAACACATACCGTCTCACAATTATCGGCAAAGAGTTCGCCAATCGCTTTGATGTAGATACGGAAAAAGTTGTTTTAGAGCGACAGGCAAAAATTGGGGTTCTCGTCGGTTGCGTTCGCGGTGAAGGAAAGGAGCGGGAGTATCTTATCCAACAGCGACTCAAGCAGCCCTACTATGGTTATTACGGCTTCATGACGGGCAAGGTAAAGTGGGGTGAGACGGTTTACGAAACCGCCGAGCGCGAGCTCGAGGAAGAAATGGGGTTGGTTGCTGATTTAAAACTCGTCGGCATCAGACACAAGATGGATTATGATCCCTCGGGCAATCTTTTGGAAGATAAGTATTTTTATGTTTTTCGCGGCGAGAATCCTCGCGGTGAATTACAAACCGAATTCAACGGAGGCCGGAATGCTTGGATGACAAGGGATAAGATTTCCCAATTACCGGAGCTTTTCCACGACTGCATGGAGACTATCGGATTACTGGATCAAGGCAAGTTGCGGTTCGTAGAGTCTAAGTACACCGTCGCGGGGTATTAGGCGGCTGAACCATCAAATTGCTTAATCCGATCCCGAATCCGCGCCGCCAGTTCGAAATTCATGGCTTTGGAGGCCTTCTTCATTTCGCGGATGAGGGCTTCCCGCATTTGTTTCTTAGGGCCTTCCAGTAACGGCACGGGTTCATCAAACTCTTTGGCCTCTTTTGCGATGGAAGCGCGGATGGCTTTTACAATCTGCATCGGCGTAATTCTGTGTTTTTTATTGTGTTCCGCTTGAATTTTCCTGCGCCGATTAGTTTCGCCAATCGCGCGTTTCATCGAATCGGTCATGCGATCAGCGTAAAGGATTACCTTCCCATCGATATGCCGCGCGGCGCGGCCGATGATCTGCAAAAGTGTCGTTTCGTTGCGCAAAAATCCTTCCTTGTCGGCGTCAAGTATGGCGACAAAAGATACTTCGGGGAGATCCAATCCCTCCCGTAGCAGGTTAATCCCAACAAGCACGTCATAGTCTCCCCTGCGAAGATCGGCGAGAATCTCGGGGCGCTCCAGCGTTTTAACTTCCGAATGGAGATAAGTTGTTTTTAAGCCCTGTTCCGAAAGATAATGCGCCACATCTTCCGCGAGCCGCTTAGTTAGGGCGATCACCAGCGAGCGCTCGTTTTTGGCGACGCGCGCTTTCAATTCTTCGGTTAAATCTTTTATTTGGTTTTCTGTGGGACGGACTTCAAGCTCCGGATCCAAAAGGCCTGTGGGGCGAATGACCTGTTCGGCGACATAGCGGATAAGACCTTTTTTATCTTGCGAAACTTTCCTTTCGAAATCCGCGGGCGTTGCCGAAACATAAAGAGTCTGTCCAGTTTTTTCGCGAAACTCCTCGAATTTAAGTGGCCGGTTATCAAGCGCCGAGGGAAGCCTGAAGCCGTAGTTTACGAGCGTCTGCTTTCTCGCTTGATCGCCGTTATACATCCCGCGGATCTGGGGGACCGTGGCGTGGGACTCGTCAATCACGGTTAAAAAGTTTTTGCCGCCAGCCGTTTTTGTAAAGTAATCAATCAGCGTATACGGCGGATCGCCGGCGTCGCGGAAAGAAAGATGCCTAGAATAATTTTCAATGCCCGCGACGTATCCCATATTTTTCAGCATTTCAAGATCAAAATTGGTGCGCTGTTTGATGCGCTCAAGTTCCAGCACTTTCCCCTCCTTTTTAAATTTCTCGGATTGTGTTTTCAGTTCGTCTTTGATGCGTTCAATGGCAAGCAGAAGTTTGTGTTTCGGCGCCACAAAGTGCTTGGCGGGAAATATAGTGAATGACCCAACCGGACTCGCTTTCGCATCCATGGCGCGTGATTTTTTGCGGATCGCGCTAACGCGATTTTTCTCAAACTCCACTGAGACAATTTCGTTGCCCGACGGAAGATGGATTTCAACGGTGTTTTCCCGCGCGCGGAAATTACCTTGCATGGGGTCCAAGGGGTTTCGGGCGTATTGCAGGAGGACAAGTTTCCGCACCAAGTCACGCGCGCCGAGCGCCTGGCCGACAGCGATCTGCACCGCCATCTTTTCGTATTCTTCGGGATCGCCGATGCCGTAGATGCACGAAACCGAGGCCACGATGATGACATCTTTTCTAGTTAAAAGATCCGCGGTTGAGGCGTGTCTTAAGGCGTCAATCTTCTCATTGATCTTGGCATCTTTTTCGATATAGGTGTCGGTGCGGGGGATATAAGCTTCGGGTTGGTAGTAGTCGTAATAAGAAACGAAATAATGCACAGCGCTCTCCGGAAAAAATTCTTTGAATTCCTGATAGAGTTGAGCGGCCAGAGTTTTATTATGCGAAATTACGAGCGTCGGTTTTTGCACGCGCTCGATGACATTAGCAATTGTAAAAGTTTTACCAGAGCCGGTAACGCCCAAAAGCGTCTGGTCCCGCACGCCAGCGTTCAAATTAGCCACAAGTGTTTCAATGGCCTGCGGCTGATCTCCTGTCGGAGTATATGGCGCTTTAAGCTTGAATTTCATACCGGGTAGTAGAAATTCAACTAACGATTGCGAGCGTAGCAATACTCTTTTAGCATCCGTGTCAGCAAGCGGCTTCCTTGATTTGTTTTGAGGTATTTCTCTCTGCGTTCAGCGTCTTTCATATTTCGATAGGCCTCATAGTGAATAAGTTGCCACGGCCTATGTGGCTTAGTGGGAAAATTAAGCCCCTCATTATGAGCTCGCAATCGTTTTCTTAAATCATCGGTAACACCAATATACAGTCCCTTATTTTTAAGGCTTTGTAGCAGATACACATAATGAAACTTTTCTGTCGAATTTTCACTACCCGGCATAAAGCGTTATTATATCACAAAAAGCTTTAGTGGCCGATATTGCGTAAAGTAAGGAATTTAGGATAATGGAAGTAAGCGCCGACCAGAAGAGAGCGGGCGAAGACGGACGCTTTTCTTCAGGTTACTAAAGAACGTCCAACCCTCTCTTTCGGCTGCTGGTTTCCGGCAGCTCGCAGGCGTACCAGGCGCCTTCCTCATGGGCGCCACTCCCAGGCGGGGCCTCCTCGCGGCTTCAAGCGCGCCACGGCTTCGCCCGGCACGCTGGGCGTGCTCAAAGAAGTCTTTTGAGCACGCTTTTTTCTTGAGTAGTTTTTGTCTTGATAGAGCATAAAATTCTTGCCGTTACAATATTGTAATTGATCAGAAACGGGGTTAGATTGTGGCTGGGTTCTTTGATGTAAGCAGGAAAGCCGAAGGCCGCCAACCTAAAGAGCGGGTGAAGACGGACGCTTTAGGTGTAGGAATACCGTCCGACACTCATCTCTTTCGGCTGCCGGTTTCCGGCAGCTCGCAGGCGTACTAGCGCGGCTCGAGGTGGAGGGGTTGGCCCCTCCACGCCTCCCCACCTCCCGTGAGCAGGGGGCTCCATCGCCGCCCCCTGCACCCCCGCGACGTG
>ORJL010925677.1_pt1 | contig 16514 bp, 18 predicted proteins | sample 1779941 | NCBI WGS metagenome assembly ORJL01 (sample SAMEA104232317, study PRJEB22302) | groundwater metagenome | biome: forest; feature: aquifer; material: groundwater | place: USA | collected 2011-08-07 | depth 5.8 m | reverse complement strand
GCAAATAAAGCAAGCGTGGTAATTAAATCTCCCGCTTAATAAACCCCGAAGGGTAACCCTTCGGGGTTTATCATCTATTCTAGTATCTAGTATAAAGTATAAAAAGAAAGCCGCCAAATGACGGTGGGCAAAATGTGTAAATAGATTAGCCGGGATAGTTTTATAACAACTTTAAGAATTCATCCACCGTCATTCCAGATTGAGTAATAATGGATTTCAAAGTCTTGGGTGTCAGATCTCTCCGCTGAAAAGGGATAGTAACCCGTAACTCCGTCTTATGGGGATGACGAAATTGAATATGACTGCCCGACTGATGAAATTCATAAAAACGAGCTCGTTTGAGAGCTCGAATCACCAGAGACGAGGGTATGCGCGGAAGCTTCGGCATAAAATTTATACCGATACCTTAAGCCGTTCCTTATGGCTACCGGATTTAGGAAAAGATAACATCTTTTCTTTAAGAAGCGCTTCTAGGTAACACCGAATGGCGTCTTTTCCCATTTCTCGAGCTTCTTTCAAGTTATCTCCCTCCGTAACTAAACCAGGAAGATTTGGGACAATAACAGTGTAGCCGGCTCCATTAGGATCAAAAACTGCTTCATATTGATAGATAGTTTCTTTACGTTTTTTCATGCTTCTATTTTAACTTCCAAAATAGCCCCCGTCAATGAATCTGAAGGTCATGCCTTCAGATAGAAAAATTTATTAAACGCTAATAACGAGCTATATATCATCCTATTTTGCATTCAATATGCTCATATACTATAATTGGTAGCACAATGCTCACTATTCAGCCGAACTGGGGGGTGAGCTTGGGTTAAGCCTCTTTATGGTACTTGAGGTAATGTGTCTTTTCGGAGCCATATGTATCAACCGACCTCGCGTTGCGAGACGCCCATGTACTGGAAGCCGCATACAATGTTCGGAGTAGTATGTGGTTGGGGAATAAAGAAAGAAACAAGAGGGGCAATAATATGCCCTTTTTGTTTTTATTTCATCAATTCATAAACCTCCCCCGCTTGGGGCACTTCCGCTTCCACCCCCAGATCGTTTTTGATCTTTCCAGCTAAAACCCCAGCTGGTCCTGTTTCACCCTGAACCACAAAGACCTTTTTTGATATTTTAATGTGGCCCACCCAATCCAACAGCTTGGGTTGGTCGGCATGGGCCGAATAGCCGCCGATGGCTTTTACTTGAGCTCGGACTTGAATCTGTTCGCCAAACATTTTTACCTCTTGCGCTCCGTCCAAAAGTATCCGGCCCAAAGTGCCCCGAGTTTGATAGCCAATTACCAGCAGGGTTGATTTGGGATCGGGCAAATACCTTCGTTCGTGATGCAAAATCCGCCCGCCCTCCGACATACCCGAACCGGCCACAATAATTTTAGGCGGCGGCGCGTCGTTGATAGCTTTTGAAGAAGCGGTGGTTAAGCTAAACTCCAAACCCGGAAAATTAAATAAATCGTCTCCCGATTCTATAAGATATTTAGCCTCTTTATTAAAATAATCAGAATATTTTTGATAAACTGCCGTGGCTTTAATAGCTAACGGGCTATCAATAAAAATAGGGATTTTAGGAATCCGGCCGGATTCAGCCATATTGTTTAATTCAAATAAAAGTTCTTGGGTGCGCTCCAAAGCAAAAGCCGGAATCATCAGCGCGCCGCCATTTTTTATGGTATTTTCTATAATAGCCGCCAATCTTTCTTTGCGTTCGCCTCTATCTTCGTGAATTCTATCGCCGTAAGCCGACTCCACCAAAACGTAATCGGCGCTATCAATATATTCAGTTGTGGCCAAAAGCGGCGTGGGCGGATTACCCAAATCTCCAGAAAAAACAACTTTAACTTTATGATTATTTTCTTCTAAAAATACTTCTATGATGGATGAGCCTAAAATATGTCCGGCGTCGTTGAATCGGACCCTAACGCTAGGGCTGATTTCAACGTCTTCGTGATATTTCCGGCCGTGAGTCAGCTTCCAAACATTGATCACATCTTCTTCTGTAAACAACGGAGCTTCTCTAAGTTTTCTGGATTCATCATTAAGCAGATGAACGCTGTCGTCTAAAACCAGCCTCGCCAAATCTAATGTGGGATGCGTGGCAAAAATTTTGCCCCTAAACCCTTCTTTATAAAGCTTGGGCAGGCGGCCAGTGTGATCAATATGAGCGTGGGTTAATAAAACAGCGTCTATTTCTTTGGGATTATAAGGAAAGGGCTTATAATTTTCGCGCTCGGCCATGCGCCCGCCTTGATGCAAACCGCAATCAACCAAGACTTTGGTTTCTCCGGCTTCTATAAGATAATTGGCGCCGGTAACTTCGCCGGCCGCGCCATAGAAATAAAGTTTCATTTTGATGAAATCCCAAGCACCAAATAACAAATCACAAATAAATTCTAAGCACTAAATCCTAAACAGTTTTGAATTTGGGATTTTAGTCATTGGAATTTGTTTGGAATTTGGGATTTGTGATTTGGAATTTTTCCAGTGTGTTCCATTTTTTCCTAACTATACTTGGCCACTCCGCATGCGATCTCTGCCAGTTTTTGAGCCATTGAATAGTTTTAGGGTCGCTGGGATAACCCGAACCAAAATTGCCGTATTTTTTCTTTAACAACTTAATCTGGCGCTCCCGTTCGGATTTAGCCAATATCGACGCCGCGGCTACCAACACATTGGCGCTATCCATCTTATTGGCTCCGATTATTTTAGACGGGCTGACGCATAACGAGGCCACCGAATTGCAATAATTTTTTATACCCTGGCCGCTCGCGGGCACATCCAGATAAACTCGAGCGGGAGAAAAGTGATTTATTAACCGGGCTGAAAATTTTATTTCCAAATCATTTATAGAAAACTTATCCAGTTCGGAAGGTTGAACCTTCGCAATTTTGTAGCCCTGGGCGATTTTTTTTATTTTTTGAGCCAGATATTCTCTTTTGTCCGGCAAAAGCAGTTTAGAATCGTTAACCCCTAAGTTAATTAATCTAGCTATCAAACTATCTTCTTCCGGAATTAAAAAACCGGCCAGCACCAACGGGCCGATCACGCAACCGCGCCCGGCTTCGTCTATGCCTAAAACTAAATCGGACATTAGTGAATTATAACGCAAAAAAACAAAGTAATCCCTCGTCGCTTCGCTCACTCGGGATATTTTCGCTTTTTTTATAGTTTTATTTATAGTTTTAATTGTAAGCGAAAATAAAAGGGCCGTCCCGACATTACGTCGCGGACGGCCGAAGGTACTGCTAGTTCGTCTGTTCTGCCCGGCTTAGTGCCGGGTTTCTCCGAGGATCGGGTGCGGGTCCAGTCCGATCTGACGGCGAACCCAAGCCGCCTCCCGATCCGTGGCTTTGCGAACTTCGAAGCCAGTCCGGTGGAAGTCTCGCTCGTCGCGATTGACTCCCACCATCCCCACTCTGATGGTACTCGCCTGATACTCCATACATCCCCTCCTTGTAGGATGAAATGGATACTGCGACACGAGCGCGGTCTCCTTGGCCGGCCCGAACCTCCTTTAAGGCACTTATCTCCTTTACTGAACCTACCAGATACTTTTCTAGTGATAGATTCGGGAAAAGAGAACAATTACTCCTAAAAAGCTGATTTCCACTGTATATTCTAATTATACTCCTATTTTATTTGTTTGTCAACCCCGACGTTTCGTTGGGGGAGTTCTTGAGCCAAAAAACAGAAAAAATATTGCTAATAAAAAACGGCTTTTCAAGCCATTTTGTGTCCCCACGAGGAATTGAACCCCGATCCCAGCCTCCGGAGGGCTGTGCTTTATCCGTTAAGCTATGGAGACCCTACTTCGCTAAAGCTACGCAGGGCAAGCAAAATTTTATGTATGTCTATCCGCAATAACGAACGTGCCGAAACTAAACGGCTTTATTTTGACTTCATAACCATTGCCGCGCACCATACCCACTATTTCTTTTATCATCGCTCTGGTATCGCCTTTTTCGCCTACGTCCGCGTGAATTTCTATGTTGAATTTATTTTTATCTAAAACTTCGTACAGGTGGGCCGAAAAAGCTTCGGCCACTTCTAAAGATTTTACGGTTTCGGTATAAATTCTATCCCGAAGAGATTTAAAATTATCGCGCTGGTCGCGCGTCCAAAAATACCGGCCGCCGGCGCCCACCCGATGAATAACTATAGCCGTAATAAAATCGGTGTGGGTATACACCTGGGAATCGGTGCCCACAACAATCGTGTAATTTCTTTTTTTATCCGCCTGAATATAATCCGCTATGTCTTTAACAATTTCGGAAATATTCATTCGGCCTTTGGATGGACTGTTAAAACTCATAATAAAGATATAAGGGTATAGCCACTAGTGACTAGAATAATGTAGGGCGCTGATGACCCAAACCCACCACCTTAGCCTCTAAAATCCTATGCAGCTTAAAATGTCGCATATCCTGGCGAGTGTGGCAATAAGCCTCAATAATATCGTTTTTTATGGCATAAACCTCAATATTTCTTTTTTTACGAGCATCTTCGCCATCTTCCGATCTCGTGGAAACATAATCAATTTCCACCACTTCTTTATTTTTAAAAGCTTGAGCTAAAACGGCCTTAATTTCGGCTCCAGAACTATTAGCGCCCCAACTCGCCGCCACGGTTTTTAGGCCAGTGTTATTTTTAGATTCAAACAACAGCGAGCCATGCTTCAAACCATATTCGTAAAGATCGCGGGTTAATTTAACATCTTGAACGCAGTATTTTTTTATTTCTTCCACTTTGCCTTCGCGAAACCATTTTAAAACTTCCAAACCGTGCGAAGATTTTTGCTCGCCCAGAGTGCTTTTGGCGAGCGCGTCCAAACCGATTCTAAAACCTAAAACTTTTTCCAGTTCGGCCATCATATCCAATGTAGGCAAAGAAACCAATTCAACTTTTTTAAAGTAAGGCTGAAGCACCGGATAATCAAAATGCTTAATATTAAAACCGATAATCAAATCGGATGCAGCCATTAAATCTTCGAGTTTTTCTAGTTCGGATTCCTCAAAAGACTGGAATTTATCATCGCTATAAGTATAAGCCGAGGCCACCGACACGCCGAGCATGTGGATATTTCTGTAACCACCCACCTCGGCAAATTCTTTTTGAGTTTCTACATCAAAAACCAATTTATTCATTAAAATAGAATACCAGTTTAAAACCGTAAACTCAAGAAACCTAAAAAGAAAATCGGGTTCCTGCGACTTCTGGGAGAAGACATTAATGTTTTAAAATGAGAGGCTCACAGTAGGAGCAGGACTTGATTTTCTTTTGAAAAAATTATCAACTCAAGAAAAAATGAAAAACAAACTGCCGCCGAGCGACTTCGGGGAGGTTCATTTAATTACAAATAGGGTGGGGCGAAGAGCTCCTCCCTGCAGGAGTGAGGCGGTAGTTTGTTGAGATAAAACTTTATCTAGACGAGAATTTTTTATATCCCAACCAAATCAATATCGCGAGCGCGATACCAAGAATTATAAAGCGGAGATAATCGTTCATTTCCGACCAATAACGGACAGTGCCAACTATTAAAGAAATAAGGCCGCCGCCTAAAAAGCCGTTGGCCACCGGCGCGGCGCTGATAGCTAAAAAGCCAAGCCCGAGCGAAATAAGGCCGAGAATTACGAGAACTATAAAGACATTGCGGTTATATAAGTCGCGGGCGGATTCGTAAGCTTCGCGGCATTTGAAGGTAGCATCACACCAAGTAGTTTTATCTTCTTGTTTTGGTTCGCCAACAGGGACCGGTTCAATTCTTCCGCATTCATAATAGGGCGGGCCACACTTTGGACTGCTTGATGGATAACTCTCTGACCACATTCCACCCACATCCTCACAAGATTTTCTATCGGGATAAGTTTTTTGAGTTAATTCCACCGGACAAAACTTTTCATAATCGGGCGACTTGTAAAACGTAAACACACCGTAATTAAAAAACAAATTCAACACCACCACAATCGCCAAAGCTAAAATTATTTCTTTGATTCGTGGCATGTTTATTTTATATGGAAACTATTTAAAAAATTACTAAAAATATCTTTAGGCTCAGATTTACTTATTATAAACAACAACCCATTTTTTGAATAAACTATATTCTCCCATTCGACGGCTAGACCATCCGATTCAGAAGTTGGAAACCTCTTAGTGACCCAAAGCTGTGCACTATTACCATCTAAACTAATATCACTTCTTTGAATTATTTTTACTTTTACTTTATTTAGTTCACCAATAAATTGTTCTTCTGATTTTCTGCTCAGACTAACAGCAAAAAGCCCTCCACTTTGTATAGTTTCTTTAGGACCTATCTCTACAAAAGAAATATCTGGTTCAATAGAATTATTACGAACTCTAACACTCCATAATGATGGATATTTGAAACTAAAATAATCATTTGTGTAAATTTCCCAACCCGCAGTTTCGTCTGCGACTTTCTGATTTGTAGCTGAATTTTCACTCGGCGCATAGGCTGGTTTTTTGGAGAAATAAAAATACCCGCCGCCAAGCAGTAAAATCGCTAGCACAATAATCACAATATCTTTAATAAAGCCTTTTTGGTTCATTGGTTTAATTTATATCTTAACTCTATCACTTTTACCTCGTTTCCTCAAACCCTTTCTCTCCCTTTCTCTCCCTTTCTCTCCAACCCTCCAATGTTAACAAATTTACACGATCGTATGTTTTTGTTAACATTGAAATTAAAATAAAAGCTACGCGTTTTCTAACGTACCTGTTTTATTAATACTAACTATTTGCACTTTTTCTTTAAGGCTAAGCCGATCTAAATATTTTATAAATTTTTCCGACAAAGGACGGTAGCCCAACCAAACACTTTTTTGAAGTTGTCTGTAGCCACAAACCACTAGTTCAAGCCTGACTAAATCTCTTTTTCTTCTTTCGATTTCTGGGATGTCAAACATAACCAATCTTGCAATTCCATCTTCTTTTGGCAATTCAGATTCTATAACGTCCACCAACTTGCCTTTTGAGGTAATGGACCACAACGCTTTTCTGCCTATATTATTTTTAACAACCAAGCCCTGCTTTTTTAAACGGGATAAAATAACCGAAAACGTTCTGGGAGAAAATTCATGTTCGTTTGGCAAACCTAAAAGACTGCGCCAAATTTTTGACTCGGCGCGGTTACGCGGCAAGACAGCTTCCAATGTTAATTCGCCGGCCTCTTGGAATTTATCTAAAATTAATTTAGTTAAAGAGATTTTACTCAATGTATATAACGATAATTTATACTTTCTCTATCTACATCATCTGCATCTACTCTATGTTAACACTTTTCTACGATCGTATAAAAGTGTTAACATTGGGCTTACGAGCCTTATTTATTGTTTATATTTCTTATTGTTTACATTTTTTATTCAGTTTTATTTTCCATTACTTATTCCTTAATTTGCTTAGTTCCTCTAAAACTATCGCTTTTTCATCCCAAGCCATGGCGCCGAAGCGGGTCATCATAGTTTTTTCGGCGCCCTTTCCGGTTATTAAAACTACATCGCCGCGCTTGGCCAATTCTAACGCTTCGCGGATAGCCAAACGGCGATCCATAATTTTTTTGTATTTTTTTTCTTTAATTCCTTGGGCCACATCATGAACTATTTTTTCGGGGTCTTCGGTGTAAGGATCTTCGTCGGTCAAAAATATCTCGTCGCAAAACTTTTCGGCAATAGCGCCCATTCGCGGGCGTTTCCATTTGTCGCGGCCGCCGCCGGCCGCGCCCAAAACACCAATCAATTTATGCCCATCTCTAACCCAAAAAGATTTGGCCACTCGATACACAGCTTCCAAAGCATCGGGCGTGTGGGCATAGTCTATAGCCGCCAAAAAAGGTTTTTCTTGCAGGATTTCCAACCGGCCGGGCGTGCCTTTAAAATTTTTAATAACTTCTTTAATGACTTTGGGCGGTATCTCCAAAGTTCGGGCCAAAGCTATGGCGGCCAAAACATTATATAGATTAAAATCCCCCAAAAGCGGGCTGGCATAGTCTTCGCCCTCTAAAACAAATTTAACTCCGCTCGCCGAAAATTTAATATTTTCGGGAATAAAAACTTTTTTAACATTGGCTCGAGGATTTTCTTTAAATAAGCCGTAGCCCACCTTTTCTTCGGCTGGGTGGCGGGCATAATACAAAGCCGAGGAATCATCTAGATTGATCACACTGATTTTTTTTGATTTTGTTTTTTTGTTGCTTAACTTTTTAAACAAAATTTCTTTGGCGGCGCGGTATTTTTCGAACGAGCCGTGAGATTCAATGTGTTCCGGGCGGACATTGGTTAAAACCGCCGCGTCAAAATTTATAAAATCAGCGCGGTGTTGCTTCAAGCCTTCCGAAGTAACTTCCAAAATAGCGTATTGGCAGCCGGCCGAAGCCGCTTGGCGCAAAAAATCTTGCAAAGCTGATCGCCCCGGCATAGTCATTTTGAGCTTATTGTCTACGATTTTATTTTTTATCCGAAAACGGATAGTCGAAGTTGAAGCCACGCCGAGATCAAACCCAGTTAAAATTTCGTGCAACAACTGAACCACCGTGGATTTGCCATTGGTTCCGGTAACGCCAATAACAATCAAATCCCGAGAAGGAAATTTATTTTTTATCGCGCCCGCTAAAGAAATTCCCCAATGCGCTCCATTCCAAATAAACTCGGGAATAAGTTTTTTAATTAAATCTTTCATCTTTTTTGAGCCAGTCTATAAAGACTATACCAAACAAGCCTTAAAATTTTAATATAAGTCCCAGGATATTTTTTAACACTCCCGCCAAAACCCATCTTAAAGCGCGTCAAACCAGGCCACTTAGTTTGATCAATGCCCCAAAAATCATAGCGTCCGTAACTCTCCGATTTAAATAATTTTATGGCTTCCCAGTGCAAAAAATGCGGTCCCATCAACGCCCGGCTATCATAATCAGAACCGCCATGCAGATAAGTAGCCCTATCGCCAAAAAGATAAAATAAACCCCCAGCCAAAATTTTTGGGCCATCACAAACCCCTAAAAATCTTATGGCGGGCGAACCGATAACTTTATTTATTTTTTCAAAATATTCTTTGGGGTATGTTTTAAATTTTTGCCTTGAAGCTGTTTGAGCCAAGAGATTGTAAAAATCCGCGGCTGATATTTCTTTTATCTTTAAATTATTTTTTTGAGCGACTCTGATGCTGTATCTGGTTTTAGAATGCGTGGCAAGTAAAAGTTCTTCTTCTGTTTTTTCTAGATTTAGTATGGACGTTTGGACCGGCTGTTTGGCTTTGGAAGCATCAAAATAAATTCCGGGTATAAATTGATGGGGTTCAATGGAAATAAAAATAGTATTCTTAGGCAACCCATTAAAAATAAAACTAATAAACTCTTTTACTTTATGAGGGCTAAAAAAAATCGGGCCTCGGGGAATATAAGCGCGCGCCAAACCAAAAGGCAGTTTAGTAATTATTATTTGAGCCAAACCAAGCTCTTCATTAAAAATGCGAATTACTTTATGGCCAAGGATTTCTTGAAATTCGCCCCACTGCCAGCTTTGGAGAAATTCTCCGCCATTTTCCAAAACCAATTCGTTCCATCGTTCTTTTGTGATCATACCCACTTGGACATCCGATGTCCAAGTGGACATCGGATGTCTTAAAATTATTTCGACAAAAGCTTAAGCGCTTCTTCTATCCTCCTTTCCACGCCTTTAATTTCTTGGGGTATCTGCCGCAAGGCTTCGCGAGCTTGATACGACGAATAACCTAAACCTTTTAGAGCGTCTAAAATATCGGCGTCTTCGGAAATATTGGCCGAAGCTCCGGCGCCAGAATTGTATAAAGCTAGTATCGGTTTTTTTAAATCAATGATTATTTTTTGGGCTATTTTTTGGCCGATGCCCGAAACCCGACGCAAAATATTCTCCTCGCCTTGAGCAATGCCGGCCACTAAAAGATCAAAGGGAATTTCATCGGCTAAAGTTAGAGCGCTTTTGGGCCCAACACCCGAAACTGTTATAAGCATTTCAAAAAGTTCTAATTCCTCGGATGATAAAAAACCGTAGAGTTCTTGAGTATTTTCGCGCAGATAAGGATAAGTAAATACTTTGACCAGTTCGCCCTTTTCCTGTAATTTTCCCAGTGCGGTATTGCCAATAAACACACGATAACCTAGGGTTCCGCATTTCAAAATACAGCGCTTATCGTATTTTTTGATAATTTCACCCTCTAGGTAGCCAATCATAATAGAATTATCATAACCTTTAATATGTATCGGTTCAAACTTGTTTCCAAATTCAAACCTACAGGAGATCAACCCGAGGTTATAAAAAAACTATCGGAGAATTTGAACGCGGGAATAAAATACCAAACCCTGCTGGGTGTAACGGGTTCGGGCAAGACTTTTACTTTGGCTAATGTGATTAAGAACGCGACCTAAAACACGCCATCGCCGAATGGGACTTTGAAAAAGCGATTTTAATAAGGGATTATCTAAAAATTTTAAAATAACATTCCAACTCTCTCTCTTTGACTTCGCCCAGAACAAGTCATAATTTTGTAATGTTAACACTTTTATACGATCGTGGGAAATTGTTAACAATGCCGATCGAATAAATCAGCAAAATAAAAATAGCATGAGCTTACGATCGTAAGCTCATGCTAAATATAAAAATTAAATAAACTAAAACAGAATACAGAAACAAACCGTTTTAGCTTGAACACAAACAATAAAAACTTGCTTAAATTAGGTCAATTTGATACCATCAAACCTGCTTAGTAAACGCAAATACATCTAAAATGCCCATCAAAAAATCAGCTAAAAAAGCCCTAAGACAAACCGCCAAAAGAACCATTGTTAATGCCAAAGCAAAAAAGGAGGTGAAAGCTCTGGAAAATGCTTTGCAAAAAGAGATAGCCGGCAAGAAAAAGGATGGAATTAAAGCCATTCTGCCTAAGTTCGTCCAGGCTTTAGATAAAGCCGTCAAGAATAATGTGTTTAACCAAAATATGGCCTCCCGCAAAAAATCACGCCTGCAAAAAGCCGTAAACAAAATCCTCTAGAGCTTCTCGTCCGTCTTTTTGGCCGGTTTTTATAGCCACATCCGCATCTGCCAAATTCTGGTAGATGCTTTTTAGTTCCAACAAAGTAAAACCTTTAGCCGCTCGAATATTTTTTTCGGCAATCCACGGCTTGGCTCCCAGTTTTTCAGCAATAATATCTTTAGGTAATTTTTGAGATACCAAGTCCGCTGTTTTTATTAAGCTCCTAAACTGCCACACCAGCATATTTAAAATCATTAAAGGATCTTCGTTATTGCGCCAATGTTCGCCCAAACTTTTTAATGCCCCCGGCAAGTTTCTTTGAGCTAAAGCATCGGTAGTTCTAAAAACATTGGCTTCGGTTGTTTTATCCACCAACATATCAATATCGGGCCTTGAGATTTCTTCTGGACTAAACATGGCTAATTTTCCAAGCTCATTGATAACCCTATGGCAATCTAACCCAATGCTATCAATTAAATAGGCAAGATTGGCTGCGCTTATTTTTGCTCCAATTTTATCGGATTGTTGGCCGGCCCATTTAAGCATCTGCGGACGTTCAAAATTTTTAAATTCTGTTATCTCGGCATTCTTTTTAAAAAACTCTTTTCTTTTTTGAATATATTCCGGAAGTTTTTCGCCCGGCCAAATAAAATCATAAAAAATCAAAATAACTTCTTGATCGCTTTTAATATTTGATTTGGTTAAAATATTTTCAACCCCGTCCCATTCGCTTTGATTGATAGAAAAAACGCCGCGCAGAAAAACCAACTTCTTTTCGGAAAACATTGATTGCGCGCCTACAATATTTTCTAACTGATCAAAACTCTCTTCTAAATCCACTTTCCAAAAATTAATGCCGCTGGCAAACTTAGCCGAATATCTGGCTTTTAGCTCCGCCAGTTTCTCTTGCAATACATATGAATTTTCACCCCAGTATAAATAGATCATTGGTATAGATTCTGACATTTAGGGCAGAAGTGACTCGTGCGGGATCCAATTTTAACGGTTTTGATTATGCCGCCGCAGACACATTGTTCACCCTTGCGGGCATAAACTAGCCGTTGGGCAAAATAATCGCCTTTTTTACCAGCCGTATCGCGGTAATCCTGGCGCGTGGAGCCTCGCAGTTTGATTGATTTTTTTAAAACCCAAACTAATTTGCTAAACAAGATTTTAAGTTTTTGGGGCGGTATTTTCTCCGTCCGGCTCAAAGGATGGATTTTAGCCAAATACAGCGCTTCGTCGGAATAAATGTTGCCTACGCCGGCCAAAAATTCCTGATTCATCAGCGCGGTTTTAATTTTACCGCGCCGTTTGGAAATTTCTCTCAAAAAATCTTTTGTTGTGATGGTCAGCGGATCGGGACCTAACTTTGCAATTTCCGGCCGTGACATTACTTCTTTACCTTTACCGACGACTATTCGGCCGAATTTGCGGACATCGGAAAAATAAAGTTTTAATTTCTTGTTTCTTTTTTTGATATCAAAAATCAAATGCACAAAGCTCAATCTTTCCGGTTCACTAAAGAGAAAATGTCCGGTCATTTTTAAATGAACAGCTAAAACAACATCGCCTGATAAATAAAAAATAATATTTTTACCCCGGCGCTCTAACTTGATAATCCGCCGACCAACTAAACTCTTCTTTGATTTTTGAACTCCGCCACTTTTAACAAAATATCTCGGCCAGTCGCTCCAAACACCCCTGATCGTCCAACCGACCAGGCGCTTTTTAAGATCATTGGTAATTGTTTCTACTTCGGGCAATTCGGGCATGATTCTATAGGACCCATAAGTCCCATCGGTCTTATATTTTCTCTAACTCGCCCCAATTCGGGCCGGCCTCGGCTTCCACTTCCAAAGGCACCGGCAAATCTATGACCCCCTCCATAATTTTTCTGATTATTGGAACATATTTAGAAACAGATTCTTTTTTAACTTCAAAAACAATCTCATCGTGAACCTGCAATATCATTTTGATGTCATTGTTTTTCAAAAATTTATCATCCAATTCCACCATAGCCGCTTTAACCACATCGCCCGTGGCCGTGCCCTGCACCGGCATATTGATAGCCATTCTTTCGGCTGAAGCCCGCAACATCGGGTTGGGAGATTTTAGATCATCCAAATAACGCCTTCGGCCCCACATAGTTTCAACATAACCGCGGCTTCGGCCCAGCCTTTTCATATCTTCCATAAACTGAATCAGGCTGGGAAAATTTTGTCTGTATTTTTCAAAAAACTTTTTAGCTTCGCTCAAACTCATTCCTGTTGATTGAGCAAAAGATTTTGGACCCATACCATACAGTATCCCAAAATTAAGCGCTTTAGCTTCGCGCCGCATACTTTTAGTAACTTCGGCCGGAGCCACATTAAAAACTTCGGCGGCCGTTCGCGTATGAATATCCTCACCGCGCTTAAAAGTTTCTATCATTTTTTCATCGCCCGACATCGCCGCCGCCACTCGCAATTCTATTTGAGAATAATCCACCGCCAAAATCAAAAAACCGGGCTTGGCAATAAAAGCCTTTCTAATTTCGTTGCCGTATTCGCCCTTGGTGGGAATATTTTGCAGATTGGGATTTTCCGAAGACAATCGGCCGGTCACCGCGCCCAGTTGTTTAAAAGTGGTATGAATTCGGCCATCCTTCGGGCTTATCAGCTTAGGCAGGGCCTCCACATAGGTTGATTGTATTTTGGAAAGTTCCCGCCATTTTAACATTAAAGGAATGATGGGATGGGCCTCTTTTAATTTTTCTAGTTCCTCAAAAGCGGTTGAAAACGATCCAGTTTTTGTTTTCTTGATTCTGGAGCCGACGCCCAAATTGAGCTTTTCGAAAAGAATTTTGGCCAGTTCCTGCGTAGAGTTTAAATTAAATTCCACACCAGCCAGTTGGGTAACCTCGGTTTTTATCTTGGTAAGATCGTTAGCTATTTTTTGGCTTAAAGATTTTAAAAAACCGGCGTCAATCAAAAAACCGGTTTTTTCAACCCTTCTTAAAACTGGGGTCAGTTTTTTTTCTAACTCATAAATTTTCTCGGAAAATATTTTTCTTTTAAAATAATCTTCCAAGTCGTCTGCTACGCTGGGAATAAGCTGGCCTTGAGATTCTTGAGCAGGCTCGTTTGATTTATAAATATTATCTAATCGGCTGACCAAAGTTCTAAAACCAAAACGGTTAAAAACAACTTTAATTTTTTCCGGATTTATATTTAACTTTGACTCTTCCAAACTAAATTCTATGGGCGCGTCGCGGCTGATGGTGGCTAATCTCTTGCTAAAAAAAGCTTGCTCTTTAGATTTTAATAATTTTTCTTTGAGGTTGGGTTTAATATTTTTATCTTTCTCAACATTTTTATATAGATCCTCCAAATTTTTATATTTTTGAAGCAATTGAATAGCGGTTTTTTCGCCAATCCCCGCAACTCCGGGAATGTTGTCGGAAGGGTCGCCTTTTAAGCCCTTGTAATCAATCATTTGTTCCGGGGTCAAACCTTCAAACCTCTCTTTGACTTCATCGCGGCCATAAATAACCGTATCGGTTACGCCTTTGCGCAGAGTATAGACTTTGATAGTATCGTTATCTATCAATTGCAGAGTATCCAAATCTCCGGTAACAATAATTTTTTCCAAGTCTTTTTTATTTTTTAATTTATCCACCACCGTGCCCACAATATCATCGGCTTCAAAACCGACTTTTGCCAAAACCGGAATCCCAAAAGCCGCCACAACTTCTTTTACCAAATCAAACTGCTTCACTAAATCCATATCCACATCCGGCCGGTGGGCTTTATATTCATCAAACTCCTTATGCCGAAAAGTCGGGCCGGCCGAATCAAAAGCCGCCATAATATAATCGGGTTTTAATTCTTTAATAACCCTCATTAAAATACTGGCAAAACCATAAACAGCGTGAACCAATTCCCCTTGAGGCGAATTCAAAGGCGGCAAGGCGTGATAGGCGCGATGGATTAAAGCATGAGAATCTATGATAACGATTCTTTCCATTAGGATAATTTGAAAATTAGAAATTTGAAATTAAAAATTCTTAATAATAGCCTTTCTTTCTTTCTCGCTGATAACTTCAAAATAAATTCTAACAGTATTTTTCGGCAGATAACGCTCTACTTTTTCGGGCCATTCTATTACCAAAATATTTTCTCTATCTTTTAATAGATCTTTTAAACCCAGAGCTGTTAAATCCTTGGCCGATTTTAAACGGTAAGCATCTATATGGACCAAGACGCTGAAATCGCCGACCATACGCTGACCGCGCGGAAAAGAAAATGTTTTGATTATTACGAAGGTCGGGCTTAGAATTTTTTCCTTAATGCCTAAAGCTTTGGCCAAAAACCGCGCAAAAGTAGTTTTACCGGCGCCTAAATCACCATACAAGGCTATCACAAAAGGACCGCCCTTTTGTAAAACTTTTTTAGCTAATTGGCGGGCTAGTTTTTCGGTGTCTTTTAGGTTTTTTAAAACCATCTCTATTTATTTAAGAGTAAAAATCATTGTTCCGAGCAGCATCATGGAGATGACCGATGACTATAATTGAGAGGACTCCATGTCGTCTGCGAGGAATAATGGTTTTTACAAACCTATTAAAGCCAATGGTAGCAGACCCAGTAGTGAATTTCCAAAGGTAATCCCTCGTCGCTTCGCTCGCTCGGGATATTTTCGCTCTTTTTTTAAATTATTAATTGTGAGCGAAAATAAAAAGGAGCGCTCGTTTGAACGCTCCGTTCCAAGGCTAAGCCTTGGAAAGTTAGTTGCCATACATCAGCCGACGCATAGCTTTGTGAAGCGCCAAACTGACGTTTACGTTCACCTGAATGTTGTTCATATTGCCTGGATTAGAAACGCTGGGCAGAATCACCAGCATATTTACATCCATATAAACACGCTGGCTAAAAACGTTTTCATACCAATATCGATACTGGTAAGGCCGGTCCGGCATAGTAAACGTAACTATCTGCATATCTAGAGTCCTTCCGGAAATAACCGTGTTGGTTAAAATCAGAATTGAATAGGTGTTTCCGGGAACAAACGGCCCAGCCAGTCTTTCTCTATTAAGACCATCGCCAGGGGCCGGGTCTAGCTCAAAAAAGCCGATCGGATCCTCCACCAGCTCCGGACTGCCGTCAGGCCCAAATTGGATCAGGCTTCTTTCGGTTTGGTGGCCCGAAAAAACAAAATTCTCACGAATCACGCCTGTTTCCTTGTTTACAAACAAAGCGGTGCGGCCATTGGTGGGATCAGTGGTTTTGGGTAAGGGTTGGATCCTGAAACTGGCCTGTTGCTGGGGTGTGATGGGAATCCTAGTCTGCTGAATGGTGCATCCAGACACCAAGAACATCATCAAAAGGACCAATAAAGCGACCATTAGGCGCCTCCAATCTAGTTAAGGAACTTACCTTATTTAGTGAACTTATATTATATCAATAACAAAACATTTGTCAAATAGGTGGCTGGCGTAATAAAATAAGGAGT
>ORJL011460070.1_pt1 | contig 16515 bp, 10 predicted proteins | sample 1779941 | NCBI WGS metagenome assembly ORJL01 (sample SAMEA104232317, study PRJEB22302) | groundwater metagenome | biome: forest; feature: aquifer; material: groundwater | place: USA | collected 2011-08-07 | depth 5.8 m | reverse complement strand
GAAAGAAAGGTCCGCACAGCGGACCCTACGAGAACCCAATGAAAATCGCGGTGGCACAAATTCAGGCAACGGCAGACGTACGGAAGAACAAGACCAACGCCGAGCGAATGGTCGAGGCGGCGGCGAAGCAGGGCGCGCGGATGGTCGTCTTCCCCGAGCTATCGATCCTCGAGTTCTTCCCGCGCTTCCCGCACCGGTACGAGTTCTTCGAATTGGCCGAGGAGATCGGCGGACCCACCACGGAATGGTTCGCCTCCGTCGCCCGCAAGCACGGCGTCCACATCGTGTTCAATCTCTTCGAGCGCTCGCCGGAACATCTATGTTTCGACACCAGCGTCATCGTCGACTGCGAGGGGGAACTGGTCGGTCGACAGCGGATGATGCACATCGCCGAGGAACCCGGCTACAACGAAAAGTTCTACTACGCGCCGGGCGTCGATTCCTATTCCGTGTTCGAACTGGACGGCTGGAAGTTCGGCATCGCCACCTGCTACGATCGCCACTTCCCCGAAGTCTTCCGCAGTTTCACGGTTCAAGGAGCAGAGGCCGTCCTAGTGCCGACCGGGGTCGCCGCCACCGAACCTTTCAGCGACATCTACGAGATGGAAATGCGAGCCGCCGCCGTAACCCACGGCGTGTACGTGGCGATGGCCAACCGCGCGGGAACGGAAGCACCCCTGAGCTTCTTGGGACGGTCGATGGTGATCGACCCCATGGGATCCGTGGTGATGTCGCTGGACGGGAAACCGGACCAAGTGGTCACGGTCGATCTGCAGAAAGAGGCACTGCGCAAGGCGCGAGTCCTCTTCCCCTACCTCCGCGATCGCCGACCGGAAACGTACTCCCTCGTGATGTCCGAAGTCGGCGCCGCCGGCGGCGGCGGATGTTGCCATTAGTGTAGTGTCTCAGGGTTATTCGACCGTACAGAGCCGCGACCGTAAGGGAGCGGTTCTTTCTCCGTGCCGCGGAAAGAACCGCTTGCTGACACGCGCGGCTCTGTTCAAGCAGTAGCAGCGCCCACGAAAGAGCAGAAAGGTCCGCACAGCGGACCCTACGGGATCGCTCGCGGCGAGATGTTGAGCGGTACGAACGTGCTGCCCGGCGCAACCGGCGCAAGGCTCGCCCGCGACGGTCTCGCGAAGCCCTTCAGTTCGCTCTCGACCGGGACCGACACTTCCAACCACAGGCTGGGCGCTAACGTGCGCACCCGCGCGTCCTTCAAGGCAGCCGGTAGCAGCACGGTGTCGCCTCGTTGAAAGCGCAGCGGTTCACCCAACGCCTTGCAGTGAACCTCGCCGCTCCCCTCCAGCACCATCCAGATCATCATTTCTTCGTACGGAATCACCTGTTCGACGCCCTCGACCATGCGCACGCGCTCGATCACGAACGACGGGCAGCGCACCAAGCTCGTCACCGACGTCCAAAGACTGGCCACGTGCTGCGGCGTCTCGCACTCCGCGGGCACCGGCTCGAAGTGCATGCACTCCATGGCCTCGTCGATGTGCAGCGTGCGAGGTCGACCGGTGGACGACTCCACGCGATCAAAGTCAAACACGCGATAGGTGATGTCCGACGGAGTCTGCACCTCCGCAACCAACACGCCCGCTCCCAGCGCGTGTACGGTCCCGCTGGGAAGATAGAAGCAGTGCCCCGTCTTGGCACGCAGCCGGCGAAGAGATGCTTCGACCGTCTTCTCGCGGACGGCGCGCTGGAACGCATGGCGCTCAACGCCGTCGCGAACGCCCCGATAGATGAATCCATCCGGCGTCGCGTCGAGCACGTACCACGCTTCATGTTTCACCCGCACCGATCCGCCGAGTCGCGCGGCCATCGCGTCGTCTGGGTGTACCTGAACGCTCAGCGTGTCCGCCGCGTCGAGGAACTTGATGAGCAGCGGAAAGCGTCCATCCACCGGCGGCGCCCGACCGAGCAGATCCGCGCCCCAATCCTTGACCAACTCGCCCAACCGGCGACCCTTGGCCGGACCGAAACGGACCACGGATTGATCCTCCTCAAGGTCGGCAATTTCCCATGATTCGCCGACGGCGACCCCGGGCGGAAGTCGCTTGCCGAGAACCGTCTCCAGGCGTCGACCGCCCCATATCTTGGGCTTGAGAATCGGCTCGAAAACCAGAGGGACCACGTTCATCCGATGCGCTCCATGTCCCCGATTCTATCGGTCGAACATCGGGACTCCGACGAACCGCATCGGAGAACATCGCTCGCGCTGTGTGCCACTGCTCTGTGAGCAGTGGTCCTCGCCATGGGTGCCCCATTCTCCCTACTGGGAGGGTGGGGGACGGATTGCGTAGGGTGGGCACCGCCCACCACGAATCCCGAACCGAGAATCGGTGGGCGATGCCCACCCTACGGAGACTCCGGATCAAGAAACGGTTTCAACTCCAACTCCATGATGACCTCGTCGTGCATCGGAACGCCTCGCTCACCGGTCATCGGAATCTGCGGCTTGATCTTCCGCGCCGCGTCGACCGCCCCACGCCGAATCTCCGTCATGTGGAACCCGAGCCGCTGATAAAACCCGATCGCGTGCAGGTTGTCGTTCGTCGTCGCCAGTCCGATGCGCGGGCATCCCAGTTGTCGCGCCTTGTGAATCACATCGAGCATCAACGCGAACCCAATGCCCGCGCCTTCGAGCGTGCTGTTGAGCGTCAGCAGCTCCATCGCTCCGTCGTCGTGGATGTGATAGGTCAGCACGCCCACCAACTGTCCGTCGCGCCGCGCGAGAAACCCCGGCTCCTCATGGGGGTAATAGCTCCGCCCCCGGTTCACCACCAAACGACTATGCCAATGCCGCTCGATGAACTCGGCCACTTCCTCCCGATCCGCGTCCGTGATGGGGCTGCGGGACATGATCAGCAGCTTACCCGCGCGCCGAGCAATTGCGAACGTCGAATTCAGAGTAGCCCGTAGGGTGGGCACTGCCCACCAAGCATGGTGCCCCATCCTCGCTACTGCGAGGGTGGAGGACGGATGATCCGCATGTGCCGCGTCTAGGCCCGCCTCGGCTGATACGCATCCGGATAATGTTCGACGACCGGCTTCCCGCCCCGCGCCCAGACCACGGTCACCAGATCGAACCGCATCGGCCGTTCCGCGACCGATCGATGTTGCAACACGTAGTAGCGAGCCGCACGCTCGACACGCGACCATTTGACCAACCCGACCGCTTCCAGCGCAGCCTGGTGCTCTTCATCGGTTCGCGTTTTGACTTCCACGAACACCAGCGTGTTGTGGTCCGATGTGATCAGATCAATTTCACCGCCGGGACAGCGGTAATTCCGCGCGAGGACGACATGCCCGACGCGCCGCAGCGCTCGCGCCGCGGCCCGCTCCCCCGCCGTTCCGAACCACAGTCGCCAACTAAACGGCCGTAGCCGCCAGCGCAGGTTCCGCAGCCGTCTTGTGATGGACTCGAAGTTCACGCACCTTACGAGCCTTACCGACGCGATCGCGCAGGTAGTACAACTTCGCCCGACGAACCTTGCCGCGACGCTTCACCTTCACGTCCACCACGTTCGGCGAATGAATGCAGAACGTTCGCTCCACGCCCTCGTTGGCGACGATGCGCCGAACGGTGAACGACTCCCGCACCCCCGCGCCCTTGTGCGCGATCACCACGCCGTTAAACGTCTGGACGCGCTCCTTTTCACCCTCGACGATGCGGCACATGACATCGACCGTGTCGCCCACGCGGAACTCGGGCAGCTTCGCTTTCAGATACGCCTTTTCGACCAGCTCTATGATGTGATTCCGCATTGCAACACTCCTGATTCTAAACTCGCCTGATCCGCGGCGCCCCGCCACGCACGTCCCACGCCATCGGCGTCCAACAAGTCCGGCCGACGTTCGGCGGTGCGAAGCAAACTCTGCTCACGGCGCCACTCGGCGATCTTCGCGTGATCCCCGGATAACAGCACCTCGGGAACCGTCATGCCTCGAAACTCTCGCGGTCGCGTGTAATGCGGGTACTCCAGCGTTCCCGCCGAAAACGACTCCTCAACCGGCGATTCCGCATCGCCCAGCGCTCCGGGAAGTAGTCGAACCATCGCGTCGATCAACACCATCGCCGCCGGCTCGCCGCCGGAGAGCACATAGTCGCCGATCGAAATCTCCCGAGCGCCCAGCCCTTCTCGAATTCTTTCGTCAAAACCCTCGTAGTGACCGCACACAAGCATCAACCAAGGCTCGCTCGCCAAAGAAGCGACCGTCGCCTGCGTCAACCGCTCGCCCTGCGGCGACAACAGAATCCGCAGCGGACGCCCGGACGCCTGCGCCTCGACATATTCCCCCACGGGTGGCATGTCCTGTGTGGGTGGCATGTCCGCCCTTAAGGCGGACATGTTCGCAGCGCCGCAAGAAATCGCGGCCCCGAACGCCTGCGACTCCACATGCTCCACGGCGCGAAACACCGGCTCGCACGAGAGCACCATCCCCGGTCCCCCGCCGAACGGGCGATCATCGACGCTACGATGTCGATCTTGCGCGAAATCTCGGAAGTTCGTACACGAGATGGAAGCCACGCCCTTCGCTCGCGCGCGCCCCACAATGCTCGACGCCAAGTAGGCCTCGAACATCTCGGGGAACAAGGTGAGAACATCCACGCGCATGGTGAAAAACAATCATTTCGGCGCCGTTCGCGAACCGCCGATTCCGGCCTTCGCCAGCATCCGCCGCACCGTGTCCGACGGCTGAGCGCCCACGCCCAACCAATACTCGATCCGGTCCTTCTTCAACACGGCCTGCTTCTCCACCTCTGGGCACAGCGGATCAAAGCTGCCAAGCTCCTCGATCACCCGACCGTCACGCGGAACCCGACTGTCCACGGCCGCGAGCCGATACGAAGGCCGATGTCGACGACCATACCGTTTCATGCGAATACGAACTGCCACGCACACACTCCCTTTCGTTCGCCATACTCCCGTTGACACCCTCCACGCTTCCCGCGATTCCTCCCATGAGGGGTCCGGTGCCAAACGGGGACAAGACCGACCAGTATACCGCCCCACCAACCCGCAACAAGCCCGCCCGCGAATTGATCTCGGTCGTGGGTCCCTGACGCTTCCGGCGGGAAGAAAACCCGAGTCGCCCCTGCCGCCGGCGACGTACCCTGCGGGCGCGCCATCTTCCAACGCCGAAGGACGTCGCATCATCTGCCAACGCCGAAGGCGTTGCGGCCTCCAGCCCAGGGTTGCCGCAAAGCGGCTACCCTGGGTAAATAAGCGTGCGAAGACATGAGAGCAACCCCAACGGGGTTGTGGCTTTTTTCTCGGGCCGAATGGAATTGGGTCAACGCTAGAAACGGTCGGGCCGCGACCCCCGTTGGGGTCGGCGATCGACCGCCCGCGTACCCAGGGTAGCGCCTTCGGCGCAACCCTGGGCTGTGGGTCGAAAGCCCTTCGGGGTAAATGCAAGAGTGAACCGCGGAGATCCGTCTAAACTGTCATGGACCCCTGAGTCGTTCGACTCTCGAATCTCGCCGCAACCGGGTGCCCTTGGGGGCTTGCCCGCCCGTGGTCTCCGAGGTGGTGGTCCATCGTGGGCACCAGCGTCGTGAATCAGGCGTGAATCAGTTTCGCCCGCGAAAGCGGTCCCCCTAAAAAGAAAGCACCGCTCGCCTAAGCGAAACGGTGCTTTCCGGAGGGGAAAGAAGCCGGTTCGATCTTCCGTCAGACCCGAACCCTCCGGGATGATTCCAGTTTTTCGTTCTCGCAGCACCCGCCAGCAAACCAGCGCCGCCGCAACCGAACATTCTTATCGGCAGACTGTACGGGGTGACTTTCGTACGTCAACAAAATTCTACCCACGAAAACCAGAAAGTCACGCCGCCAGACGAATTATTACCGGACAGTCCCTCGATCTTAGCATTTCGAAAACCCACAGGATTCACATGTCAGGCAACCTTCGCCAAACCGAAGCGCGCTCTGGCAGTCTGGGCAGAGAACCTTGTACTGCATGTGCTGCCATGACAAACCTTGCGTCTCCGCTCGACTCAGAGTCGCCTTCGGTCGCGACCGCGCTTCCCCGGCCACATGAACAGCTCCCTTGCCGTTTCCGTGACTCCCGCCGTTTTCGTCGCCGTTGCCGTGGTTCCCGTTCGATCCGTTCCCACTCCCGTTGCCGGGCGCGGCCGCGGCACGCCTTCCAGCGGCGTTGATGTCGGCGTCGCCCATCAGGATCGCCTTCAGACCGAACTCGGCCTTGACCTGCGTGTATCGACGGAGAGCGCGAGCTAGGCCGTCGCCGAGACTCATGATCCGCCCTTCCTTCGTCTGCACCTGCAAGCTCGACCCGATCGAATGGAGCTGTCGGATGACGTGCTCGAGCGAACCGCCCGCCCGCAGCCACAAGCTAATCATCCGGCAGATCGCCTCGAGATCGCTGTTGGCCAGATCGCCGCCCTTTCCGAGCTGGGCGAACACTTCCTGTTCGTGCTCGGTCTTGGGATCGACCGTGATGTTGATGTGCATGTTCCCGAACGGCGTCAGTTGGCGAACGCGCACTCCGCTGGTGATCTCCGGCAACACGGCCGGTTCGAGCGGCTTCCGCGGCGTATCGGCTGCGACCGGCGCGGCCGCTCCGCCCTGAGCCTTCGCGTGAACATCATCCGATCCCTTGAGAGCCATCGGCTGATGCTTGCGACACCCATTGCGGTACACCGTCACGCCCTTGCAATTCAGCTTAAACGCCATCCGGTAGATCGCGTCGACGTCTTCGACCGTGGCCGTTTCCGGGAAGTTGATCGTCTTGGAAATCGAAGAGTCGCAATGCTCCTGGAACGCAGCCTGCATCCGCATGTGCCATTCCGGCGCGATGTCGTGGGCGCACACGAACACCCGCTTCACGTCCTCGGAAATTTCCGCGATCCCCGCGAGGGTGCCGTCCGTGGCGAGACGCTCCATCAACCCCTCGCTAAGGAATCCGCGGCGCCGCGCCACGGTTTCGAAGATCGTGTTGACTTCGACCATCGGCGCTTTGCCCTCGTCTTGCCCCCGCAACACGTTGCGGAAGAAGGCGAGGCTATACATAGGTTCGATACCGCCCGAACAGGCGGCGATAATGCTGATCGTTCCGGTGGGCGCGACCGTGGTGCAGGTCGCGTTGCGCATCGGGCGGTTGTACCGCGTGTCGTACATGCTGCCCTTCCAATTCGGGAAGGAGCCCCGCTCCGCCGCCAGCTTCTCGCTGTAATTGTGCGACTCTTCGTCGACGAAGCGCATGAACCGCTCGCCCCAGGCGACGCCTTCCTCGCTGTCGTACGCCACGCCCAGCTCAAACAGCGCATCCGCAAATCCCATGACGCCCAAGCCGATCTTGCGATTCGCCTTGCAAATCGCGTCGATCTCCGGCAGCGGATATCGATTCACGTCGATCACGTTGTCAAGGAAGCGCGTCGACTCATGCACCGCATCGCGCAGCCCGTCCCAATCGACCGACGGACTGTCGGCACCGTTTTCACGCACGAAAACAGCCAGATTGACGCTTCCGAGGTTGCACGCCTCATACGGAAGCAGCGGCTGCTCCCCGCACGGATTGGTCGCTTCGATTCGCCCAATGTGCGGCGTCGGGTTGTACTGATTGATTCGATCGATGAACGCCACGCCCGGTTCGCCGGTGCGATGGGCATTGCGGACGATAATGTCCCAGATATCTTGCCGCGTGTAGTACTCGCCCGTCGGCGGAGTGCCATCCGATGTGACTTCGATCAACGCCCGGATGTCGGACTCCCAAATCTTGTACTCCCGCGGAATCACGTACTTGCGACTGGTCCGCGGATTCTGCACCACATGCGGCGCTTTCGGGCTCACCAGGAACGACTGCATCCACTCGTCCGTGATCTTCACCGAGATGTTGTAGTTCGTGAACTGCGTGAGATCCTCCTTGGCGTGGAGGAACTTCAAGATGTCGGGGTGATGAATATTCATCATCCCCATGTTGGCCCCGCGGCGGAACGCGCCCTGCTGAATCGCATTCGTCGCCTCGCTGAACGCCCGCCAGAAAGAAATCGGACCGCTGGTCGTCCCGCCTGAACTGCTGATGTAATCGCCGGTCGGGCGAAGCTCGTCGAACGCGAAACCCGTACCGCCGCCCGCCTTCTGAATCAGCGCCGTGTGCTTGATGGAATCGAAAATCTCGGTGATGCTGTCTCGCACCGGCAGGACGAAGCAAGCGCTCAACATCCCCATCTCCCGCCCCGCGTTCATCAGCGTCGGACTATTGGGCATGTACCGCTTGCTCACCATCAGACCATAGAACCGCTCTTCCCACTCCGCGCGGACCGCAGGGTCCGAACTGTAGAGAGACTCCGCCTCCGCCACAGCCCGGGCCACGCGGCGAAACAGATCCTCCGGCGTTTCCGTGCATCGGCCCGTCTCGTCCTTCTTCAGGTACCGAGCCTTCAAAACGCGGAGACCATTCTCCGCCAACTCCAGCTTCACGCCGGACGTCGTCTTCTTCTTCGTTGCGACCGGGAGATCCTTCATGACGATCGGGGTCATACGTCGCCGAACCTTTATCTTCATGCCGATCGCGGCGATCTCCGCCGGACGGCCTCAAACCCAATGAACAACCCGCGCCGATCCATCGCCAGCGCCCGCCTAGCCTCTTCACCCTCCTCGGTGTTGATCGCCAGGATTGGCTGCGAAAAACATGCCCACTCCCACGCAGTTCGCGCCGGGCGTCGTGCCGCCACCGTAAACCGCAGGATACGTTAGGAGATTACTCTACATATCGGGCCTCGTCAAGAAAAAACACCATATATTGTGGTACTATCTCGACCTTGCACAAGTTCATGCGTACCCGACGTTTATGCGCAATTCACAGAACAAGTTACATGTGATGATCCAGCAAGACCGCAGGTTCGTCCGTCCGCAGGGGCTGCAAACCTGCGCGCAAGAGAAAACCCACGCCGAGGATATTATCGGAACCAAGTCGCCGGTTGACGTCGGGTGGCATGTCCGCCTTTCGGGTGGCATGTCCGCCCTTAAGGCGGACATGTTCGACGCCAGGTGCCACTGGTGGCTTGTCCACCAGTGGTGTTCCGAGTCGGCCTTCCAGAACCAGGAAATCCAGGAACCACCAAGGCCGTGGCGGCGGGCTGTGTGCCACTGCTCTGTGAGCAGTGGATGGCGAGAGTGCGTCGAAACCCGGATGATCCTTGGGGTTCCCAAGAAACCCGCGAACGGAGACCGAAGTTGAAATCCCAGAGCACATTCATCGAAGCACCCGCGCCCTTCTCCCTCAAGGCGACCGCACTGTCACACGGTTGGCACGAATGCAGCCCCATGACCTGGTGCGAAGGCGGGCGATGCTTTCAGGTCATCGAGCGAGTGAAGGACGCCGTCATCCGCGTGTCCGTCGTGGCTGAACCGCCTAAGAAGAACAAAGTGCCACTGCGTGTCACCGTCGAAGCCAAGGAAGTCGACGACGCCCTCGTCGACGAGATGGCCCGACGCATGCGGGTCGTGCTCGGACTCGATCGCGACGTCTCCGAGTTTCACGCCCTCTGCCGACAACATCCCGCGCTCGCGGTGGTCCCGGAGATCGGCGCCGGTCGAGCTCTCCGCTCCTACGACATGACCGAGAACATCATCAAGGCCCTTGCCTCGACCAACGTGAACTGGACCCAGGCGGTCAAGATGATCAACCGCATCGGGCAACTCGGCCCCATCCTGCCGCATCATCGACACCTCAACGCCTGGCCCACGCCGCGGGAGATCCTCCGCGCCGGCGAACCCTATCTGAAAGACGTCTGCCGCCTCGGCTATCGCACGGCCTCCATCCTGCAATTCTGCGAAGACGTAGCCGAGAAACGCTTCGACCCGTCCGCGCTCGACCAACAAGCTCGCGAAGGCGTACCCAGTGACGACCTCCTGGCACAACTCCGCGCCATCCACGGCATCGGCCCGCCGAGCGGGAACTACTTGCTCTCGTTCCTAGGCCGCCACGACCGCCTCGCCATCGACAGCGCCACCATCGCCCACGTCGCCCAAACGCACATGAAAGGCAAACGCCCCACCAACAAACAAATCGAACGCGTCTACGCCCCCTACGGCCCCTGGAAACACCTCGTCTACTGGTACGAAAGCTGGCTGAACTGGGGCACCGCCAAAGAAATCCTTAGCGAAGCAGGATGAGCGAATTGTCGATTTGCGATTGTCGATCGTCGATTGAGAAACGTGCGACCAATCAGAGCCGCGCCCGTAAGGAAGCGGTTCTTCGGCCCGCCCGTAGGGTCCGCTGTGCGGACCTTTCCGTCTGGGTGTCCCGACGTTTCGGAATGCCGCTGAAATGAGTTAGATTCTCGCCATGTCCATCCACCGCTGTCGAATCGCCGAGTCCCCACTCAATGCCACCGTCACCATCCCCGGCTCGAAGAGTTTGACCAACCGCGCCCTCATCGCCGCGGCGTTGGCGGATGGGACGAGTCTGCTCCGCAACATTCTCGTGGCCGAGGACACCTTGTTGATGATCGAAGCCCTGCGGGCGATGGGAGTGTCGATCGCGCTGGATGCGGACAACGCCGTGGCAGAGGTCACCGGGTGTCGAGGGCAGGTTCCGGCGGAAGAGGCCGAGGTGTTCTGCGGGAACGCGGGAACGGTGATGCGCTTCGTCGCGGCGCTCTCGGCGCTCGGACAAGGCCTCTACTCGCTCGACGGCGTGCCGCGAATGCGAGAGCGTCCCATCGGCGGACTCGTCTCGGCCCTGCAAGCGCTGGGCGCGGGCGTTGAATACCTGGAAAAAGAGGGTTTTCCCCCGATCCGCGTACACGCCCAGGGACTTCGCGGCGGCAGCATCGAAATCCCCTCGCCCGGTTCCAGTCAGTGGGTCAGCGCCATCCTCCTCGTCGCCCCCTACGCCCAGCGCGACGTCCTCCTTGAAGTGACAGGCCGTGTCACCAGCAAGCCCTATCTCACCATGACCACCGCGGTCATGGCGGACTTCGGCGTCGCCGTCGTCGAACAGTTCGAGGGACCCTCACCCCTCTCCCTAGGAGGGAGAGGGGGAACTGAGGGGGGTTCGACCGCGATGCGAGAATCGCCTTCCGAATCCGGCGCGAAGTTCATCGTCGAAGCGTCGCAGCGGTATCAGGCCACCACGTGGACCTGCGAACCGGACGCCTCCAACGCGACCTATTTCCTCGCCGCCCCCGCCATCGCCGGAGGCCGCGTGACGGTCGACGGACTCGGCACCGACAGTCGCCAAGGCGACGCCCGCTTCGTCGATGTGCTCGAACAGATGGGCTGCCGGATCGAGCGTGAACCCACGCGCCTCACCGTGTACGCCCCAGCGGAGCGCACGGCGGATGGCCACCCGCGACTCCGCGCCGTCGACGTCGACCTGAGCGACATGCCCGACACGGTCCAAACGCTGGCGGTGCTCGCCCTCTTCGCCGACGGACCGACCACCATCCGCAACGTCCCCAATCTGCGTCTCAAGGAGACCGATCGCCTCGCCGCCCTCGCCCGTGAACTTTCCAAGCTCGGCGCGACGGTCGACGAACGACCCGACGGACTCCGCATCACCCCGCGAGCTACGCTTGTGCCAGCGACGCCGACCCCGGCGGTCATCGACACCTACAACGATCACCGCATGGCCATGTCCTTCGCCCTCGCGGGACTCCGCATCCCCGGTCTTCAGATCCGCGATCCCCAGTGCTGCGAAAAGACTTTCCCCGATTTCTTCGAGCGCTTCGAGCGCATGCTTCCCGCGACAGGGTGATCGTGGGTGCGGCACCGGTTTCCAACCCGTGGGTGGCATGGCCAAGCGCAGCGCCGCCATGTTTTCCTGTGCGTCGACCATGTCCGCTTTAAGGACGGACATGCCACGCGTCGAAACGGTTGCCCGCCGCGAAGAACCACGCGCTCGCGCTTGTGGCTCGTAGCGGAACACTCGCCTCCGCCGCGGCGACGCCCGTCTCAGCGTTGAAAACGGGTACACGCCCGCATCGACACCCCTCAAGTCGTTTCGTCGCACCACCCGATGAGAACGTCATGGCCGACGTACTCGATCAAAGCGAAGTGGACGCCCTGCTCGCGGCCATGGAAGGCGGCGGCGACGCGGCCATGGCGTCCGTCGGTCCGCGGTCGCACGCGGTCGACAAGGACGTCCACAGCTACGACTTCAAGCGCCCCGAGCGGGTCAGCAAAGAGCAGATGCGAGCGCTGGAGGGAATCCACGATTCCTTCGCGCGCAACTTCGGCGCGTCGCTCTCCGGGTTCCTGCGGACGATCGTCGAGGTCCGCGTCGCCACCACCGAACAACTGACCTACAGCGAATTCATCCACTCCCTGCCCAATCCCACGAACTTCAATCTGTTGGTGGGCGAACCGCTCGAGGGGCAGATGTGCCTCGAACTCAGCCCGCTCATCATCTATCCGATCATCGACCGCCTGCTGGGCGGATCGAACTCGGAGCTTTTCATCCCCCAGCGCCCGCTCACCTTGATCGAAGAGCGCCTGGTCGGACGGATCACCGAACGCGCCATCAGCACGCTGACCGAAGCCTGGGCGGAGCTGGTCGAGATCAAATTCAAGATCACCGAGGTGGAGAGCAACCCGCATCTCGTGCAAATCGTCGCGCCCAACGAAGTGGTCGTCGTCATCGGATTCGAAATCCGCATGGCCGGTCGCGCCGGGACGATGAGCTTGTGCATCCCGTTCAACGTCATCGAACCGGTGATGGACAAGCTGCTCGAACAGGGCTGGCTGGCGTATCAACGGCGCGCGCCGGCGGACGACAAATCGACGGATATCGCCAAAGCTATCGGCGCGACGTATGTCGACGTGGTCGGATACTTGTCCGAGACCACCATGACCGTCGCCGAACTGCTGACGCTGCAACCCGGCGATATCATCCAAACCACGAAACCCGTCGGCGCGGAAATGGTCCTGCAGGTCGGAAAAGAGAGCAAATTCGCCGGACAACTAGGCCGACACAAAGACCGCCTCGCCCTGAAAATCACCCGCCACGCGGAAGTGGAAGAGCGGTTGTAGGGTACGCTATGCGTACCTTTCTACTTTCGCAACGGCGAGACGGGCGCATTGTCTCAGCGATCCGTCCCCCACCCTCGCAGTAGCGAGGATGGGGCACCCAGCGAAAATGGAGCACGCAGCGCGGTCCGCGGAAAGGTCCGCACAGCGGACCCTACAAGGCCTACCGAAAACTGATGACTGTGTGTGGCACCGGTTTCCAACCGGTGGACGCACGGGTTGAAAACCCGTGCCACACGGATTTCAACAACGCCTCACGGCGCCGTGCTGTTCCCCCGGACTTTCTTCAGCGACTCGTCGATCTGCTCCACCAGCGTCGTCTCGTTGTTGTTCCGCGCGATCGTCCGCCCCGTCTGCAAAACGTCCGTCGCCTGCGAGAATTGTCCGCTCCGCCGATACGCCTCGCCGAGATGATACAGCGACACCGTCGCGTTCGGGTCCAATCGCACCGCCCTGCTCAGCTCCGCGATGCCCTGCGCGAACTCGCCGAGTCCGACGTAAATCCATCCCAACGTATCCAGCACCGGCGAGCTCTCGATATTGGCGACCGCACGCTGCGCATACGGCAACGCCAACCGATTCTCATGCAATCGATCCGACAACAGATACGCAAGGTTGTTCAGCGTCACCCAGTTGTCGGGATCGTATTTCAACGACTCCTCGTACGCCGCCCGCGACGCCGCGAAGTCCCCCGCGACGTGCTGAACCTCCCCGACCTCCTGCAGGAGCGCCGCCTTCTCACGATCGTCCGACGCCGTCTTAATGAGCGACTGCAACTTGCCGGTCGCGTCCGCGATCCGCTCGGCTCGACGATACAACCGCACCAAGATCCGATCGTTCGCACGACCCAACGCTCCGCTCGGCGAATTCGCTTCGAAGAGCGCAATCGCCTCTTCCGTTCCATTCGCTTCCGGCAGCGCACGCCGCAGGTCGGCCGCGATGATCCGCGTCGCCTCGCTGTTCTCCGCGACCGCCAGCGCCATGGACTGCCGGAATTGGTCCACCGCGCGGGCCTTCTGACCGACGCGCATCAACATCATCCCATACCGCGAACGAAGCACGGAATTCTTCCCATCCGCCGCCGCGTGCTGCTCATGGTACGAAACGCCCTCGGCGAAACGATTCAACTGCGCATACGCGTCGATGACCGCGACCATCGCCTCCGGCGTGTACGCGCTCAGCTCCGCCGCTTTCTCCAGATCGCCGAGTGCCTTTTCGGTGTCACCCACGCCCAGCGAGATTCGCGCACGCAGGAAGTACCAACGAGCCGCGGCTTCGCCCGTTCGACGATTGAGTTGCGACGCGACAATGCGATCCGCGTCCGCCGAGCGCTTCTCGCGGATGTACGCGTTCACCAACTCCTCGAGCGCTCGCGGCGAATCCGGCGCGTCGCTCACGATCGACTGCAGTTCCGCCAACCAGAGATCTTTTTTCCCCGAGCGAAACTGCATCATGGCCAAGAGGATTCGCGGTTCCAGATCGAGCGCCAGCGGATCAATCTTCTTGATCGCCTCAAGATCCTGCACCGCGGGACCGGTCTGACCCTGCGCGACGTATTGTTGCGCCCGTTGAAACAACGCATACGGATCCTTGGGACGCTGGGCGAGATAGTCCGTCAAGACCGCGACCGCCTGCGCGATCTGACCGGTTCGCGCGAACACCTCGCTCTGCCAGAGCAACCGACGCGGATCGTCCGGGAACGCCGTCGCCAATTCCTCCAGGTCACGCCGAGCGCCTTCCAGGTCGTCGATGCCGCGGCTTAGATGGGCGCTCACTCTCGTCAGTAGCAGCTGCGCGCGGCGCGGTGACGCAGCCTCTTTCGCCATGTCGATCGCCCGGTCCAACCAGGAGAGCGCCTTCTTCGGCCGCGAGGCGCTCATTAAGTAGAACGTCGAGAGTCGCTCCGCGACGCCCAGCGTCACGGCCTCGTCCGCCGCGGAAAGCAGCGCCTTCTCCGCCTGATCCAGCTCCTTCGCCGCGATGTAGTGCTCGGCTACGAGAATCCGCGCATCCGCCCGCTCCTCTTTCGTGGACCGACCCGTCGCAAACTTCTGCACGAGTTCCAGAGACCGCTCCGGCCGATTCGTCCGACGAAAATAGGCGCTCGCGGACGAGATCACATCCTTGTCGTCCGGTTTCGCGGCGAGGATCTTCTGCAGATACCCGTCGGCCTTCTCGAGCGTTCCTTTCGATTCACAGAGCGAAACGAGCCGCGCGAGGTTCGGAAGATCGTTCGGGTTCGCGGCGAGCAGCCCCTCGCGCCGAGCGATCGCCGCCGCGGGGTCGGCCAACTCCTTGCGGGCGAGAATCTCCCCCTGCACCCACGGATCATCCGGAATGGACCTCTCACAAATGTCGAGATGTCGCTGGTACGCATCCGTGTCGCCGCGAGCCTTCGCCAACGACGCCAACCCGCGATGCGCCGACGGCTCGTCCGGATTGGAACTCAACGAGCGCTCGTACGCCGACTGCGCTTCGTTCATCCGCCCCAGCATTTGCAAACACTGCCCAAGATGACCCAGCGTCCACGAGTCCGTGGGCTGCGACTGGAGAACCGCGTTGAACGCCGCGACGGCGAGATCCAGTTCCTGTCGCGCCATGTGATAGAGACCGGCAATGGACTTCCCGCCCGCGCCGTCGACGTCGTTCTTCGCGGCTGAATCCTTGGCCTCCAAGAGCGCCGCCTCGTCCTTGATCTGCGCCGCGAGTTGCAGTTTCGCGCGCAACAGCGCTCGGTGCTGCGTCGTGGTCGCGTTGCGGGCCATCGGCGTGTGCTTCGCGAGAACGTGGCTCTCCCCTTCGGATAAAAGCGCCAGCGTCTTCGCGTGTTCCGTCTTTCGCGAATAGAGCGCGATCAGATCGAGAGAGCGCTTGTAGGCGTCAGGCTCCTGCTGGGCGGCTTCGAGCATCGCCGCGTCGCGCTGCTCCGGCGTGAGGTCCTGTCGAAGGGAGACCGCCAACCGCTGCAACTGCGGATCATTCGGCATCGGCACCAGTGCATCGGCGACGATCTTCCGAGCCTCCTCCGTACGATTCAATCCCGTCAGCTCACCAACCAGCGCCGATACGATCCGCACATCCTTCGCGTTCGCGGCCGCAGCTTCCTTCAACATCTCCACCGCACCTTGCGGATTGCCGTCCAAGGAGGTCTGTCGCGCCGCAAGGAGCGCTCGCACCGACGCATCGCCGGTCAGCTCCTGCATGATCCGCCCCGCCTCGGCCCGCTTGCCCTGTCGTTCGTACACGGCGGCCTTGAGCTGCAACGCGTCGACGTTGCCCGGTTCGAGAACCAACACGCGATCCACGTAGCTCAGCGAACGATCGAACTCGTCCGTCTGAAAGAGCGTCTGCGCATAGGTGATCCAGTACGTCGGATCCTTGGCCCGCGCCGAGCGCGCCTGCTCCAATGACTCTTCCAACACGTTCCGCGCCGCTCCCGCCTCTCCCAGTTGCAAATGAACCTGCGCCAGAATGATCTTGTTTTCCCAGTCGATCGCGTCGAACG
>ORJL011649431.1_pt1 | contig 16525 bp, 27 predicted proteins | sample 1779941 | NCBI WGS metagenome assembly ORJL01 (sample SAMEA104232317, study PRJEB22302) | groundwater metagenome | biome: forest; feature: aquifer; material: groundwater | place: USA | collected 2011-08-07 | depth 5.8 m | reverse complement strand
TGGGCCCAGCCGGAATCGGACCGGCGATCTTTCGCACGTCAAGCGAACGTCCTTGGCCGGAAGCATGCCGAGGCATGATGCCGTTTACCATTCGACTATGGGCCCGAAAGATAAGAGTATTGTGCTGCGAATGGTTTTTATTTCGCTAAGGTTGGGCGCGATTGGATTAGAGCAAGGTCAGGTCTTTGAAGGCGGCGAATTCCTTGTCCGCGGTTATCAGGCGGATTGCCCCCGCTTTCTTTAGCGTGAGGTAAATTACGCAGTCGGTGTACTTCACGCCAAGTTTTCTCGACAGTATCAGCGCCTCAGTGAAGCTCGACTCGTCGGCAGGGATTAGTGCATTGCGCGAGTCCTGAAGCAGGGCTTCGAGAACGGCCTGGCAGGCCCTGGCACCGTTGCGGTGGTGCAGGATGTTCGCCAATTCTATGACGACCGTTGACGGGATTGCGAGGTTCTTGCCTGAATCGTAAGCAAGGTCAATACTGGCAGCAGCCCGCTTTGCCGCTTGCCTTTCACTGGGCCGAAGAGTCCTAGCGTCGGTGACGTAGTAGTACAGGGCGCTCGTGTCTACTCCAGTTTCCAATCCATCGCCCCGGATGCCTTAAGCCCGTCGATGCTGCCGGCCTTCCTTCCCGCGGGCAGCGTTCCCTTAAGCTTGCGGAACAAGTCAGGGGCACGCTGCCTGATTATTATCTCCTCGCCAACGCGGAACAAGACCAGCTTGCCGCTCATGTCCTTTCGCCAGCCCGCCGGCAAGACTATTCGGCCGAGAGAATCAACATCCCGGTAAATAAACTCGACATTTACCATTTTTAGCCACCATTTACCATATTCAAATGGATTTGGCAATATTTAATACTGTCGGGAGAGTGGCTTGCCGGCCTTACTTAAGCGCTTTTCTGACTTGGTTACCGGCTTGTTTCGCCAAGGTTGGAGGCACTGGCTAAAACGTGCGTTTTATTCCTTTCACGCGGTCGAAGTCGGCGTCGTCGGAGTAAATTGTCGTGAGCCCGTGGTGCTTCATCACGGCGGCGTGGATGGCATCCCGGGGCCTTAGGCCGTATTCTTCCATAAGTTTTAGTGCCTCTAGTGGAGCATGTGCAGGCGTGTCGACGACATGCATGTTGGGCAGGGCGTAGACGTATCCAACCGCTTCTGCAAGGCGGTAACCTTTTTTCTGTTTTAGCACTGCCCACATAAGCTCATCAAGGGCAAGCGAGCAGGTAATGCCGGTTGTGCGGCCATCCTCGATGTTCCGAAGGAGTTTCTCTGCTTTCCCACTTTTTTCCCCAGACCCGAAGGTGGCGAGGAAGAATACATTTGCGTCAACGTAGGCGTTCATCCGAACACCTCTTCGTATAGCTCATCACCGTACACCAAATCCGTTTCCTTAAGATTCATTTCCTTTGCAATGCGCCGCATCTTACTGACTACATCTTGCTGCTTTGAGGCAATTTCAATCCTATTTTTATTCTCAGACAAAATTACGTGCGCTCCCGGAGTAATTTTAAGCTTCTTTCGGATGAAGGCCGGAATCACAATCTCGCCGCGCTTGCCGACCTTGACGTCAACGTACATCAGAAACCATCTCCGAATACTTCTGATACGATATCAGAATATAAGCCTTGCGCAAGCGGCTTGCCGGCCCAATCGGGAGTATTGAGATAGTCGCAAACTTTATTGGTTGGAAACTATTTGGGTGTAGTTCGGAAGGGTCTTAATATAAAAATTATTAAGATTCATTTCGATTTGTTGATCTAGCCTATCGACGATTGTTTCCATTGGTAACGTGTTCGGCTCTCCATGCCGCGCAGTCATCCAATCAAAATTTTGGAGTAAGTACGGGAACGGTCGAATAAGACGTTCTACGTCCTGAACCGTAGGATTCCTGAGTTTTTTGAGTTTAGGTTGAGTTTTCAGTAGTTTCTGATACTCCGCTAAGTCATCGTCCGTAAGGGGAGTTTTTCCTTTTTTTGATAGCATTGCGCCTAGCTTTTTCATCGTGCGCGGAACATCTGTTTCATAAGTACCATTAAGTTCCGAAATATGCCTAAAAACGAGCTCGTAAGGCCTAGATAACTGCACTTTAATTTCATCGCTCGTTTTTTGGTTTTCATCCAACAACCACTTCGGATAATTTATCTGAAAGCGCCTCATGATTTCTTTGGCTGCAGCTCTGACTGCTTCGGGCCGGTTTACTGGTACGATGCCCCTAAGTTTTTTTGTTAACTCGCTCTCGCTCCCGAAATTTCCTAATAATGGATTGGAACCAAAATAAACGTGCGTATTCCATAATATTTGCTTTCCACCCGAATTCTCGGCATACAAATTCTGAGTGTGGGCAAATCTTTGCGTATGTGCACCCAGTGCCAACCTGTACGCTTCGTCATTATCTGCTGGTTTTTCACCCAATAAGCCATATTCGTGAAGCACGTCGATGTATTCCAATGTGTCGAGATTTAATCGAATCGGCGTATACATCTTTTTTCTGCTATCTATGCCGTCCAGTCTTTTTCTCAAATACTGCGCTCTCGTAATATCGGGCGAGGATTCAAATAGGGAGTGGAGCTCTTTTCTGTAATACTCGTCGTCAAGCGGGGTTAGTTTGCCGCCGACATACCTGTCATAAAGCGCTCCAAATTCCTGAGCTTCACGAACTTTCTGTAGTTTATCGTTGACCTGAAGAAAATGGAAAATGCGCTTTTGATGGTGCTGGTGGGGAACTATTCTTCCAATAACCTCGAAGGTATTTTCTTGAGGATTGTGTAAAACAACAGACGCGGGGTGCATCATTGATACGTGGTAAGGGTGATGGTAATGCGGATACGGGTATTCAGCTAAGTATACCACCGGCCCGCTTGGCTTTCGGGGCGCGGTAACTGGCGTATTCATAGCTTTGGTTCGTTATTTTGGGTTATTAAAAGTATTCCTAGAGAAAACCAAGGACTTCTGCGGGGCACAAACAAATGTGAAAAAAGGTTCAGTGTTCCTGCCGTAATACGCGAATCATTAGCAAAAAAACAGGAGCAAAAAACCAGCTAGAGGGCCGAAAGCCTATGAGCTTGAGGTGGTTGGCCGGTCTGGAGCCCTGCGCCCAAACAGGGCTTTACGAAAAAATGGTCAGCGCCCCGGGCAAGCTGCTGGCTAGGGGCGGCGTTTTCCGTGCATTGGCGTGTCAAATTCGGCACTTTGCGCTATTGGATTGGCTTTAGGGTTATGGTGCGCTCTTTCTCGTTGAAGCATATTTCAAAGTGCTCGAAAAAGCCAGCTCGACCAATAAGGAGCGTATGGTTTACGGCTTGTCTCTCCAATATCATCGTGGGGATTTCCAGGTTGAACGCCCGGTGCTCGCCTTTTCCCTTTAGGCGGATTGGTATTTTTGTTTTCCAAGCCTTAACCTTGCCGCCTATCCCCTGGCACTCTGTTTCCTCGCACTTGCCCAAGTCGACTCCGAGAATTTCGGCGTGTTCCTTGAAGATGACTGAAAAGTCTGCGCCAGAGTCGAGAATTGGCGCGCTTTCAAACGATTCTCCGCCCGTGCCGAGGTAAGTGATTGGAATTACGGGCAGCGTCTTTGGCCCAAGCGGCTCTGGCCTCTCGATGGAGCGGTAACGGAATCGGAGTGCCACAAAATCACCAGCTCACGCTCAAAGAATCATGGCAATAGACTTCGGAACGCAGGTGAGCAGGGGTGTTTTGGCAGGAAACGCCTTGCGGGAAGTGTCGTAAACCACCTTAGCGTCCTCGCCGTGGGCGACAACCTTGCCGCCAACGACCGCTATCCACTGGCCGACGTACTTCTCAAGATTGGCAGAAACATAAAACTCGTAATTGTCTATCCGCCCTCAACTACCCTAACCTACTTTGGCAGGCCCGCCTTAAAAACACTGCCGACAGTGGCTTGCCGGCCTACTTAAGCGCTTTTCTTATCTTGCCGGCGGTGGCGAAGAGTTCTTTTTCGTCGGGCTCGCGGCGCAGGCCCCCTTCCTTTATCGCCGCCTCGGTGAAGATGGCGTCGCCCTCGTGGCGCGGCAGCAGGTGCACATGCACGTGGCGCTTGACGTACTTTCCTTCAGGCAGGAAGGGCCGGAAATGCTGGCGCATGTCAATGCCCTCGCCGAGTCCCGCGTCCAAAAGCGCGCGTTCAATGCGCGCGACCAGCGTCATCAAGTCGAGGAGCTCCTCGTCGCTGGCGTCCATGAGCGACTCGTGGTGCGTGCGCGTCGACACGAGGCAGTGGCCGGCCACGAGCGGGTGCTTGTCCATGAATGCAATCGAATGGCTCGTCTGCGCAATGACGCCATCGTGCGGGTTGTCGCGGATGTGGCAAAAGTCGCATGTGTGCATGAAGAGAATTAGCGCGGGAAAGTATTAAAGAACGCCATTTTGGTGAAGCTTTTCGAGCGACCGAGCAAAGCGAAGCTTTGCAGGTCCAGCAAACGCGAAGCGTTTGCCCGGTGCCTCAGCGAGCGCGAGCGAAGAAAAGGTTCAGTGGACTGGACGGGAATCGAACCCGCAACCTCATGCATGCCATGCATGCGATCTACCGTTGATCTACCAGCCCGTAAAATAAATTAAGTCGAGGAAGGCTTTTTAATGCACAATTTTGTGAAGCGTTCTACTTTCGAACCTACAGGTAGCCCAGAGGGGGCGAAGACGTTAAGGAAAGGTTTTTTACAGCCTTGATGCAAGTTGCATATAAGGCAGGCTATGGCTAGACTCCACTTCATTTTCGCTCCGCATACCCTACACCTGACTCCGGCTATTCTAGAGAAAAGGCTGGGCTTACTGAAAAAGAAGGGGATCATTCCGAGTTTTATCGCAGTTGAGATGTCTGGAGTTAAGGCATCCGAGAAACAAGAAGTGGAAAGAGCCGACAACAACCGCCTTTTTTTCAAGAATGCCGGCATCAGCCGCGATGCTGACTGGCGTGAGGCCGTAACAGACGCACTGGCACAAATCAGTATAAGAGAATCATTACCTTACGATAAAGCAGGAGCTGAGAGCGAAGAGGAATTTATGCACAAAATCGGGCCGCGATACCATTTTCTCGGCATCAGGTTCCTGGCATACAAATACGGCATACCAATCGGCCTGGCTGAACCTGCAAGACCAAAACAACTAAAAAAAATGCGGAAACTTGAGGGACTTAAAGAGCCGGAGATGGGAAGCTTTTCGGGGAGCGAATCATTCGCTTATGCTCTGAACAGGGCGAAAGCCCAGTATTACCTGCATTTCCACCAGATGCAGGCTAGGCATGACGAAGTTATTAGAAATTTAAGGAAAACAATCAGAAAATACGGGGAGAACTCCTTCGGCATAATCATATACGGCAGTGGACACGCAGGCTTGGACAAATTCGCTGAAAGAAAACTCGGAGCAAAGGTTTCCAGAGAAAAAATGAGGGGAACGGAACAGGAAGAATACATATCGTCCGTGGCTTTATCGGATTTGTTCGAGCACCAACTACATTATTTAGCCAACGGCCACTTCGCCAAACCCGAAGACACTCCCAGCAAACACGGCTTTGCTAGGCTGGCCTTAGCTCTTTTACACGGCACGAAATTTGGTGGCGGGCATTTTAGCTTCCTTAGTCCTTGGATAAACGCCCTGAAACACGACGACATAGAAAGGCACTGGGGCGAATTTCAGCAAGCGGAAACTGATGGAAAGTTCTTTGGCTCGATATGCAGAATAATTGGGCCCGAAAAAGAAGAAGCTCTACTGAATAACGATACCAAAAACATAGTAGAGCAAGCAAGAAAGATAAGGATACGACGTAGGGGAAATTAGCCTAGGCCGGGCTCACGAACACTACGGTGTCGCCGCGCAGGAGCACGGTTCCGAGCTTGCGCTTCATCTCGCCGTTCTTGAGCTCCTCGCCGTTGTCGATGACGAGGTTCATGTGAACGTCGAAGCTGGCGAGAGTGCCGCGGATTTCAACGTCGCCCTTGAGCCTGACCAGGACGTTGTTGTTAAGCGCCGCGTTTAGAACGTCAAAAGGACGCTTTTCAGCCAAAAAAACCACCCTACCCCAAAAAATTTAAACGCGGAACAATCGCGTTATCTGCTCTATTAGTTCTGCCAGCCAGTCCTTTTTAAGGTTGCTTTCGTCAACAGGCTCGCCCGTCAGCTCGCCGGCAAGCACGCGCATGCGCTGCGAAAACACGGTGCCTGGATACTTGAGGAACACGGGCTCCTGCGTGGCGCTCGCGCGCCGCACGTTCGCGTCAATGGGCGCCTGGGCCAAGAGCTTCGCCTCAAGCACGGTCGCCATGTCCTTCGAACTCACTTCAGCGGCGTCGGCGTAGTACATGTTGTAGACGAAGCCGGCAATGCGGACGCCGTTCTTCTCGGCAAAAGACCGCACCTTGAGCGCGTCGGCAAGCGAGGACGGCTCGGGAGTCACTACCACTAGCAGCTCTTTTGCCGCCTTGATGCCCGCCTGCGCGTCAGCGGCCAGTCCCGACGGGCAGTCGATGATGACGAAGTCAAAGCCCTTCAATTCATTGACTGCAGAGCGCAGTCGGCCGTAGTCCATGCGGCGGAGCCGCTCGGTGCCAAGGCCGGCGGGAACGTAGTTGAGCCCGATAGGACCATCGTAAACCGCGTCCTTCATCGACGCCTCGCCCGTAAGCACGTTGTGCAGGCTGATTGGCGGCCGGTCAACGCCCAAGAGAATGCCGAGGTTCGCCATTGCCACGTCGGCGTCGACGACGCAGACTTTTAGGCCCTTGTCGGCAAGCGCCAGGCCGAGGTTGAGCGAAATGCTCGTCTTGCCGACCCCGCCCTTGCCGCTGGCAACCGCTATTGAACGCATTTACTCACCATCATCGCCCGAGAGCCGCTCGAGCAAGTCGTCGGCAACAGGCAGGCCGTCGTCGCCCGCAACCGGCTCTGCAACAGCGCCCGACACCTTGTACTTCTTGAGCAAGTCATCACGGCTTGGGGAAAGAGACTGGAGCTTGAACTCCTCCTCGAACATCGAGTCGAACTCCAGCTTGCGCGGCTTCAGCTCCGCAGGGGAGGGAATGTAGATTGCCGCCTCGTTGAAGGCAACAGCCAGCTGCACCTGCTCGTTAGTAAGCTCGACAACGTCAATGACGCCCTTGATGGCACAAGAAGCGTTGAGCACGCGCCGAAACGCGTCCCCTCCGGCCGCCATCTTGGCAAAAGCATAGTACTCGTAAAAGCTGGCGACCGGCTTGCCGTCGTCGAAGACCTGCGTGCCCTCCTCAATGCCGTACTTGCCCTGCGTCGCGATTGCGACATAGCCCGAAAACTTGCGGTCGGACAACTCGCGAAGGAGCGCGAAAAAATCGATTACCGCAACGTCAAGCCCGGTCTTTAGGGGGTTGCCGGCTGGCAGGTTCATCGAGTAGAATAATCAACGGAGGGTTAAAAACCTAAGCAATGAGAACCGCAGCTCATTCTTTCAGGTTGATGACGATGTCGGCTGCGTTGCGCACTGCGCTTGAGAAGTCGGGCTCGCAGCCGGCGACGATGGTTTCCTTGCCGCGCTCTTTTGCTTTCATCACAACGGGCTTGAAGTCGCTGTCGCGGCTGACTATTGCGATGACGTCGATGTTGTCGTTAAAGCACGCCTCGATGGCCTCGACTGCGAGGGCAACGTCAACGTCTGAAGGGACGACTACGGGGTCGAAACCCTGGTTGGTAACCGCCTCGATGAGCTTGTCGGACGCGTACTGGTCGAGAAACACCTTGGCGACCTTGAGCTTGCCGTGCTTTCCAAGGGACTTTCGCACCTTCTCAAGGTCAATGCCAAGCTCTTTTCTGATGATGTTGGGACCGTCGACAAAGCACGCGATGCTTTTTTCGCCCTTCCTCTTCGCCATCATGGCTTTTAAGCCCTCAAGCATGTTCGGAACGTTCGCCATTTCACTCCCACCCAAAAAATTTAGCCGCGTTGGCGCAAATCCCGCTTGCGGCATCATCAACACTGACTTTCCTAGCCTGCGCCACGACCCCATAAGCCGCCACAACGTCCTTGGGCTCGCTTGTGATTCCGGGACCCAGCCCAAAAGGCGAGTCGGTCTCGCAAGCAAGCGACGACAAGGGCAGCTTGACAGCAATCTTTAGCCGCGAGTCGCTTTTAATGGTTGGCAGCGAAACCATGCAGCCCTGCGAAACCGCAGGCAAGGCAAGCTTTTCTACCAGAAAGAAGTGCATCATGGCCGAAACGGCGGGAAACTCCCGCAGAATCTCGAGAACCCGCCCTTCGGCCTTGCGGGAATGCACTACAACGGGCAGGCCAAGCTCCTCGGCAAGCGCAAGCTGGCTGCGGAAAGCCCCTTCCTGCGCCGGCAGTTCATCGGCTGAAAAGTGGTGAGCGTCCAGGCCAATCTCGCCAATGCCGACAATCGAATCGCGGCTGGCGCGGATGAAGGAAAGCTGTTCCTGCAGGTCGCACTTGGGAACGTCGTAAGGAGAGACGCCCAAAACGATTTCGACAGTGCCGGGAAAGCGCTTGCGGATGGACACCTGCGCCGCGTTGGCCTCCGGGCCGGAACCGGCGGAAACGACTTTAGCCACGCCTGCGTCAACAGCCCGCTTGAGCACGCCATCAAGGCCCCCCGCGAGCAACTCGTGCTCGAGATGGCAGTGAAAGTCAACAAACACCGGTTTTCACCAACGCTCTTTAAAAGCTTGTGTGGCCACAAAGTAATAAAACTCGTTTCTACGGTGGTACTATTGTCAGGAAAAATCTTCTCTACTATGGGCGACCTCAAGATGGGCAAGTACGTCATGGTTGACGACCACCCCTGCCGCATCGTGAGCATGGACAAGAGCAAGCCCGGAAAGCACGGCGCGGCCAAACTCAGCGTAGTTGCAATCAGCCTCTTTGACAACTCAAAGCGCTCGCTCATGAAGTCAACCGACGCCGACTGCGAAGTGCCCATTGTCGAGCGCAGGCGCGCCCAGGTCATCAGCGTGGCCGGCGACAGCGCGCAGCTGATGGACCTTGAGACTTTCGAAACGTTCGAAATCAGCGTGGACGAGGAAATACGCGGCCAGCTTGAGGCAGGCAAGGAAATCCAGTACATGGACGTCATGGGCCGCCGCACTCTCGAGCGCGTCTACGAGTAACCGTCCCCTCCCTCTCCCCCCAAAAGACTGTTTTTAAACCACGCTTGCGAAAGAACTTCCATGCGCAAGCTCGCCCTGCTCATTGCACTGGCATTAGCCGCTTCGTTCGCCTCAGCGGCAGACTACAACGTCACCAGAAGCGGCAACTTCCTGCTCGCCATCGGCGACTCGCTTTACATGGGCAGCCTGCAGGTGAAAGTCATTGACTCGGCCCCGCCCGAGGCGATTGCGGTCGCCGTCTTCACCGGCGGGCTACCGCAAATAGGGTTTACCAGAATCGGCCGCGGGCAGTACCTTGACCTGCCGCCCTACTCGATTGAACTGCTTTACTTCACGACATTCAACGCAAGCGACTATGCCAACGTGAGCGTCTACGTCGCGCCAACGCCCACTCCCGCGCCAACCGTCTCGCCCGAACCCACTGCCGGCGGCGGGGTGGTGACGCCAAGGCCGGCTGGCGAAACTGAAGCCGGCGAACAAGGCGCCACGCAGGCGCCCCTTGAGGACGAGAAGGGATATCCAATTGGCGCCCTTGGCGGCGGGCAGGCGGCGCAGGAACCGGACTGCAGCGGCGCGGCCGCCTCAAACGCAATTGCTGCAATCAGCCCGGCGAGCGTCTCGCAAGGCGACAGGGTGAGCGTGCTGTTGCAGGACGCGGCCGCCGACTCAAGCTCAATGGCAAACGCGAGCCTGCGCGTGCTCTACCCGTCAGGAAAAGTTTTTGAAATCAGCACTGACGAGCTTGGGCTGGCCAGCTTCATTGCAGTTGAAAAGGGCCACTACCAACTGAGGCCCGGCGGTTGCTTCCAACTTTCCCAAACGCGGTTCTACGCCTATCCGCAGGCGGTCCCGGGCCTTGCTAAGCAAATCGTCCCTGCGCCGGCACTCGAGTTCTTCATCGACAATTACTTCCCCCTACTGGCGCTCATTGTCGCGATCCTGCTTTTGACAGTCGCGTGGTTCGCCTACGACTTTATTAACGAGAACACGGCCCTAGATGAAACGCTTGAAAACGCCGAAGCGGCGCTCGAACGCGGCTATAAGGACCTCAAGCTGGGGCTTTTCGGCAAGCAAAAGGAAAAGAAGTGAAAAAATGGCCTCGACCCTGATGTCGCAACGCGAGTTCGACCTCGACAAGCGCAAGAACTTCAGCGAATGGTACAACACCATCATCTACGCGTCGGGGCTCATTGACGCAAGGTACAACGTGCAGGGCTTTATCGTGCACAAGCCCTGGGCCACGCGCATCTTGCGCGGCATTTACGCCATGCTAGAGCCGGCACTCGAAGAGGACGGCCACGAGCCCGTCGCCTTCCCGACAGTCATTCCCAAGGAAAACTTCGAAATCGAGAAGAAGCACGTGGAGGGGTTTGTCCCGCAGGTGTTCTGGGTGACGAAGGCCGGCGGCGAGGAGTTTGCAAGGCCCCTCGCGCTTAGGCCGACGAGCGAGACGGCATTCTACACCATGTTCGCACTCTGGATAAAGGCGCACACCGACCTTCCCATGAAGTTCTACCAGAGCTGCACGGTATTCCGCTACGAGCACGAGACGCTGCCGTTCATCCGCGGCAGGGAGTTTCACTGGATAGAGACGCACGACGCGTTTGCAACCGCCAAGGAAGCGCTCGGCCAGACTGCAACGGACAACGGGATTTTCAGCCGCGTGCTCGGCGAAGGCCTCGGCATTCCGGTGACGGTGTTCGCGCGGCCACAGTGGGACAAGTTCCCGGGCGGCGAGGAGACTTTCGCCTACGACGTGCTCATGCCGGACGGCAAGGTGCTCCAGTGCGGAAGCACGCACTACCTTGGCACTAACTTCACAAAAGCGTTTGGAGTCAAGTTCACCAAGGCCGACGGCAGCGAGGAGTATCCCCACAGCACTTGCTTCGGCCCCGGAGTGTGGCGGGTTGGCGCGGCCCTGGCGTCCGTGCACGGTGACAACAAGGGCCTCATCCTGCCGTTCGCAATAGCGCCAGTCCAGGCGGTGGTAGTGCCGATTGCGAAGGGAGAGAACGCAGCCGCAGTGGTGGCCGAATGCAGGAAAATCGCCGCCAAGCTCAAGAAGGACGGCCTGAGGGTGGCGTGCGACGATTCGGACAAGAGCCCCGGCTTCAAGTACAATTATTGGGAAATGCGGGGCGTGCCCCTGCGCGTTGAAATCGGCGGCCGCGAACTCGAGGCGGGCACCGCGACGGTCGTGCGGCGGGACACGCGCGAGAAAAAGCAGGTGCCGCTTGGCAAACTCGCCGAAGAGCTGCGCAAGGAAGGGGACGCTATGCTGGAGTCGCTCAAGGCGGCGGCTGAAAAAGACCTCGAGGAACACGTTAACGACGCTAAAACCGGTGATGAAATTAAAAAACTGCTTGACACCACGGGCGGTTTCGTGCGCACGAACTTCTGCACAACCGCAATTGACGGCGAGGCGTGCGCCAAGGAACTCCAGGCGTTTACCGGTGGCGGGAAAGTGCGCGGCACGCTAGTCGGTAAGGAAGAAAAGCCCGCCGAGGGCGCAAAGTGCGTGCAATGCGGCCAGCCGGCAAAAGCCGTTGTTTACGTGGCCAAGCAGTATTAGCGCGCCTTAAAATACGAGACTTTCTTTAAGCGCTTGTGAAGTACGCGATTGCCGCCGTGCTTGTTTCACTGCTGATTGCAGGCTGCGTGCAGCCGAACCTTCCGACCAAGGAAGAGGCGAACCTCATTGAGAAGGCGGCCATGGCCAACGACACTGCACCCTGCGCCGAGTTGACAAGCGAGGAACTGCGCAACGGCTGCTACTATCGCGTCGCGACAAACGCGGCCAACATTAACCTCGGCGCGTGCGAAAAAATCACGGACTACCGGCGCGACAGGTGCGTCCAGGGTTTGGGAGAGGCCCTAGCCGACGTTTCACTATGCGAGAAGATTCCAGAATCATCAAGCGCCAGGTGGGAGTGCATTGCCGACATTGGAATCAACCTCGAGAGCCTTGAAACGTGCGACAAGGCGGGCGAAAGGCGCGCGTCCTGCTACTCTGGAGTCGCGTCCAAGACCGACGACGCGGTTCTGTGCGGGCAAATCGTGGACGAACTGGAGCGAAACGTGTGCTACTGGCACATTGGCGCAAAGCGCGGGGACACGGCGTTTTGCGAAAAGCTTCCAAAGGACACATCCATGGCGTACCTTCGCGACTACTGCTACATGGACATAGCCATAGAGCGAGGCGACCGGGAAATGTGCGAAAAGGTCGCCATAAAAATGTACCGCAACGACTGCCTGGTCGGCGTTAACGAGACCCTGCGGTGGAAGAGAGCCTAGGCTGCGGCCGCAACTTCTGCCTTGGGAACCCTTCCGTGCATGATGCAGAGCTCGCCTGCGAGCTTGTTTAGCTCCTCGCCGCTTTTCATGATGCCGAGCGTGCGTATGAACTCCTTGTTTGCGGTGAAGTTGTCGCTTATCTTGTCTGGATACCGTTGCATCATTTGCTTGGCCATCACGCGCAAGTGTCTTCCTTTCATTTCAAACCACCTTTTGCTCCAAATTACCTTAATAGCCCCGGGCAGATTTCCGCAAGGAAAAACGCTTTTGCCCATTCTCCCCATAGTTCGAACTGCCGATCTCCTGGTTCAAAGCCAGACGTCCTTGGCCCCCCTTTCGGAGTTTGGCCGCTAGACGACGGGGCTACGTAGTTAGTGTATGGCTACAGGCGAATTATTAACCCCGTCCCATGGGGGGTCCCCCCGCAAGCGCATTGCAACCTCAAAAGCAGCCATTGCCGCGGCCAGGCCAAATCTTAATTACGCACCCGCAGTAACTGCTCTCATGGCAGACTTCCTGAGGCTGGCGCTTTCGGTCAAGGCGGACGAAACACAGTCTTACGCAACGGCCTTCCTCCCGCCGTTCGTGCTCTTTGCAACCATGCTGCTGTTCTTCATCGGCTTTACTATAGACGGCGCCATCGTTGCGGTGCTTTCCGGAGTGGTGATGGGCGGCTTGGCCGTAGTCGGCCTGTGGTTCTTCACCGAATCGCAGATTGACGGCGTTCTTTCCGTGCTTGACTACCACCCGGCCATGCGCATAAAGAGCGAGAACCCCGTGGAAAAGGCGCTCGCCAGGGTGACGCGCGTTTTTTCCCAAAAAAACCTCGAGCAAATTCCCCTAAGCATCAGCGAGTGCGCCTATTACTCGCCCAAGCCGTTCGTCGCAGTGCTCGTAAAACCCTCGGGCCCCGGCAGCGAGTCCTCAATCGCCTTTGACAAGGAAAACCCCGAGGCACGGGCAATCGCCCAACTCCTGGCGGCCAGCCTGAGGATAAAGTAGCGGCGGCGCCGAGCGCCAACCAGCCTACGAACCAAATAAAAGAACAACTGCCCTAATAGTGGACGGGGGGGATTGGACCATGGCTATGAAAAGACGGGGTTTCTTCGGCTCTTTGTTCGACGACTTTCCCGACTTCGGGAAAATGGACAAAATGTTTGACCGCATGTTCGAGGAAATGACGCGGGACGCCAAGCACTTCAAGACCGGGCCGGGCAAGCCGCTCGTCTATGGCTTCAGCATGCAAGTGGGGCCCGACGGCAAGCCGCACGTGAGCCAGTTCGGCAACGTCGAAGTGCCCAAAGGCAGGATGAAGGACGAGCGCGAGCCCCTCGTTGACGTCATCAACGCCGAGAAGGAAGTCACGGTCATCGCCGAACTGCCCGGCGTGACGAAGGAGGAAGTGCACGTGCGGTTTGAAAACGGCGCGCTCGTCATTGACGTGAAAGACCCCGAGCGAAGGTACTACAAGCAAGTCGCCCTGCCGGAGCAAGTCGACGAGGAGAGCGTAAAGGCGACTCTCAAAAACGGCATCCTCGAAGTCAAGCTGGCCAAGAAAAAGCCGTCGAAAACCCAGGCCAGGGCCATCAAGGTCGAAAGCTAGGGCAAGAAGCAGGTAGGGGGACGCGCCCTTCTTTTCAAGCCCCCGCCAGGATTTTTTTCACAACAGCGTCATCCAGCTGCGGGAACTCCGCGTAAAACTGGCCGACCGCCTGAAAGAACGGCGGTTGCAAGAGGCAGACGACTTCATCGGCGTACTGCCGCAAGAACTCAACCGCGTCAGGCGGCGCAACAGGCGTTGCCACGACGATTTTAGCGGGTTTAAGCGAGCGGACGAACTTGATTGCGGCCGCGACTGTGCTGCCGGTTGCAATGCCGTCGTCAACTACAATCACAATCCGGCCGGCAACCTTCGGAAAGGGCTTGTTCCCAACTAGTTCTTGCCGGCGGTTTTCAGCTGCCAACTCAATTGGCTTGGCTTGCCGGTCAAACACGCCAGGCGCAAGGCCCGCGAATTCAAAGTCCGGGTTGACCACTTTAGCACCCCCGTGGCTCACTGCGCCAATCGCGACCTCGGGATTGCCCGGGTGGGGCACTTTTTTGGCAACAACGAGGTCAAGGGGCGCGTTTAGCTCGCGTGCAACAGCGGCGGCAACCTCAACACCGCCACGCGGAATGCCTAGTACTATGGCGCCGAGGTTCTTGTAGCCCAAAAGCCTGCCGGCCAGCTCGACGCCAGCGTCAAAACGGTTCCTAAAGCGCGCCATAATCCAATATTTTGCCTTTTCAGGCTATTAACCAAAGCGCTTGCACACTGAATTGGTATGGAAGGGGCTGCCGCCGTCCTGCCGCACGCCTGCCACGACCCCCCTTGGCCCCCGAATATATCGAAAAACGGTCCGGCCGGCCCAAACAGAGCCAAATATACTCTATCGGTATTGTTTTTCGCCTTGCCCGGCAGCCCGGCAAGCCACCGTTGGCAAGTGAACTACCCTTGCGACGGCGTAAGGATTGCTATGAAAACGGACTTCGGAATGGATGGAATGAAAAAAAGAGTGCCCGAAAGGGCAAGAGGATCGCCCGCCAAAACAAGTAGGAATTGGTGAGTTAAATGGGTTATGCTAGTGCGTCAAAAAAAGAAAAAGCGCGCCCGAGAGGGCACAGAGAGTCCCCTGTCATTGAAGTGTATGACCAAAGTTGCTTAAATTCTTTTGCCAGCGTTCTCGAGAGGGTAAGAGGGTCCCCTGTCGAGGGGCTGTCTGCAGAGGCGGTGCGGGGTTCGAATCCCCGCCGCTGGCAAACGACCCTCAAAAAAACAATAGGTGATGAACCATGAAAATCGACGTAAGCAAGCTGGACTTCAGGAGCCTGAACAAGGCATTCACTGAAATGGAGTCAAGCGTGGCCTTCTCAAGCAGGGGCGGCCGCGTGTTCGCCGAAGTGTGCTAGCGGCTGGCGCAGCAGGAGGGAGAGAGCAATGGACGCAATGGAATACGCAGAAGCGGACGCAAATGCTGAGCGCAAGCCCCAGTTCTTCATCAAGCAGAACGGCGAGGTCATCGGGGCCGCGTGGCTCAAGCAAAGCCAGTTCGGAAAGTACCTGAGCGTGGCAATCAACAAGGACATCCGCGCCGGGGCGAAAGTGCTTCTTTCCCCAAGGAAGGGATTCGAAGGGGTTTTTGGCTGACGGGTAAGAAAGGGGGCAGTAGGCGCAACAAGCCAACAGGCACCGCGCCGCCCCCCAACCTCGACCCATCCGAAGAAGTCGACAGCTGCTTACAAGAAAATAGGGGCGAACGGAAATGCGGATATTCAAAGCAAAGCCTATACAAATAGGCTTTCGGGTAGGCATAATTATCCCGAAGAAAGTCCTACTTGCAGAAGGCTTGGCTGTGGGAGATGAAGCGGAATTTTACGTCGTCCACCGCGAGGACTTCAAGCGCTGACGCCTAAGTCCGGACTAAATTTCGGAATAAGTTACGCTCTTTCGAGTAACTACGCGTTTTTGGTTAGGGAGTTAAATGCCTTTAGCGGCTGCAAACCCCCCTATGGACGTGATTAGCGAGTTTGCCAAGGGCAGGCTCGTCCTCGTTTTTGACGCTGACGACCGCGAGGCCGAAGTCGACTTCATGCTCCCCGCAAGCGCGGTCACGCCAAGGCTGCTTGCCCAGATGCGGGAGGACGCCGGCGGGTTGATTTGCGTCGCAATCGGCGAAAAACCCGCAAAGGCACTCAAGCTCCCGTTCGCTGCCGACCTCATTGGCAAAAACGGCCAGGCAGGACTCGGCAGGGAGAAGATGCCCTACGGCGGGCAAAGCGCTTTCTCGCTTACCGTCAACCACAGGCAAACCTTCACGGGCATCACGGACAAGGACAGGGCGCGTTCGATAACGGAACTCGCAAAGCTGGTTTCCAAGCCCTCGCGAAAGGCGTTCGAGCAAAAATTCTACTCCCCAGGCCACGTGCAGCTTCTCATTGGCAGGGGCATTGGCAAGCGCAAGGGCCACACCGAACTGGCGGTCGAGCTGTGCAGGCGGGCGGGACTGCCCGAAGCGGCAGTCGTGTGCGAAATGCTTGACTCGAAAACCGGCCGCGCGCTTTCGCCGGCCAAGGCAAAAGCCTA
>ORJL010107375.1_pt1 | contig 16531 bp, 15 predicted proteins | sample 1779941 | NCBI WGS metagenome assembly ORJL01 (sample SAMEA104232317, study PRJEB22302) | groundwater metagenome | biome: forest; feature: aquifer; material: groundwater | place: USA | collected 2011-08-07 | depth 5.8 m | reverse complement strand
CAGGAGGAGGTCGGCGTCGGCCACGGCCGGCTCGGTGCCCCCGATGCCGTAGCAGACCGGCCCCGGCTCGGCCCCGGCGCTCTGCGGTCCCACACGGAGCACACCGGTCTTTGGCTCTATCCAGGCGATGCTGCCGGCCCCGGCGCCGATGGAGACGATATCTACCATCGGAGAAAGGATATGGTACTTTTCCGCGACTGGAGCCGTGGCGAATTGGGGCTCCCCGTTGACGATAAGTCCCACGTCGAAGCTGGTGCCGCCCACGTCGCTGGTGATGATGTTGGGATAGCCCAGTTTGGCGCCGAGGACGGCGGAACCGATCACCCCGCCCACCGGACCGGAGCCCAGGGTGAAGACGGATTTCAGACCGGCTTCCCTGGCGGACATGATGCCGCCCATGCAGCCCATGATGTTCAGGCCGTGCCGGTAGCCCTGCTTCTCCAGGGTGTTCTGAAGGCGGGTGATGTATCCCTCGGTGACCGGGCTCAGATAGGCGTTCAGAGCCGTGGTGGTCATCCGTTCGTACTCTTTGATCACCGGCACCAGGTCGCTGGATATGGTGACGAACATATCGGGGTAAAGCTTCTTCACTATGTCCCGGGCCGTTCTCTCGTGGGTGGGATTGGCGAACGACCAGAGGAAACAGATGGCGATGGAGGTGATGCCCTTATCGTGCAGGTCGCGGGCCGCCGCCGCCACCTCCCCTTCATTAAGCTTCACCACCACGTCGCCCTCCCAATCGACTCGTTCGGAGATGCCCTTGATAGAAGGCCGGGGCACGATGGGGGTCGCTTTTTTCAGCCGGGCCACGTTGATCAGTTCTTCTTCGACCAAACCGGCCACTTTCTGATGGACGCGGCCAATGAGAATGGCATCCTCGTGTCCCTTGGTGGTCAGGATGCCGGTCCTGGCCCCTTTATACTGGAGAAAAGCGTTGGTGGAAACGGTGGTGCCGTGGACGAAAACCGAGGTTTGCCGCAGGACCTCCTGGACGGAGAGTCCCAGCGGTTTGCAGGTGGCTGCTACCGAGTCAATGACTCCCAGGGAAAAATCTTTAGGTGTTGAAGGGGCCTTGCCCCAGATGAGATGGCCGTCGGGTTTCACCATCACGCAGTCGGTGAAGGTGCCGCCGGTGTCAACGCCAATGACGTAAGACAAATTAACCTCCTTATTGGAACTGTCAGCGGAGAGCGGTCAGCAGTCAGCTTTCAGCGATCAGAATCGCGTCAACATTCAGTCCCCGGTGCGAGACCGGACCGAATGTATCTAAATTCTGAGCAACAGGAGGACCCAGGCCGCCCAGAACCCAGCAGGTAGTTTTTTGTATCGCGGTAATTTAGTCATTCGAACACTTGCAACCGGAAGTCATTATAGCGCCGCCGGCAACGCATGTAAAATCGACTTTCCCTTCCGGTGGCCGCCAAATTCTGGAACCGTCAAGGTCTGCCCACCGCGATAAGGGCGACGCCGACTACTACGCACACGGCCCCGATGACGACCCGGGGGGTTATGATTTCGGTCTTCTTGAGGAAGAAACGGGCCAGGACCACGGTAATGATCGGGTAGGTGCAGCTAACCGGCGAGACAACGATTACCGGGGCCACCGAAAAGGCCAGGAACTGGAAGGTCAGCCCCATGGCGGCGGTTGCTCCGGCGAGAAGGATGAATACCAGGCTCTTCCTGTGGTCGCGAACAACGGGGCCATAGTTCCTGGCGGCAACGGTAGAGAGCAGTAGCGCTCCTACCATCGTCGAAAGGGTAGCGCCTACCAGCGGCGTCGTCATACCGGTCACGCCAAGCCTGATCAGGACATGGTTGGTGCCCCAGAGAACGGCGGCGATGAGCGAGAAAACGTATCCGAGTAACATAGCTGTCAGCTTTCAGCGATCAGCAACCAGTCGCCACCCCGTGAGTTCCTGTCTTCGCAGGAATGACAGTGCGGTGGGCTTCCGACTGCCGACTTCTTCTTAGGCTCAAGACCTGACGCTCCTCATTTCTGGATTCTGGATACTGGATTCTGGCTTCTGCCTGCTCCCTCCGCTCATCGTCAAGTAGAGCCCTCCGATGACGAGGATGGTGCCGCCAATCACCAGCAGATTGGGTCGTTCGTTCAAGAAGATGATGGCTGTCAGACTGGCGAAGAAGGGAGCGCAGGCCGTGATGGAAGTAGCCCTGGCGGCTCCGATGCGCTCGATTCCCATGTAGTTGAAGGCCCTGCCCAGGGCGAAGCTCAGGATGCCGACGGCGGCGAACAGTGCGATGGCCTGCCACGAAACGGTCATCAGGTCGTTCCATTGCAGAGCAACGGTTGCCACTCCCACCGTGAAAAAGCTGGAAAGCACGGAAAGAGCAGTGCCGGGGATGACCTTGATGTTGCTCAGACCCTTCCCGGCGAAGACCGCGCTGGTGCCCCACCCAATGGCAGCCAGGATGGCAAACAAAATACCCAAGTCTACGTTAACTCCTCGTCAACTGTTGGCCCGATTTGTATTGTCAAGGACCGCTAATCAGGCCTTGATATGGAAATTGGCTATCTTGGCTGTTTCCTGATACAAAACCTCGGTGAGAGTTTCGAGGCTGCAATTCTTCGTTTCGGCGGAATAGACCGTGACGCCGCTCTTGAGCACGTAGACCTGGTTGGCCAGGCTCAAGGCAAACCCCACGTTCTGCTCCACCAGGATCATGGAAACGCCCATTTCTTTCTTCATTCGTTCGATGTTGACGCAGACTTTGTCTACCAGGATGGGCGCCAGGCCGACCAGGGGCTCGTCGAGCAGTAGTGCTTTGGGTCGAAGCATCAGTCCCATCCCTATGGCCAGCATATGCCGCTCGCCGCCGCTCAAGAAGCCAACCTTGTAGGTCTTTTTCTCGAACAGCGACGGGAAGAGGTCGAAAACGGCGTCCATCCTACTGGCAATTTCCTTCTTGTCTTTGACCAGGTAAGCGGCCAGATTCAGGTTCTCTAGCACTGTCAGCACTGTAAAGCCCTGGCCTCCTTCGGGACAATAGCCCAGGCCGTCGAGCAGGTTCAAACGCGTGTTTCGGTTGGTTATGTTCTTGCCCAGGTATTCCACAGAACCTTCCGTTACGGGGACCAGCCCGGCGATGGCTTTCAACAGCGTGGACTTGCCTGCCCCGTTGGGCCCGATCACGGCCGATATTTCTCCCTGGTTCAGCGTGATGGATGCGTCAAAGAGGGCCCGGTTTTTTCCGTAGACTGCGCTTATATTGGATACCTGTATTAAAGGCGGCATTTGCCTAAATATGCCTCCAGAACTTTCTCATTGTGCAGCACCTGGTCGGGTGAGCCGGAAACCAGTATTCTACCGTCATAAAGGAAGTAGACCATGTCAGCCAGTTGGTTCACCACGCTCATATCGTGCTCAACCAGCAAAATAGTCTTCTTCTGACGTTTCACCAGGTTTCTCAGTATCGGGAATAGCTTGCTCATTTCCTCGGGATGGAGCCCTGAGGTCGGTTCATCCATCAGTATCAGTTCAGCCCCCCCGGCAAGGACCTGGGCTATGTTAAGCAGTCTTTGCGACCCGAACGACAGGTTGCCGGCGAACTGGTCCCGGTATTTTTCCAAGTTCACCACGTCCAGCGTCTCCAATGCACGAGATTTTTCTTGGGCCACCTCGCCTTTCAAGAATGCCATCTGGAAGGCGTTGTAGCTGTATTCCCGGTTCGCGGAAGAAGTAATCAGCATGACGTTTTCCAGCACCGTCATGTTGGGGAACACCCGCGGGTGTTGAAAAGTGCGGGCAATGCCCAGTCTGGCGATGCGGTAGTTCGGCAGTGAGTTTATCCGGTGTCCGATGAAGAAGATGTCTCCGCCGTCAGCCGGCATCACCCCGCTGATGATGTTGAAGAGGGTGGTCTTGCCGGCGCCGTTGGGCCCGACCAGGGTAGTGATGGTTCCCTGCCCGGCCGTAAAGCTGACCGAGGCCAGGGCTGAAACGCCGCCGAAGCTTTTGGATATGTTTCTTGCTTCGAGTATCGGTGACACGGCGTCCATAGCTAGCGAAGCCTTATCTTGCCCACGATTCCGGTTGGGCGGAACATGATAACCAGTATGATCAACAGGCCGTAGAGGATTTGCTGAAGCGGGCCGCTCACGGTAGCTGGCAAACCCACAAAGCGCAACACTTCGGGGAAGACTATCAATATGGCTGCGCCGATGATCGGGCCGATTTTGGTGGCCAGCCCACCTATTATGACCATGGCCAGGACCAGCATACTCTGATGAATGCCAAAGCTGGTAGGTTCAAGAGCCGACAGGAGAGGGGAGTAGAGCCCGCCCGCTACGCCGGCAAATCCGGCGGCAATGGCGAAGGCTTCGGCCTTGAAGCGCACTGTATTTCTTCCTGTTACCTGGCAGGCCACTTCATCGTCCCTGACGGCTTTGAGCACCCGGCCAAAAGGAGAGTCAACCAGAACAACGTAGATCAGGAACAATACCAGTGTTATGGCAGCCGCCAGCAGGAGAACGCTGAGGTTCGAACTGAAGGTGATCCCCAGAATCGATGGCGCCGGTATTCCGTACAGCCCGTAAGGGCCGCCGGTTATCGGGGCCATATTGTGGATGAGGTCAACTATGATTATCTGGAGTCCGAAAGTGGCAAGGATGAAGTAGTCGCCCTTGAGCCTCTGGGTGGGCAGGAAGAGTAGCGCGGCAATCAAGGCCGTAAAGACAAAAGCGACCGGCAGGGCGATGAAGAAATTCACCTTTCCTATTGTTAGCAAGGCGACGGTGTAAGCCCCGATCCCGAAGAAGGCGCCGTGAGTCAGGGAAAGCAGGCCGGTATACCCCAGAAGTATATTGAAGGAAATGGCGAGGATGACGTAGATGAGGATGAGGGAGAGGACAAACAGAAGATAATTCATATTACTCCGTTCTCACCAGCATCCTGTTGCCGAACAGTCCCCTGGGCAAAAAGACCAGGATAATAATGAAGACGGCGAAAATGACGACATTCCTCCACGGGTCGCCGAAAACGTAAGCGGCCGGCACGTCGATCAGTCCCAGCAACAGCCCTCCGAAAGCCGCCCCCAGCAGGTAGCCGTGTCCGCCCATCAACACCGCGTTGGCGCAGATCATTATTATGATGAATCCCATGTCCGGCCTGGCGCCTGTTTCCAGTGAAATGAAAAAGGATGCCAGCGCGGTCAACGCGGAGCCGAGGGCAAAGACTACCAGCCGGACCTTTCCGACGTCAATGCCCACAGCTTCTGCCAGCCCGGGGTTGTTGGAGACGGCCCGGATACCGGTTCCCAGCCTGGTCCGGTTCAGGAACAGGTTCAGAACTATGAAAGAGACTATTGACGCGGCGATGGCATAGACTTTGGCTGTCGTGATGATGATTCCGGCTATCTGGACGGTAGGCAGCGGCCCGGAGAACAGGACCTGTGTCCTGTTGCCGTACACGAGGGTGATGAAACCCTGCAGAACGATCAGGACGCCAAATGAGGCGATCATGCAGGCTGTCAATCCGCCCCCAAACTTCATTACAGGGCGGTAGACGAAATACTCGATGGCCATTCCTACCAGGGCGGATACGGCCAGACACAGCACCAGAGTTAATACCAGGGGGAGTTGGAACAGCACGGCGATGGAGTAGGTCAGGTAACCTGCCAGAACGTAGACCCCGCCCACCGCGATGTGGAATATGTTGGTGGAATTGTAAACGAGGGCAAAGCCGAGGGCTGCCAACCCGTATAGCAGCCCTACGGCTATGCCTCGAACCAGAAGCTCAAGCAGCATTATGAATCGCTACGCTACCTGACCACTGCGGAGGAAAAGAAATCCCCCTTGATCCCCCTTTACGAAAGGGGGAAACAAATCATCTCCCCCTTTTTCAAAGGGGGACTAAGGGGGATTTCTCCCCTATTTGCCGTAGGGTTGGCTAACTCCGTCCTTGTTGTAAATCTTTGTGGCCAGAATCTGCTGGAAGTCCCGGTTGGGGCCGCAGGTGGCGTTGCCGGTGATGGCGGGAAAATCCTTTACCTTCGCTAAACCCTGGCGGATCTGATCGCCGGTGATGCCCGATGTTTTCATGACCTGGGCCACGATGTTGGTGGCGTCGTACCACAGGGCCATGGCTTGTTCCATGTCGGCCCGGCCCTTATACTTGGCGACAAAAGCCTGTATCTTCGGATCGCTGCTGTTGGGGTCGAAGAAAGGTGCGGTATATATCCATCCCTCCAGGGCAGGGCCGGCCAGACGTTTGAAGTCGGCGCCCTCTTCGGAATTAGACATTATCTGTGGCTTGAAGCCCTGCTCCCACATCTGCTTGCCGATGAGGCCGGGTTCGCCTCCGGGCTGGCCGACTATATAGACCACCTGGGGATTGAGAGCTTTCACTTTGCTGATCTGGGTACTGTAGTCGCCCTGGGCAGCCCGGTAGGTTTCAACGTCAACGATGGTGCCGCCGAGCTTCTGGAAGGTTTCCTGGAAGGTGGAACCTCCGTCTTTGCCTATCTGGCTGTCTTCCTGGAAAATAGCCGCTTTGGTGAGTCCAAGATTCTTGTATGCAATAGTGGCCGCATTGGTGGCGAGTTGCCCCTCAGTCGCACCTATTCTGAACCCCCATTCATTGAGTTCGCCGAACTTGTTGGCAAAAATCGCCGGAGAGAACTCAACGACCTGAGCCTTTTCGGCCAGAGGCAGAAGGGGTAACGTGATGCCGGTGAAACTGCTGAACACTATGGGAACCTTGTCGACGTCAACAAGTTTGCGGAACGCCGCCACGGAGCCGTTGACGTCGCTCTTATTATCTTCATAGACCGCAACCAGCGGCCGCCCGTTTATCCCGCCGGCGGCGTTGATCTCTTCCAGTGCGAACATCATTCCCTTCTGGTGCTGGCCGCCGTAGTAGGCGTAGGTGCTGCTCAAGGCAACGGATGCGCCGATCTTGATCGGCTCCTGGGACGAAGGTGCTGTGCAACCCAGGACCAGACCTCCCAGCAAGACCACCACCATTACTGAGGCAATTAACCCTTTCATTTCTCCTCCTGATATGAACAAGCTTTAGCTTGACTGTCTTCCGCGTCGCCCATTGGAACGGAAGTGAAGCACCGGAATTCTAGGATAACGGCCTCGAAAAGTCAAAAACGTAACCGACCCTGGACAAATGTCTGCTGAAATGCCACTTGGTCATTCCGGCGAAGGCCGGAATCCAGGAACGCCCGGACTTCCACTGGGGCTGATATCTGTAGCTGGAACCCGCGGGCACGGGGGTCTGCCTGCCGCCTGACACCTATCTCCTCAGCGCCTTCACTACCTGCGCCGAGGTGCTGACCGAACCGAAATGGATCATCACCAGCTTCTCCGAGGCGGCCTGAAGCTCCGGCGTCTTTTCCCAGACGCAGTCTTTCAGAAGCATGCATTCATACTCGTGGAAGAAGGCGTCTCGCAGGGTAGATTCGACACACACGGCGGTGGTAAGGCCGGCGAACATGATAGTCTCGATACCCAGCGTCCGGAGAACCAGGTCGAGGTCGGTGTGATAGAACCCGCTGTAAGTCCGCTTGTTGTCCACCACGATGTCGCCGGGTTGCGGCGTGAGTTCCTCCACGATCTCCGAGTTCCAAGTCCCTTTGACCAGCGAGCCGAGCTTCTTGCCGGGCGGTCCCACCGGGTCGCTGGGACTGATGGTGCCGGGCCTGTTAACGTAAATCCTGGCCCAACTCTTTCCCAGGACTGCCATGTCCGGGCGGAAGACGTGCTGGGTGTAGATAACCTTGACTCCGGCCCGGCGGCAGGCGTCGGCGGTGGCCTTGATCGGGGCGATAGTGTTACGGGCGCCGGTGATGTCCCCGACCTTCCTGGCCATCATCCCGTCCGCGTGGGCGAAGTCATTCTGCATGTCGATGATAAGGAACGCCAGCTTCCCGGGGTCGACCTTGATTCTGGTCTTGACCTCCGGGAAAGCCCGGTAATCATGCCTGATGTAGGTTGCTTCGATGATTAACATTACTCCTCCCGAGTCTTCTTCATTTGAGGGAGTGGGCCTCGCACGCTGTGCCTGCGGGCATGACATGTCATGCCCCTACGGAAATATCCGCATTCGTGCTCAGCGCACCTTTACTTATTTATCCTTGGTAGACTCTAATGTAAGAACTGGGGCGAAGTCAAATGCTCTATCGGAGAATTCCTGGAAGTTTCATGCTTCTGTAATAATTCTGAAACACTTAGGCGTTACAGTGGTATAGAGGATTTCCTCGTCTCAGCGGAGGGACATCTATGAAACCGATCAACAAGCAGAAGAACAGGGTGGAATTGGGATGGTACTGTTCCGAGTGTGATTCTCCGATGGCCATGCTGGACTCGTTCTGTTCCAACTGCGGAGCTAGGGCAGAGTGGGGCTGGCGATTGCCAAAAACCCCGCGGTTTTGCAGCATTTGCGGGAACAAACTTGAAGAAATGAGCCACGCCAACTCGTAGAAAGCCCCTTTCCCCGGTTCCCTGGTCCTCGTTGTTGCTGCAATAGCGCAACTCAGGACCGTGATTTCCCGGTCACGTGCCCCGCGTGCGGGACCTTCCACCTGAGCCCTAGCGTCCTCCTTCCCTTGCGCTTCCCCTCTTGCTGAGCGTTTTAATGATATAATTTCCTCCATAGCGCCCATTTGTATCCTCTGTTGACACAACACCGGGCATCTTACCCATCGAATCGTTAAAGGAGGCCTTATGCGCAGGATTGCCGTTTTGACCAGCGGAGGCGACGCTCCGGGTATGAACGCGGCCATCAGGGCCGTGGTGCGCTCCGCGGCTTATCGAGGCATCGAGGTTTGCGGAATCCAGCGGGGCTATCAGGGCTTCATCGGCGGGGAAACTGTCCCGCTGCCGCCTCGGAGCGTGGGAAACATCATCTATCTCGGGGGGACGATACTGGAGACGGCCCGCTGCGAGGAGTTCAAGAAGAAAGAGGTCCGCGCCCAGGCCATTGAAACGGCCAAAAAGGGGGGCATCCAGGCGCTGGTGGTAATCGGCGGGGACGGGTCTTTGCGGGGCGCGACCGCCCTGTCGGAGGAAGGCGACCTGCCGGTAATAGGGGTGACTTCATCGATAGACAATGACGTCTACGGGACCGACTATACCATCGGCTTCGATACCGCGGTGAACACGGCCCTGGAATCGATAGACAGGATCAGGGATACCGCCCGCTCTCATGAGCGGCTGTTCTTTGTGGAAGTGATGGGACGGACCAGGGGGTTTATCGCCCTGGAAAGCGGCATCGCCGCGGGCGCCGAGGCAATCATGATTCCCGAGGTGCCAGAGGATATTGACGGGTTATGCGCTGATTTGAACAAGTCGTTCGGGGGCGGCAAAAAGAGCGCCATCATCATCGTAGCCGAAGGCGGCGAGGCGGGCTCTACCTTCCGGATCGCCCGGCAGGTGAAGGAGAAGTGCGGGCTGGACTCCCGTGTTTGTGTGCTGGGCCATGTTCAGAGGGGCGGCTCTCCGACGGCCCGTGACCGTGTTCTGGCCAGTCGCCTCGGCGCTGCCGCCATAGACGCCCTGGTGGAGGGGAGACATGGGATAGCCGTGGGCGAAGTGAGGGGTGAGATAACCTATACGCCGCTAAGGGACACCTGGAGCAAGCGAAAAGAGTTGGACGGCGAGATGATAAGGCTCATGAAGATCTTGGCGAGGTAATCGGAAGAATCCAGAAGCCAGAATCCAGAAGAATAGACTCGAATTCATTTTGATTTCGTAATTCGATTTTCCATCAAGGAGGATGTCATGACGTTATCCATCGGCAAACTACGGGGCCTGCAGCAACTGGCGAACCCGAAGGGGCTCTTTATCATGGTGGCGGCTGACCATCGGGAATCGTTGAAAAAGATGCTGGCGGAGGGCCTGGGAAGGGAGGCTACTTACCAGGACATGGTGGACTTCAAACTCGAACTGTGCCGGGCGGCGGCGCCATACGGAAGCGCTCTGCTACTTGATCCAATATACGCGGCCTCCCAGACCATTGCCGCCGGCGTCTTGCCGGGCGGCACCGGCCTGCTGGTCAGCATCGAAGAGTCGGGTTACAAGGGCAGCAAGAGGGCCAGGACTACCGACATATTAGGTAACTGGGGAGTGGAGAAGATAAAGAGGATGGGCGCTTCGGCGGTCAAACTGCTGGTCTACTACCGGCCCGATTTGAAGGATGTGTCAGCCAGACAGTTGGACGTGGTGTCCAGGATCGCTGCCGACTGCATCAAGGCCGATATCCCACTGGTGACCGAGACGGTGACTTATGCCATCAGCGATAAGGAAGACGATCCCCGCGAATTCGCCAAAATCAAGCCTCAACTGGTCATCGAAACGGCGAGACAACTTTCCGACATTCCGCTGGATGTGCTCAAGACAGAATTCCCGGGGGACCTCAGCTATGAAAAAGACGAAAAGAAGCTCCTGGATTACTGTCATCAGCTCGATGCGGCCACGAAGCACCCGTGGGTGATTCTGAGCGGCGGGCACAACTTTGAAATGTTCCGCCGGGAAGTAGAACTGGCCTGCAAGGGCGGGGCCTCCGGATTCCTGGCCGGGAGGGCATTGTGGCAGGAGGTGGTCAAAGTAAAGTCCAGGCAGGAGAGGATCGATTTCTTTAGCGGCACCATGGTGCCCAGGCTGAAAGAAATAGTCGAGACAGCCAATAAGTACGGCCGCCCGTGGTCCGGCAGACTTTCTGCGGGGAAAGTGGAATTTCCCAGCCCTTCCGAAGATTGGTACAAGGGCTACTAAGGAACATGAAGTGAAATACGGACAACAATCGTTCAGGCGCACCAAGATAGTCTGCACCCTGGGTCCGGCCACGGCTTCTCAGTCTATGATTGAGAAGCTGCTGAAGGCGGGGATGAACGTGGCCAGATTGAATCTATCCTACGGGACCCATGACGAACACGAGCGGACTATTGGAATAGTCAGGGAGACGTCCCAGCGGCTTGGCCTTCCGGCGGCTGTTCTGATGGACTTGCCCGGGCCGAAGTACCGGATAGGAAAATTGAGAGGCGGCTCGGTCAACCTGAAAAAGGGCGCCACGGTTATGTTGACCAGCAAAGAGATGGAGGGGAATGAGAAGGAACTGCCGGTTAACCTGCCCACTCTGACCAAAGACATCAAGGCCTGCGATACGGTTCTGCTCGGTGACGGCGCTCTGGAACTGAAGGTAGAGGAAGTCAGCGGCAAGGAAGCGACCTGCAAAGTGGTGGTCGGCGGCAACCTCTTGTCGGGAAAGGGCGTCGTCGTTCCCGGCATGGCCATATCCACTCCTTTCCTGACGGATACGCTGAGGTCGCACCTGTCCTTCGCCATGGCCCATCAGCCCGACTTTGTGGCCCTTTCTTTTGTCACCACTTCTGCCGAGGTCCTTCATGTGAAGGAACTGCTTCAGAGAAACGACGCCGGCATACCCATAATCTCGAAGATTGAGCGCGTGCAGGCTGTGGACAGTTTTGATGAAATACTTCTGGCCAGCGACGGCATAATGGTGGCGCGGGGTGACCTCGGCGTCGCCTTGCCGCTGGAAAAGGTGCCCATGGTGCAGAAAGACATCATCCGGAAGTGCAACAAGGCTGGGAAACCGGTGATCACTGCCACACAGATGCTGGAATCTATGATCAAGGCGCCGCTGCCGACACGCGCCGAGGTGACCGATGTCGCCAACGCGATTTTCGACGGCACGGATGCCGCTATGCTCTCGGGCGAAACTGCCATGGGCGAATATCCCGTCCAGGCAGTACAGATGATGGCCCGGATCGCGGTTGAAGCCGAAGCCCATCTGCCTTACGATGAACTGCTGGTCAGCAAGAGAAAATCCCTGGAACCGGAGACGGACGAGGCCATCAGCTACGATGCCTGCCGCACGGCGCTGCAATTGGGCGCGGCGGCGATTGTGGCCTTTACCCAGTCCGGCAGCACGGCCAAACGCGTTTCCAAGTACCGGCCTAGAGTGCCTGTCCTGGCGCTCACTCCCGACGAAAAGGTAAGGAGGCGGCTGCTGCTCTATTGGGGAGTCTATCCCGTGAAGATCGTCGAACCGTACACCATCGGGGAACTGTTCAAATTGGGCGCGGATCTGGCGGTGAAGACGGGCCTGGCGAAGAAGGGCGAACTCATCGTTATCACCGGCGGTATTCCCGTGGGAGTGGCCGGCGGCACCAACATGCTTAAGGTGGAAAGAATAGGGTAGGACCGAAGGTCCTGGGAAGAAGTTGACAGCTACGATGAGTTGCCGCCCTGCCCGAAAGACACCTCGCCTTTGCTCGGGGTGACAAATAACCAGGCACTGGCCCTGGTCAACGGTCGTTCTGAGCTTGTCGAAGAACCTTTCGTTCCCCCGGGGGGGTACGGGGCGACCCAGCGGGTCGCCGCTACGAGGTTACCACCAATTCTCGGCGACAGACCATTGTGGCCCGTCCGGTTTTGACCTGGTTAAGCATAATGATATAATACGAGTAAGTTGCTGCTGGGAAGCCCGAGACTATCGGGGATGAGCGTAAGCCGTCCTTTCCCTATCAGTTGAACCAAGGCGTTTTTGGCTGGCAATAGCATAACTTGATGAATCTAATATGATAGCGTTATCCGGAATGGAGGAGAAAAGATGAAAACACTATTCCCGTATGTAGCCGCTTTGGCGGCCTGTTTCCTGCTGTGGTCGTGCTCTGCCGCTTCAGTCCCTGCCAACGTACCGTCGTCGCCCCAAAACACTGCTGCCCCAATCACCAAGGCCGCTCCGGGCCAGGATTGGGACACGGTGATTGCCGAAGCGAAGAAGGAAGGGACCGTCGCGGTATATGCCCTCTGGAGACCGGAAACGAGGGAAGCCCTGGTGAGGGCATTCAAGGACAAATACGGCATCACCGTGGAGTTCTCTCCGTTTAGCCGGGGGCCTGAGCTATTGGCCAAGGTGCAGGCGGAGCAACGGGCCGGCCTGTACCTGGCGGACGTTTTCGGAGTAGGGGCGGGCACCCTGATATCCAACATGAAGCCCGAGGGTGTCCTGGGGCCGATAGAACCCGTCATAGTGTTGCCGGAAGTTCTGGACCCGAAAGTCTGGAGCGGGGGCAAGTTCCCTTATGTGGACAAGGACAAGACATCTGTGGGGATGATCGCCAGCATGCAGCGGTTCTTGATGTATAACACCGACCTTGTCAAGAAGGGTGAGCTTACCAGCTACAAGGACCTTCTGAAACCCCAGTACAAAGGGCAAATCACCATGAACGATCCCGCCGTGACCGGCGTCGGGAACGCCTTTTTGACTTTCATGGCTCTGGACGTATGGAACCCTACGGAGACCAAGGACTATTTCCGACAGTTGATAACGCAGCAGGGACTGGTCATCCAGAGGGATAACAGAACGCATGTGGAGACGGTTGCCCGGGGCAAGTATTCCATAGGTTTGGCGCCCAATCCCGACAACATGGCCGATTTTCTCAAGCTCGGTGCGCCCATCGACGCCCTTATTGTACCGGAGGGTACCTTCGTGACCCCGGCCGCGGGCGGGATAGGAATACCAACCAAATTCGCCCACCCGAATGCCGCCAAACTCTTCGTCAATTGGGTGCTGACTAAGGAAGGGGCGACGGTCTTCTCTAAAGGGTTTGGCAATCCCAGCCTGCGTACGGACGTTTCCACCGAAGGGTTTAACCCGATATTCTTGCCTCAGCCCGGAGAAAAGCTTTTCTTCGATACTGAGGAATCCCTGGTCTACCGGGGAGAGATGCTGACTATCGCTCAGCAAATCATTAACGAAACAAGCAAATAGACAAACCAAACTGCCCATCTCGCGATGCGGCAAAAGGGAGAAACTTGAAAACAATAGCAACTTGGGTGTCTCTGGTTTTGGTCGCCGGGTTCCTGCTCGCCGGGTGTGGGAGCGCCGCTCCGGGTGGGGCCACGCAGCCCACGTCTCAGGCAACCCAGCCGGGGCAACCTGACTGGCAGCAGAAATGGAATACCACCGTCGAAGCGGCCAAGAAAGAGGGCACTGTTACCATATACTCCATCTGGTCGCCGGAAGTGCGAACTGCTCTGACGCAGGCATTCAAAGACAAATACGGAATTGCTCTGGAATTTTCCCCGTTCACCCGCGGCTCTGATCTGCTGGTCAAAGTGCAGGCCGAGCAGAGGGCCGGGCTTTACAACGTCGACATTTTCGGCGCCGGCAACCCCACTTTCCTGGTTAACATGAAGCCGGAAGGCGTGCTGGGCTCGCTCAAACCGTCGCTTATTCTGCCGGAAGTCCTGGATGGCAAGGGCTGGCGGGCGGGACAGGTGCCCTTCACTGACGAGCAGGGAAGCGCCATAAGTCTGGTCGGGCTCAACATCCGCACCGTCGCCTACAACACCGAACAGGTCAAGAATGGCGAGATAACGGGCTATCCGGACTTTCTCAAGCCCCAGTACAAGGGAAAGATCACGATGAATGATCCCTCGGTTACCGGCGCGGGCAATGCCGTTATGTCTCACCTGGGAGGCCAGCTCTGGGATGAAGCGCGGGCAACCGATTTTCTTACCCGGCTGATAAAGGACCAGAAGGTCAATATTGAAAGAGACAACCGTATCCAGATGGACGGTGTTGCCCGGGCGAAGTACGCCATTGCCATAGCGCCGTTGCCTGAAGAGGTTACACGCCTGATGGGCGTGGGAGCGCCGGTAAAGATGGGCGTGGTCCCCGAGGATAACCGCATCACCGCCGGCACCGGGGCCATGGGTGTGCCTCCCAAGTTCGCTCATCCCAACGCCGCCGTTGTGTTCATCAACTGGATACTCAGCAAGGAAGGGATGACCGTGGTCGCCCAGGCGTGGGCCAATCCGAGCACCCGGGCCGATGTGCCTGTCACGGGCATAGACCCCCTGCTGGTGCCGGTGGCCGGCCAGAAGTATTACGGAGAGTCAGAGGCTGCCCTGGCTTCCCGCGCCAAGTGGCTTGAACTGGCAGCCAAAATCATGCAACAGAACCAATAGGGATAAGTCCCGTAGTCGCAGACTTTAGTCTGCGCTTTTCTAAATACAATTCCTGCCCATTGTTCTATGTGGCGGAAGGGAGAAACATGAAAACAATCGTTAGATGGATATCGCTGGCAATGGTCGCCGGGTTCTTACTCACGGCCTGCCAGGGCGCTGTTACGGGTGGGGCTACGCAGCCTCCCCAGCCGACCCAGCCGGGGCAACCTGACTGGCAGCAAAAATGGGATGCGACCGTCGCCGCGGCGAAGAAAGAGGGCACCGTTTCGATCTACGCCCTGTGGACCCCCGAAGTGCGAAACGCGCTGACGCAGGCATTCAAAGAGAAATACGGCATCGGCCTGGAGTTTACCCCGTTCAGCCGTGGTTCCGACTTGCTGGCCAAAGTGCAGGCGGAACAGAGGGCCGGGCTCTATAACGCCGACGTGTTCGGCGCTGGCAACCCGACACTCTTGACTGTCATGAAGCCGGAGAATGTTCTGGGCTCCTTGAAGCCGATGCTGATCCTGCCGGAAGTCCTGGATGGCAAGGGGTGGCGGGCCGGCCAGGTGCCGTATACCGACGATCTTGGTGACGCCTTGAGCCTGATCGGCGTCACGGTGCGGACGATAGCTTACAACACTGAACAGGTCAAGAAGGGCGATATAACCAGCTATACGGACTTGCTGAAGCCCCAGTACAAGGGAAAGATCACCATGAACGACCCGTCGGTCACCGGCGCAGGGAATGCCGTAATGTCTCACCTTTCGGACGCGGTCTGGGACCAGGCCAGGGCGGCTGATTTCCTGACCAGGCTGATCAAAGACCAGCAACTAAGTATAGAAAGAGACAACCGGATTCAGATGGAGAACGTGGCGCGTGGCAAATACGCCATCGCCCTGGCGCCTTTGCCTGACGAGGTCGCCCGCCTCAAGGCGCTGGGAGCCCTGGTGGACTATGCCATTGTTCCGGAAGACAACCGCATTACCGCGGGGGCCGGCGCCATTGGCGTGCCTTCTAAACTGGGCCACCCGAATGCCGCCGTCGTCTTTGTTAACTGGCTGCTCACCAAAGACGGCCAGACGGTCTTCGCCAAGACCTGGGGCAACCCCAGCACCCGTGCCGATGTCTCGGTTGAAGGCATAGACCCGCTTCTGGTTCCCGTTCCTGGACAGAAGTACTTCGCTGAAGCCGAATCGGCGCTGATTTCCCGTGGCAAGTGGCTGGAGCTGGCGGCCAAGATCATGCAACAGAACCAATAGGCCCGTCGTCTGTGGGCTGAAATGGTATCGCAGGCCTCCGTGCCTGCGCGGGCGCGATCCAACCACCGTCCGCCCGGTTCTTCGCTAGGTACGGAAAAGGCAGGGACGACGCTTCTACTGTTCCCACCACGGACAGGTAGAGTCGACTTGTGGACACTCTCGGGTTCACCGGTTCATTGCGGGGCGCACGCGGGCACGGAGGCCCGCGATACCCAACCGTCTGTCATTGCTACGAAAATACTGTCTCAGACGGCCCGTTTCGCGACTAATACGTCGTATCCCATTCGCTCGATGCGGGCGACTGACCGGTTTAGTACCTTGGTTTCAT
>ORJL011179713.1_pt1 | contig 16532 bp, 17 predicted proteins | sample 1779941 | NCBI WGS metagenome assembly ORJL01 (sample SAMEA104232317, study PRJEB22302) | groundwater metagenome | biome: forest; feature: aquifer; material: groundwater | place: USA | collected 2011-08-07 | depth 5.8 m | reverse complement strand
GTTGTAAATCAGGTTAAAAGAGAGCATTGTCCATTAAGCAAGCTTGTTGTTGGTACCGAGTGTGGAGCTTCAGATTCTTTTTCCGGCATTACGGCCAATCCGGTTATAGGAAATACAGTAGACAGGCTGATATATGGCGGAGGTTCTGCAATTTTGTCTGAAGTACCAGAAATGCTGGGGACATTCAATATGTTGTTTCCCAGATTCCGAACTTTAGAAGTAGCGAATAAATTTGAAGGTATTTTGAATTGGTATATTGATATTGCGAGAAAACTCGGCCTGACTTTAGAAGCCAACCTCGTACCAAAAAATATAGAGGGAGGGTTGATAAATAACTATATCAAAAGTTTAGGGGCGGTTATGAAAGGCGGCTCTACAATAATTGAAGATATTCTTGAATATGCAGAACCAGTGGAAAAAAGAGGATTAAGTATTATGCAAGGACCAGGTGGTGACCTTGAATCGGTAACAGGTATAGTGGCATCAGGTGCAACAGTAATATGTTTTTCCACCGGACAGGGCACAACAACAGGCAATGCTATTTGTCCGGTCATAAAGGTAACATCGAATGATGATACCTTTAAAAAATTGCCTGATGATATGGATTTCAATGCTGGCAGACTTTTGAGTGAACAGAGTAGTATCGATTCATTGGGAGAAGAACTATTAGATAAAGTAGTTGCAGTGGCATCGGGTCAAAAAACATGGTCTGGAAAGTGGAAACAACGCCAGTTTCAGGTGTGGACAGCGGGGAAATTGTCTTTATAGACGCTGCAATACCTTACAATCGAGGGGGAGATCAATGACAAAAGAACATATTAAAAAACGTGATCAATCAATAGTGACTAATGTACTAGAAGAAATAAGCATCATAAAACATGGTGGGCATACTATAAGAACGGGTAGAAAAATTGTTGATAGAGACAAAATTGGTAAAATTGATATAGGGCTTCAAGACAATAAGAAATTACCAAATCAGTATACTGGACATACTTATAAAAATAAAACAGAAAAATTTAGACTTGATGGGCACAAACTTCTTTATCATCTGGATAGAATTTTAGAATGGCAAAAGGGTGAAAGGATTGCGCCAATCCACATAGATATGGGTCTTACGAAATTTTGTAATATGGGATGCATATATTGCGTCGGTGTTACCCAAGGAGGTATGACTAAGGGAATGATGATTAAACCTGATGCGCTTTTACGGTTTATAAACGACTGTGGAAGACTAGGAGTTCGTAGTATATCTTTTATTGGCGATGGGGAGCCCACATTAAATCCCGGGCTATACGATGCCATCACACTTGCAAAAAAACTTGGGGTTGATACAGGGATGGCAACAAATGGTCTGCTTATTAATATGGATCGTGTGCATGACATATTGCGTGACGCGACATTTATACGTATTACTTTAGGTGCTGCTGATCCTGAGAGTTTTAGAAAAATACACCAGTCCGCCAGTAGTAATTTTGCAACGATTGTAGAAAAATTGAAAACTTTGGTGAAGATTAAAAGAGAAAATAATTATAATTGTACCGTTGGAATTCAGATGGTACTCATTCCCGAAAACTTTGACCAGGTGATTAAACTTGCAGAACTCGGTGCAAAAACAGGAGTGGATTATTTACAAATAAAACAATGTTCAGATACTGAATATAGAGAAATAGGTATAAATTATGGGGACTATAAAAAAGTTGAAAATGATTTGAAGGAAGCTGAAAAATTAAGTAATGAAAACTATCTCGTGAAAGTGAAATGGAATAAGATTAACATCTTCGGTGAAACGGATTTATACAAAGAAGGTTTCAGGAAATATGATATTTGTTATGGCACTCCATTTCTTGGACAAATAAGTGGTAATGGAAAGGTATATCCCTGCGGCCCTTTCTTTGGGAAAGAAAGATTTTGCATGGGGGATATTCATGAAGAGTCGTATTGTAACATCATTATGAATGATAAATATTGGAAGGCGCATCAAGATATTATTGATAATGTTGATGTGCATTGCGATTGTACAATCGGTTGTCGCCAAGATTATATAAACAAACTTTTGTGGGATTTAAAAAATCCACCAGATCACGTGAACTTTATCTAGTATTTTTCAATCCAGGAGGCATATAAATTGGGAGAATATGATATCGGGTATCCACATTCCAGGGCGAAACGTGTTCTTAAAGAAGGTGTCCGCACTATCAAAAACAGGATGATAGCTTTTCGTTTGGACAAGAAATATTATGACGGAGAGAGAGAGGACGGTTACGGGGGGTTCAACTATGATGGTAGGTGGTCTAAGATTATGCCGGAAATTATCGCGAGGTATTCTCTGTCATCAAATTCAGCAGCGCTTGATGTGGGATGTAAGAAAGGTTTTTTTCTTCATGATTTAAAAGCAGCACTGCCCGGGGTTAAGATTCAGGGTGTAGAAAACCATCTTTATCCGATTGAGAATGCCATGGAATCAGTAAAACCATACCTGAAATTCTCCGAATATGAGAAACTTCCATTTAAGGATAGGGAATTTGACTTTGTAATGGCCTTTGCTTCTATTTATATGCTAAACCTGCGAGGTGTAATGGATGCCCTCCGTGAGATTCAACGGGTCGGCAAAGGGAAGAGTTATATCACGGTTGGGGCTTATCGTACCAAAGAAGAACGGGATCTCTTTTTAGAGTGGACACTTCTCGGCACAACGGTACTGCATGTGGATGAGTGGTTTGAGGTTTTTAAAGAGACAGGGTATACAGGAGACTATTTTTTTACGAGTGCATCTTCATTACACCTAGTTAGAGGGTGAGAGAGGGTTAGATGGAACTTTTATATTCCAGGATGAAGATTTTTCATTTTAAAGAGAAGATTGATTCACTGCCGATAGAAAAGGATGTTATTCTGCCTCCTCTGCACATACGTATCAAGCCGACCAATATATGCAATCATAATTGCTGGTACTGTGCCTATAGGGCTGACAACATTCAGCTTGGCAAGGATATGGTCGCCAGAGATTTTATTCCTAGGGAAAAAATGATGGAGATTATAGACGACTTGGTTGAAATGAAGGTTAAGGCGATTACCTTCAGCGGAGGAGGGGATCCCTTTTATTATTTGTTTCTGCTGGAGACTGTAAAGAGATTATCTCAAACGCAAATCAGCTTCGCATCCTTGACTAACGGAGCTAAGTTGCAGGGGGAGACAGCTTCTATCTTTGCACATTATGGTACTTGGTTAAGGATATCTATCGATGGATGGGATGATGATAGTTATTCTGAGTATAGAGGGGTCACAAGAGGTGAATTTACAAAAATCATGAAACACATGGCAGAGTTTAAAAAAATGAATGGGAAATGTCTCCTTGGTGTGGTGATTATAGTTGATATTAAAAATGTATCCCATATTTATAACCTGATAAGGAGGCTAAAAGATATCGGTGTTAATAGCGTAAAGATTGCACCCTGCATTGTGAGCAACAGCGGTAAAGAAAATAACGAATACCATTCATCGATATTTACGCTGGTCAAAGAGCAGATTCAAAGAGCAATTGGAGAATTTGCAGGGGAAGGGTTTGAGATATTTGATTCCTATCACGAACAACTGGAAACATTCAAAAAAGACTATAAGTGGTGTCCTTATATCCAGATAAACCCGGTCATAGGCGCAGACCTGAATGTATATTCATGCCATGATAAGGCTTATAATCTTGAAGAAGGTTTAATAGGTTCAATAAAGAACCAGAGATTTAAAGACCTTTGGTTTTCGGACAAGAATAATTTCTTCAGGATTGACCCCACGAAACACTGCAATCATCATTGTGTAGTAAATGAAAAAAACAAACTTATTCTGGACTATCTTAATGCAGATAAGGAACATTTAGAATTCGTATAACAATACATGAGTATTTCTCTACTTGAATTAAATAAAAATAATGTTGAGAGTCATTTACTTGAGCGGCATGCAGCCGAAAAATTAAATAAGCTTTTTCCCCTGCGATGCATTCGGCGAATTTTGCTTATTGCACCACCTGATGTTGATGCAAGTATATTTAATTATGAAACGGCAAGGCGTGGAAGATATTGGAATTATCCTCCTTATGGGTTAGGAATCATAGCAAGTCATCTAAGGGTTAGTGGTTTACGTGTAGAAATATTAAATCTAAACAATGAAATTTTAAAGGCATGTAGAAATTCGAAGACAGAAGATGATTTTGACTTTGAAAATGTCTGGAAAAGCGTATCAGAACAAGTAATAACTTCTTTCATGCCTGATATTATAGGTATTACATGCATGTTTTCCATGAGCCACAAAGCTACAGTTAGCTTATGCAACTACATCAAAAACCTGAGATTTACGTTACCTATTGCGTTAGGAGGAGTGCATATTACGAACTGTATGATTAGCAACACCATGTCCAAACAATTATTAGAAGATTTTTCAAATGTAGATTTCTTTTTTTTATATGAAGCAGAGTTGGCTTTTAAACAATTTATAAAGATTGTTAACCGAGAAAGCCCACCGAGTGAGTTAGCACAGGTATATTTTAACACAACCCCCGAAAGATTATACTTTTCTTTAAATAAAATACCCTCAGAAAAAGACTTGGATATTATCCCCGCACATGATCTGATGACGCCAACAGAATTGGCCACTAATGGCGTGATTGGATCTTTTTTTTGCCTGAAAGATAAAGGTACAAAATTTACTACAATGTTATCGAACCGTGGTTGTCGTGGAAGGTGTACCTTTTGTAGTGTAAGAAACTTCAATGGTATAGGTGTTCGTCACAGGTCGGTACAATCAATAATAGAAGAATTAATCTTATTACGAGAAAAATTTGGTATTGGTCATGTTATGTGGCTTGACGACGATTTTTTACATGACCACAAAAAATCGATAAACCTTTTCCATGAAATGATAAAACAAAATCTTGGAATAACGTGGGATTGTACGAATGGAGTAATAGCCGCATCGTGCACAGACGAAGTAATAGCTGCCGCAGCAGAAAGTGGGTGTATTGGATTAAATATTGGTGTAGAATCTGGAAATGAGCAGATGTTAAAAATAAGCAAGAAACCTGGTAGTATAAATATATTTAAAAAAGCGGCAAAGGTTCTTAGGAAATATGAGCAAATAAATACGAGAGTTTTTTTGATGATAGGTTTTCCTGATGAAACCTATCGAATGATCTTGGATACATTAAACCTGGCTCGAGAGATGGATTTGGATTGGTATAACATAACAATATTTCAACCACTCCCGAATACTTCAATGTTTGATTATATGGTGCAAAAGGGATTACTCGATCAGGTTGAGTTTGAAAATATACGGTATAGTAGCGGTCCATATGGGAAGGTCAGGAAAAATGCAAATAGAAATTTACCCATTGCAGAAAAAGATATTTTTGAAAATATAAATTTAGATACGATACCAACCGAGTCACAGTTATATAATATCTGGTTTTTTATGAATTATCATTTGAATTTTAGGCGACTGTATAAAGAAAATAGGCCTGTTAAGCTTCAGCAGCAACTTAAATACGTTCAGAACATCACCGATCTTGTTGCACCCGATGATCCCTTTGCAATGTATTTTTGTGGATATTTACAAAACAAAATACTTGGAAGTGTTGACAAACGGTTAATCGAAAAATTAGAGGCTAGATTGAATTCATCAGAATATTGGAAAGAGCGATTTGAGAAGTTTGATTTATCTGTTAGGCATCTGAAGGCGGGTATTTTCCCTTCTGAATCTGAATCTGAAGATGAAAAGGTATGAAGGGTGACAAATGAATAACATAATATTAGAAGATCTAAGCTTAGATTTAATTAAAAAATATGATATAAGTAGCCCCTATTATACGAGCTATCCTACTTTGTCAGAGTGGTCTGATACCTTTTCATATCAAGATTATCTTTATGGTTTAAAGGGCTTATGTACAAGCGCAGAAGTGCCTTTACTCCTTTACATTCATTTCCCATTTTGTGCTAAGCAATGCTACTATTGTATTTGTAATTCAACCGTTACGCGTGACCGGGTAAAAATACAAGAATTCCTAAACTATCTTTTTCGTGAGATTGATTTGCTCTGTGTTTTTTTTAAAACACACTCATATATTCCAAAATTCAAAAGAATCCATCTCGGAGGGGGGTCCCCTACTTTATTAGAAATAGAAGAATTTGAACAGCTTGTTGAAAAACTCAGATCGCTGGTTGATATAAGGGGTTTGGATGAATTTGCGATAGAGATAGATGTTCATACTGCCAATCACGAAAAATTAAAATGCTATCATGAAAATGGGGTTAATAGAATATCTCTCGGTATACAAGATTTTGACGCTAACGTTCAAAAAGCTGTGAATAGAATAATACCGCCAGAATTAGTTGGGGAATTAATTTCACCTGAAATAAGAAGGCGTTTTAAAGGCATTAATTTTGATCTTTTGTATGGATTACCATTACAAACACGAAAATCTTTCAAGAATACAATAGAAACCGTTAAAAATTTATTACCGGATCGCGTGACCCTTTTAAAGTATGCTCACGTACCAGACCGGAGAAAGCACCAAAGATTAATTAAAGAATACGATATTCCCGATATTTATGAAAAGACAATGATTTTTGCAGAAACTATCCATAATCTCTTGGATAATGGATATGAACATATCGGAATAGATAATTTTGCAAAACCTACTGACGACTTGGTAAAAGCGATGCGAAACAAGACACTGTGGCGTAATTTTAATGGTTTTACACCCGGCGGACCACATTACATAATAGGAATTGGGCCTACAAGTACGCAGAGCTTTCCAAACGGTTATGCACAGAATGTATATTCCCTTCAAGAGTATTACGCGTGTATAGACAAGCACGAGTTTCCAATATCGCGTGGTTATAAGTTACGTAAAGACGATTTAATAAGACGAGATGTTATAAATGGAATTCTTTGTAATTGCACTCTTGATTTTAGCAATATAGAACAAAAATACGGTGTTAATTTTAAAGAATATTTTTGTCAGGAAATAGAAGCATTAAATGATTTTATCTTAGATGGTTTATTAGAAATTTCTGATGATATATTTGCCGTTACACCATTAGGGAGAATTTTTATTTGCCACATTTGTAGAGTATTTGACGCCTATTTAAAAAAAGGGAAAATATACCAGGTTAAGGGACCTTGATATTATTATTCCAAGTGAGTGCATTTTATTTTATCTGTAACAAGCCTAATTAGATTTATGAACATGTTTGGTCTTGAAACTAAGCGTATAATAGTTACCGGGGCATCAAAAGGGCTGGGTTCTGTTTGTGTAAAAGCTTTGGCGGATTGTGGTGCGCGTCTTGTATTAATCGCAAGATCAAAAGAAAAACTCGAAACATTAAGAAGATCTCTTAAAGATGCAGAAAAGCATATTTGCATTGTTGCTGATTTGACAGATAGAAAGCAACTTTGCGAATGTATTAAAACAGCAGAAGAGTTTTTGGGATTTATTGATGTCGTATTGCATGTTGTTGGTGGCGGACTTGGATTACGAAATCCTTTATTGGAGGCAAATGATTTTATAAAGCTATTTACGCTTAATGTTCTCGTAGCAGCAGAAATAAATAGAATTATTATTCCTCAAATGATGAAAAGGGGATCTGGAAATCTTGTTCATGTTGCATCTATAGCATCTGGTGAAGCGACTGCCTCTGTTGGCTACAACACCGTAAAAGCTGCACTTGCGGCATATGTCAGATCGCTTGGTAGAGAGATAGCAGGTTCTGGTGTAGTAGCAACGGGCATATTACCGGGTGGTTTTTATGCACCAGAAAATTCATGGGAAAGACTCGAAGCAAAGAGTCCGGAGATTGTAAAAAAGTTTATTGAAGAAAGGCTACCCCGCAAGTTTTTAGGAGGAGCGGAAGAACTTATTCCCATGATACTTTTATTATGCTCGGATGCGGCATCTATGATGGGAGGATGTCTTGTTCCTATTGATGCAGGAGAAGGAAGAACCTATATAGTTTAATGCTAAGAAGTTTCGAAGTTAGCCACAAATTTTCACGAATAAACGCGAATGAAAAGGATAGAAAAAGGGAAAAAAATAATTCGTGTTTATTCGTGGCGGAAAAAAGCGGGAAAAAGTCGCCGAAGGCTTAATTTTAATGATTAAAACAAATATAAAAAATGATTTAGGAGTACAAAATCAATCAGTAGATAATGCAAAATTAGCTGAGTTTACGGCAAGATTACGAAAAAAGTATTTGTTAAATAACAAAGTTTTATTCGTACAATCACTTCAGTTTTTATTCGAATCGCTAAATATTGAGGTAATAAAGAATAGAGGTTACTATGCTTATCCTCCTGCCGGATTGCAACACTTAACAAAGGCGCTCTCTGGCAGAAATCTGGAGATTAGAATACTTGACATGAACTACCAGTTTTTGAAACGAGTTATCCGTGACGATTCTTTTAACTATCAGAGCTGGTTAGATATACTCGATGATTGCCTTAATGAATATAGGCCGTCTATTGTAGGAGTTACGGCGATCAGTGTCTATGCCGATGTATTTAAACCCACCTTTCCCTTAACAAGCATATTAAAACGGTTACATGACCGAGATGACTGCGTAGTGATAGCCGGTGGTCCCACGGCAACAAATGAAACAGAAAATTATTTGAAAGGAGATTTTTGTCATTTTATTGTTGAGGGGGAAGGTGAAAATAAGATAAATTTCCTATTTGATCATTTGCTTGATGGTAAGCAAATTCATAAGCCGACGCCGGGTATTTATTTCAAATTTAACGGGAAGATAGAACATACGAATGGCGAAAAAGATAGAGTAACCCTTCAGGGAAATCTTGTTGAGACCTATAAACTTATTCCGATAGAAGACTACCACAAGGTTGGTTGCTCGAATCCATTTTCAAGAATGGCAGGCCAGGATAAACCATTTACAGGGATTCAGTTAAACAGGGGTTGCAGGGCAAATTGTAAGTTTTGCGATGTCACTAAGTTTATGGGAATGGGGCTGCGCCAGTATCCAGCGAATGACATCCTCGATGACATTCATTACCTTGTTAAAGAAAGAGGTATTAGACACTTTGAAATCCTCGATGATGATTTCCTCGGTACCCCGGGTTTTAAAGGCGGTGTTATTGAATTATTGAAAGGGATTGTCAACCTAAGACAGCAGTATGGGATTACCTGGTCAGCAGGTAACGGCCTTATCGCGGCATCGCTTAGCGAAGAAATGTTATGTTTGATGAGGGATTCCGGATGTGTTGGTTTCAGAATCGGTATAGAATCAGGCAATGCGGAGATGCAGAAGAAAATGAAGAAACCGGCAAGTTTGCCGCTGTTAAGAAGGGCTGGGAAAATGCTCCAGAAATTCCCGGAAATATTTGTTGCCGGTAATTACATAATAGGTTTTTTTGGCACTGAAACATTTGGACAGATGCTTGATACTTTTAGATTTTCCTGTGAAATGAATCTGGATGGAGCTAATTTTACGGTATTCCAATTTACGAGCAAGACCACAGCAAAAGAGACGCTGGGTGACAGAAGAACGGCGGCAGAATTTGTCCCATCGAAAGATAATTCCAAAGGAGAAATTACAGAGATGGAGGGAATAATTTCTGGGCCGGAAATTTTTACTCTACCAAAGGACTGTGTTCCTTCGCCGGAACAGGTTAAGCAAATTTGGTTTACTTTTAACTTGGTTGGAAATTATATACATAATAAGAATATTAAACCGGGTGGCAGACCTGAGAAATTAGCATCGTGGTTAGAGGCTGTGCAGCTTGTTTATCCTAGTAATCCCTATATGTCATTGTTTGCCGGATTAAGCCATGCAATGCTTGGTAACAAAAAATCAGCACAGAAACATCTTGAAGCAACAAAAAAGAATCTGTATGGTTCTGAATACTGGAATGGTCGTTTTGCTCAGTTTGATTTAACTAACATTGTTGCTAATTTTCCTCAAAATGCTGATGAGGTGCAAAAAGCTTTAGACCCTTTACGAAAAAGGTATTCAGAATGGACAGTATAAATTTATACAAAAATTCCAAAATGGTATTGTTTGAAGAATGGGAAATAGCTCAATGAAAGTCTTGATGGTGGTTATAAGGCTTAATTCCAATAACAACAAAGCCGATTTCGGGTATCATATGCCAGTGGGCTTGGCTTACATCACTTCGGTATTAAAGCAGAATGGCTATAAGGTTGACTGGTTGAATCTTAATCATCATGACGGCACGATTGACGATGTCGTTAGGAAGGCACTGTCGCAAGAAAGGTATGATCTTATCCTTACGGGAGGACTGTCTGCTTTCTATCCCGCTATTAAAAATTGTGTTCATTTGTTTCGCAAATATGCCCCCAATGCGCGAGTAGTTTTGGGTGGCGGCGCAATATCAAGTCAACCGGAATTGATTTTTAAACTCTTAAAACCCGACTATATGATTATCGGTGAAGGTGAAGCAACGGTTTTAGAACTGTTAAAGTGTTTGGGAAATGATGGAAATCTGGATGTGGTAAATGGGATAGGTTTTTTTGGGATTGATGGTAACCTTGTATTGACTAAGCCCCGTGAGGCGATAAAAGATATAGACGAGCTTCCCTTTCCGGATTATGAAGGGCTAGGGTTTGAGACTTATTTAGACCATGCAGTTGCCTATTCTGATATATTTGATTATCCGCGGGCATACCCGCTTGTTTCCAGTCGTTCATGTCCTTTTTCGTGTACATTCTGCTTTCACCCAACAGGCAAAGTATATCGTCAGAGGTCTGTCCCAAATATTATAGAAGAGCTACGTTTTGGTATAAAACGATATAGAATAAATTTTATAAATATTTATGATGAACTATTCTCATATGATAAAGAAAGGGTATATGAGTTCTGCAAGCAAATAAAGCAACTCTTTAAAACAGTTCCATGGGAGGTCAAATGGAGCTGTCAAATTCGTGTAGACAAACTTGACGAAGATCTATTATTAACAATGAAAGATGCTGGTTGCCTGGTGCTTAGTTTGGGTCTCGAAAGCTATAGTCCTGTTGTTCTCAAAAGCATGCAGAAAAAGACAACACCGCAACAGATAGATCAGACGCTGGAAATTACCAGGCGCTTAAATATAGCAATACAAGGGAATTTTATTTTCGGTGACGCCGCTGAGACTACAGATACTGCTTACGAGACGCTTAACTATTGGAAAAAGAGCGTTTACAGCGGAGGAGGAATCAATTTAGGTTATATATATCCTTATCCCGGGACTCCTTTGTACCACCATTGCCTGAATAAAGGCATCATTAAGGACGAGGTTGATTTTATTGAAAATATAACTAACAGGTTAGCAGTGCCAATAAATATGAGTAATACCATGACCGAACAGGAGTTTATAAAACTACAGAGAGACCTTTATGGGGCAGTAAGGGTATATCGAAAATACGTAAAGCCATTGTTAGTAATAAGCAATGATAAGATACGCGAGGTTCACGTGAGATGTCCTTATTGTAACTACGTATCAATTTATAAAAATTATATTTTAGGTGATAAATATTCACGTGAGTCTCAATCTGCTTATTGTAGGAATTGTAGATTGCGTTTCTACATTCTATCATCTGTGGTTGTTAAAATAGAGAATATGCTCTTTAGATTTCTTGGCGTTAAGGTGACATATTTCGTGAAGGATATTGTGAAAAACATTCTAAAGATGATTCGATATATTAAACGAGCATTTGCGCCGCAATTATTATCTCAGTCGAAAGGAAGGGGATGAGGGAGTTCCACATTGACTAGTGAAATAAGACCAAGAGATTATTCATAAATAACTAGCATTGTAGGTGATCTTAATAATAATTAGGAACGGAATATTTGTTATGAGAGAGTTTAATGCTTTAAGAAATTATCCACAACCAAAAGAACCTCGTTATGTAGGTCCCAATATTAGGACAATCAAGAATAGGATTGTAGCTTCGTATCGTGATAAAGGGTACTACGATGGAGACAGAAACGACGGATATGGCGGATTTAAATACGATGGTCGATGGAAAATAATTGTAAAATCAATGTGTGAGGATTATGGATTAACTGAGAACTCTGCTTTGCTGCAAATTGGATGTGAAAAAGGCTTTCTTTTGCATGATTTTCATGAACAATATCCCAAAATGAAAATCCGTGGCGTTGAGATGGCCGATTATCCTATCGCTCATTCAATGTTATCGATTAAGCCATATATAATAAAAAGCGATTTTCATAAATTGCCGTTTGAGGATAAAGAATTTGATTTTATTATCGCGATAGGCGTCGTTTATACATTGAATTTAAGGGACGCAATTTCATGTCTTAAAGAAATTCAACGGGTAGGAAAGGGTAAAAGCTTTATAACATTGGGTGCATATCGAGATGAACGTGGGGCACGACTCTTTAAATATTGGACATTGTTGGGGGCAACTGTGCTGCATATCGATGAATGGGTTGAGGTCTTAAAAGAGGCAGGTTACACAGGTGATTATCAATTTGTTACCGCTGAATACCTTAATCTGGCAGAGGTAAAGGATAAATAGCAAATATAATGATAAAAACCAATAATGACTGTAAACCAAAGGAAGTGGTTGTCATCCTTCCTTATGTAAATAATAAGGTACTTTTGCAATTAAGAGATATTAAAGAGGACATAAGTTTCCCTGGGTGTTGGGGGTTTTTTGGCGGTTCAATTGATGATGGTGAAACCCCGGATGATGCCTCTACGAGAGAATTGTTTGAAGAGATAGGGTACAGGCCGGCGATTATGCATAAATTGGGGTTTGAGAGGATTCCAGATTTAGGAAATACCGCTTCGCATGCTTATTGTTGCCAGTTAACAATTCCTATCAATGAAATAAAGTTAAAGGAAGGTCTTGATCTTGGTCTTTTTTCACTGGAGGAGATTATGGCAAAAGAGTTGTATTCCCCCAAGATGGGAAGGTCATTCCCTGTTATAGAAATACCATACCTCGCTGATACGATAAAAAAGCTGGATTTGTATTTTAAATTGTAAAATAGTCAAGAAAGGGGCCTTTACGTATGATAATAGTCAAACACTCTGAAAAAAAAGATGCTCCTAAACTGAGAAAAACAACGAAAAAGGTTTTAAGGCTTATAGACAAGTTCGAGTATATACTGACTTTTGAGGGAACGTTAGACGATTATTATAAAATAGAAGAGGAGAAGGCTGATTACCTTAAGGGGGGAATAATCGTAATACAATCGCCTGCAAGTCTTGAACACGAAAGGATTTTTAGAGATCTTTTAACACAACTTCATAATTATGTGACGGAAAATAATTCCGGCGAGGTGCTGGGTTCGAGGTTTACAATTGCATTTGGCAGAGATTTTAGATTCGAACCGGATATTGTTTTTATATCAAAGGGCAACAAAGGTATTTTAGCTGAGTACGAGTTTTCAGGTACCCCGGACTTAATTATAGAGATTATATCTAAAACCAGCAGAAGCTATGACCTGCAAACAAAGAGAGATATATATAAACAGTATAAAGTTAAGGAAATATATTTCGTAGATTACCTTGAAAGAGAGGTATTTATCGATGTTCTCGAAGGTGGTAAATATAGTTCTTTAACAGTAAAGTTCGGTGTATCTGTTAGAAGCAAGTTGTTGAGAGGACTGGACATAGTAATAAAGTAAGATATTTCCTGTCTTTTACTATAAGAGACACGGCACCGTGTCCGTGAAATACCCATAAAGACTGCAAAGGGTCGACGATAACAATGAAACCAATTATTATTCCACAATCATATAATTATATTGGCGCTTTTTTATCCCTGGCCTGCAATCTTAAATGCAGCTATTGCATTAATTATTTTGAAGAGGGTCGGTTTTTAAAAAAGCATATTTCTGGTGAAGATTGGGCGATAGGGCTAAACAGACTTATTTCCAGAGACGACCTCCCCATTTCGCTCCAGGGTGGAGAGCCAAGCCTTCAGAAAGATTTTATTTATATATTGAACAATATAAAACCAGAGTTAAATATTGATATCCTGACTAATCTCCAGTTTGACGAAGATGAATTTATCCGCAGGGTAGCTCCCAACAGAATTAAAAGAAAATCTCCTTATGCATCAATCAGGGTCAGTTATCACCCGGAGACAATGCAACTTGATCCACTTGTGAAGAAAGTCTTGAAATTACAAAATAATGGCTTCAGTATCGGTATCTGGGGAGTGACGCATCCAACGCAGGAGGCTGAAATATTAAGAGCAAAGGAACACTGTACGTCTTTAGGAATAGATTTCCGTACCAAGGAATTTCTTGGTGAATATACTGGGAAGATGTATGGTACGTACCGTTACGAAGGGGCATGTGATAGAAAATTTGCCAAAAAAGTATTATGCAAAACAACTGAGCTTATTATCGGGCCTGGCGGTGATATTTACCGATGTCACAGCGACCTTTATGAAGGTAGAAGACCTGTAGGAAATATTCTTGATGAAAATTTTGAGATAGAAGGAAAATTTCGTGAATGTGATGTATTTGGGCATTGTAATCCTTGTGATGTTAAAGTAAAGACGAACAGGTTTCAACAATTCGGCCATACTTCGGTTGAAATTAAATTTTAGTAATTGGTTAGCCACGAATATACACGAATGAGCGCGAATGAAGATAAAATTTTGTATAAGGATTTATCTTATAAAGTCGAAGACAAAATTATATTGGAACTTAAATCTTCGGAAGGGATTGTTGATATCTACAGAGCACAAACTCTCAATTATTTAAAAGCAACAAAAATGCGGTTAGCAATTATTCTAATTTTTGGAAAAGAGAAGTTGGAATACGAAAGAATCGTTCAATAAAATAACTTTTTCATTTGTGTATATTCATGCCTAAATAATTATCTAAAAACAAACTGGAAAATAGTTTTATCCGTTGTGTAAATTTGTGCCTGCCCCGTGAAAACTGAAGTTGTCTCACCTGGGTTTATTAGTGGCTAATAATGGAGGTAATTGTTATGAATTCTGTACAGACTTCTTATGAACATATTGTTATAGATGAAAGAGGTACTCCGTTAATTGCTGGTACCACAATGAAGGTGGTTGAGCTTGTCGTTGAAAAGTTAGCATATGGATGGAGTGCAGAAGAGTTATATTTTCAGCATCCCTATCTCACTTTGGGCCGGGTATATTCTGCACTTGCATATTATGCAGATCATCAGGCTGAACTTGAAAAGGATATCGAGAACCGTTTGGAACTTAGTGTTAAGCTAGAAAGAGACACCGGGGTTTCACCCTTACTAGCCAGGTTGAAAGCTAAAGGGTTAGTTACGTGATCCCTTTGTATATGGATGAACACGTTCCAAGGGCAATTACAATCGGATTAAGGCTAAGAGGAGTTGATGTTCTCACGGTTCAGGAAGACAATTTTTCTGGTAAATCTGATCCTGAATTGTTAGATAGGGCTATGCACCTTAAGAGAGCTATTTTTACATATGATGACGATTTTCTGGTGGAAGCTACAAAACGTCAGCGTAGCGGGCGGTTATTTTATGGATTAATTTATGCACATCATTTAAGAGTTTCTATAGGGAGTTGCATTAAAGAGCTTGAACTTTTAGCGAAATCTGGTGAAGTTGATGAAATAAAGAATCAAGTGATATTTTTGCCATTAAAAAAGTAGAGATTTATTAATTATTTCGCCACAAATGAGCACGAAAGAAGATAAAATATTATCATTGAAAGCATTTATAAAATGGAGAGAAAATATGTTTGATAGAATAACATTTGATTCTCAGATTATGGGTGGGAGAGCGTGTATTAGAGGTATGAGAATCCCAGTTTCTGTAATTGTTGGGCAAATTGAACATGGGGCTACTATTGAGGAGGTTCTGGTTGACTATCCAAACCTGGAACGTGAAGATATACAGCAGGCATTAGAGTATGCAGCGTGGTTGGCACAGGAGGAAGTCCATACGGTATAAGTGGTTAAAATGAGATTTATTGCAGATATGGGCATTGCCATGAGGATTGTTGAATGGCTTAGGGAAAATGGACACGATGCAGTGCATCTTCGAGAAGAAGGTTTACACAAACTTTCGGATAGGGAAATTTTTAAAAAAGCTGCCTCTGAGGGACGTATTATTTTGACTTTTGATTTAGATTTCGGAGAAATTATTGCCCTTTCTGAAGGAATATTAGTTAGTGTGATTCTTTTCCGACTTCGAAATACTCGCACGCCACATGTCATGAAACGTCTTGAACATGTATTGGATGAATCTTGTGATTCGCTTAAAAGAGGGTCAGTTGTTGTTGTAGAAGAGACACGACATCGTATCCGTAAATTACCCATAAAGACTGAAGAGGATTGGCGATAACAATGAAACCAATTATTTCTGTGGAGATCAGATTTTAGAAATGGTTTGGACACAGATGAACCTAGCGCGGCCTTTGGCCGCAACCAAAAATGTGGTTTTTGATCTATAAAAAGGTATAGTAGAATCCTCGTAAATATTAGTCAGACAATTTAGAGGACACTACTATGAAGTTGATGGAATTATATCGAGACAGGATCATG
>ORJL010352442.1_pt1 | contig 16532 bp, 16 predicted proteins | sample 1779941 | NCBI WGS metagenome assembly ORJL01 (sample SAMEA104232317, study PRJEB22302) | groundwater metagenome | biome: forest; feature: aquifer; material: groundwater | place: USA | collected 2011-08-07 | depth 5.8 m | reverse complement strand
GCCCTGACCACTGTGCCGCTGGTGCGGCGTGAGGAATTTGATACCACTATGGTGATGGTGGTAGTTGTACCAATGGACGAATTCCTTGACCCAGGTCCTGGCATCATTAATAGTAGCAAATCCTCCAATCGGATAGCTTGGTCGGTATTTGCAGGTCTTGAAAATAGACTCTGAATAAGGATTGTCATTGCTAACTCTGGGGCGACTCCTAGAAGGCGTAATACCCAATTGATAGAGTGTTTCCAGCATGGCCGCGCCTTTCATAGGACTTCCATTATCTGAATGGAGGACCAAAGGACCTTCTTGTCTGGTTATACCCTGAGCCATGACAGCCCGCCGAATGAGTTGACTGGCATGTTCTGCTGATTCTTCGACCCAGACTTCCCATCCGACAATGTCTCGGCTAAAGATGTCTAGGATCAGATATAAATAGAAGTAGAGTCCTCGAACTGGGCCAGGCAGATAGGTAATATCCCACGACCATACACGATTGGGTTCGGTAGCACAATGCGTTGATTTTGGCTTACTGGTAGGTGCCTTGCAACGACCACGATGATTCTGTTCACCCGCTTCGTGCATGACTCGATAGAAGGTTGATTCGGAGGCGACGTAGATACCTTGATCCGCAAGAATCGGGACAATCTGACTGGGTGGCAAACTTTGAAAATCTGGTTGGTTAACTATTTCCAGGATCTCCTTGCATTCAGCATCCGTGAGTTTATTCGCCGGCTCAAGACGTTCTATCAAAGGTCGTTGATCTGCTTCAGGTGCCCCGTCCTTACACCAACGTTGCAATGTTCGTACGGATATACCAATCTCTTCACATGCCAACTGTTGGCGTGCTCCGCTTATTACTGCTTCTTCTACCAGCTTAATAATTATGTTGCGATTCACAGTGCTGGTTAGGCTTCCTCTTCCTTTGGTCCCCAAATCGCATGGATGTTTTTTCTTAGAACTAACAGGGCCGCCGTTTCAGCGAGTGCTAACTCTTTCCGCTGGAGTTCCTTCTTTACTTGCTTTAGTTCCTTTTCTGTTTCTTTTTCTCGCCGTTGTGAAGTGGCTAGTTCCTTAGCCACACCGCCGTTAGCCTGTATGCAGTTGTCCTGCCAGGATTTGACCTGCTCAGCGTACAAACCTTTCTTACGACAATATCCTGCTAGTTCGATCTCACTGAGCGTGGATGTCTCAACAACAATGAGATACTTGTCACGTGTGCTCCACAGCTCACTTTGCTGTTCACCAGCAGGGGCTGCAAATCCCTTTCCCCGTATTTCCTTCCGCCATAACTTCAATGTTCCCTCGGGGACGCCACTCTCCTGCTGAATTAGACTGAGAGATTGGTTGTTTGGCGGTAACATCTTTGCAATGATAGAACTTTTTAACTCTTTTGGATATCTCATGTCGTTCTCCCTTCTGTGTTCCTTTTCAAGGATACTCTTCGTTAGTCCCTACGACAACTATCGTAACACAGGGGGATCTTAACGCACAGTTTAAAATTGAATTCAGAAAATACTTACCCTACGCGTACTGCTTTAGATTTGACAAGGATCCAAAATCTAATGAATTAAAGAAATTAATGAGCCTGGATATAAACCTATGTTCAAATATCAAAGTACTATACAAAGATAAGGAAACCTTTATTGAAGACTTCGAATATGTGGAATATGACAGAAATAAGGTTTGTATAAAAACTCCCAGTCATGTACCTTCGTTGAAGCATCTTCAAGGAATTTTTGAATTTTGCGATACTGTCGCGGAGATTATATCAAGTTCGATCGATGTTGAAGGAAATCGTAAGGACTATCGTGAACTATTTGCAAAATATGACGATGATCGTAGAAAGACAATATTGAGCGATTTTGATAATCCCGGTTTATTGAAAGAAATCAAAAAGCTATTTCTGCAGGAATATAGCGATTTGAATCAATTCTGGGTGGATATTATGAAATCTTTAATGCTCGAGGTTCAAGATAAGACCTATACAGAAAAAGAAGTGGCTGACATTTTAAAGATCGAAAAGAGCTTGATTGAGAAGATTAATCTTAAGGTAAATTTTGAAGATTTATGCCAAGTAGAGAATGCTCCGTATTTTATTGAATTATTCAGTGCTTTAAATATTGATATAGCTGATTATAATGGCGTGGCTGATAATGAGATTTCGGTATGCGCGTATTATGATAAAAGATTCGAGGAAATTAAGAGTCAATATTTGAACAGCTATTTTACGGTTTTATATAATAATTTACGTAGAAATATTGAACTAAACGAAAAGCAGAAGTTCATACAGCAACAGAATGATTTTATTAATGGCAGAATTGATTTTAAAAACTCAGTTAAAGTCAATATTAAAGAATTACTGTTTGATCGGTTTTCCAATTTAGAGGTTATCGAAACAGTAGATTTGGGCCCGATTTATTTTGAAAACAAGAAGCAGCTGAAGCAATTACTTGGTACCGATGAGGCACAATTAGAAGACTTTCTTCATAATCCCTTGTATGATAGCTTACTGTTTTTTGGCGAAAATGAAGAGCTGCAGAAGTTGTTTAAAAAATTTTTAAATAAGGAGAAAGAATCGGAGGCTAAGTATTCAGGAGAAAGCCTAAAGGATGTTATGAAAAATATAAAAGCGAATCAATATCGCTTTGAGGAGGTTTCTGATACTTTTGCACCGAAAAATGAGAGCACTCCTATTATTAAAACAAAACTGTCAGCCGGCCTTGGTGGGGTTAAGAGTAATAATACTGAGAAAATTGGTCTTAAGGGTGAACGATACGTATATGCAATGCTAAAAAACGAATATTCGCAGGTTGATTGGGTCTCTGAAAATGCTAGAGTTGATGGGATTAATGCATTGGGAGCAGCTGGATATGGTTATGATATGACCTTCCTTGATGAAAACAATAAGAAAATATATGTAGAAGTAAAGACCACAACTGGTGATGAAGAAACTTTCTATATAAGTTCGAACGAATTAGACTTTGCAGAACGGAATGGCCAAAATTACGAGATAATACTTGCGACTAACATAAATGATCCTTCGAAAAAGTTCTATAGATATAAGGCGCTCTTCCTATACAGCGATAACGAAACGAGATTCTATAATAATAAATTTAAGCTTGATGCTAAGGAGTATAAAGTTTACACAAGGAAGGTTGATAAATAAAATTTTAATAGATACCCGAATGTCGTTATGATTCGACTATATTGGTCGGATTGGCGATGTCAAGAACTGTGGGGCCTCGCATTACCCGTATATTGGACAACCTTCGAGGATCATGGCCTCCGCCCACGGTCTGTTTCAGAATCGGCTGTAGTAAGTGGCATCGTCTTCAGCTATGCATACCAGCTTTCCGGGCCGCTAAGATGACCACTTTGATCAAAATTCTGTTAGAACAATTTGTAAGTATAAAGTATCTAATAATCCGAAGGTAGACGTATAGTCATAAAGTCAAACTGGGAGGCTGCATTTTGAAATAAAGACAACCAAGGGACTTAAGCTGATGAGAGAGGATCTGAATTATGCGACCCAGATATTTAACCAAGTCTCGATATAAATTGGGATTGGAATGTCCAACAAAACTTTATTATACGGGGAAATCCGAATACGCTAATCAAAATCTAGAGGATACGTTTCTTCTCGCTTTGGCTGATGGAGGATTCCAAGTCGGAGAACTGGCCAAGTGCTATTTTCCAGGTGGACATGATATTAAGACCCTGGATTATGATGAGGCGCTACGTCAGACCAACGATTTGCTAAAGAAGGATCAGGTTATCATCTATGAAGCCGCTATTCGGTTCGAAGCGCTATTCATCCGAGCTGATATTCTAATCAAGAATAAGAATCACCTCGAGTTAGTAGAGGTCAAAGCAAAATCGGTTGATACGGATTCTGAAGAAGCCTTTCTGAATAAAAGCAGATCAATTACCTCATCGTGGAAACCCTATCTAGAAGATGTTGCTTTTCAGAAGCATGTCATCCGATCTGCCTTTCCAGAGTGCACCGTCTCTACATATCTGATGATGGCTAATAAAAAGGCCCTATGTCCAACCGACGGGCTAAATCAGAAATTCAAAATCACCAATGATAAAAACGGGAGAAAAGGTGTCTCGGTATCTCAAACTCTATCAGAGGAAGATCTCGCCGAACAGATTCTTGTCAAGGTCAAAGTCGATGCAAGTTGTGACTTAATCTATGCGGAAGAGATCATTGGTGGTTCGAACACAATTAGTTTCACTGAACATGTGAACTTATTGGCTAACTACTATGTTAGAGACGAAAAAATAATTTCGCTGCCTTCTACTGGTTGCGCTCATTGCGAGTTCAAAGCGACGGACCAAGAGAGGGAGGTCGGCCTGAAAAGCGGCTTCCATGAGTGCTGGAAGGAAGGTCTGAGCTGGACAGACGAGGATTTCAAGGATTCAACCATGTTCGAAATCTGGAATTTCAGAAAAAAAGGTCAATGTCTAGATGAAGGACGTATCAAACTATCGGACATTTGCAAAGAAGATATCTCACCAAAAGAGGATGAAAATCTGGGTATTTCGTCTAGCGCTAGGCAATGGCTGCAAGTGACAAAAGCTCAAAGCCATGATGCGACTCATTGGATCGATTCAGAAAATCTTTACCGTGAGATGAGTGCGTGGGTTTATCCGCTCCATTTCATAGATTTTGAAACCTCCATGGTTGCGATTCCCTTCAATAAAGGCAGACGTCCATATGAGGGAATTGCCTTTCAGTTTTCCCACCATGTGGTGCAAAAAGATGGGCAGATTGAACATCGCGGCCAATATCTTAACACGGCACCAGGGATATTCCCCAACTATGATTTTCTCAGAAGTCTGAAAAACGAATTGGAGCAGGATCAAGGGAGCATTTTCCGGTATGCTGCGCACGAAAACACGTACTTAAATATGATTTATCGGCAATTGAGGGAAGACCAAGAGGATATACCCGACAGAGAGGACCTCTGTAACTTTATTCGTACCATTACTACTCCAGTAAAAAAGAGTAAAGAGTGGGTGGCAGGCCCACGCAATATGATCGATATGTGCGAACTTGTCAAGCGTTATTATTATGATCCCGCCACGAAGGGCTCGAATTCCATTAAGCAGGTTTTGCCAGCGATTCTGAATAGTTCACGATTCTTACAAGAAAAATACGCCAACCCTATTTATGGTGCCGATGGCGGTATCCCTAGTTTGAACTATCGAAACTGGAAATGGATTGAGTACGTCGAAGACAGGGTGCTTGATCCCTATAAATTATTGCCTAATATGTTTCAGGATATTTCGGAAAAAGACTTCGCAGTGTTAAGCGATAGTGATGAGTTGCGTGATGGCGGGGCTGCGTTAACAGCGTATGCGCGAATGCAATTCGAAGAGATGTCGGAATATGAACGTACGGAAATAGAGCAAGCATTGTTGAAGTATTGTGAGTTAGATACCTTAGCAATGGTTATGATTTACGAGGGCTGGAAGGATTTAGTGTACCCGAAATAAGAAGGTGTTTGGATAGAAATTAATCTAATTGTCCTACTAATTAATTTGCAGTACGGATACTACAAACTAGGTGATTAATCAAGGTGTGTGAGGTACGCAAAGTGCGTGCGTACCCTATTAAGGGGGTTTATACATGGCAAAGTACGATTATCCACCCTTTGTATTGAAGAGTCTAATACAATGCGAAGAGGACGTAGCGGAAAATTATCGTTATTCTTTGACAATACCTTTCTCAAGAATTCCGAAGAATAAGGTCTTTGTCATACTTAAAAACCCAAGTGTGGCAGCAACAAAAGACAGTGATCATACTGCGAATAGAGTAGCAAATTATTGTTTTCGTAAGGGATTTGATCAGGTGACGCTAATGAACCTATTTGCATACCGAACACCCAATGCGGATGACCTAGTAGAACTCTGTAAGAACAAAGGTGGGGAACAACGGATCAAAGGAATCCGGAATGATGAATTCATTCGACAGGCAGCAGGAGAAGCGAGTAAAATAATTTTAGCTTGGGGAACAGCACCTAAGGGATTTGAAAGGATCTATATCCGTCGGATCAAAGACGTACTTCGCCTTTTAAACCCACTGCCGATTACTTATGTCGATAGAGTATCCGAGAAAGGTCCCTATCCTTTACATGGTCAAGTCTGGGGCTACGAGATGGAGATGAAAGACTGGAAGTTGGCTTAGTGCGCCGTCAGTTGGCTCTAGGGTGGCGGACTGCCGCCCTTCTTTGATGTGCGCATTATACGTTTTGACAGGCTGAAGGTAGCATTAGAAGTATGTGATACAAAGTGATCCTTTGAAAGGAGATTTCACCTTATGCCACTGGAAATAATCCGAAATGATATAACAAAGATAACCGTTGATGCCATTGTCAACGCTGCAAACACTGCCTTGAAAATGGGCGGTGGGGTATGTGGTGCTATTTTCTCTGCCGCCGGGGCTGAAAAGCTGCAAGCGGAATGTGATAGCCTCGGAACGTGCCAAGTTGGCGAGGCGGTTATGACAAGTGGCTATAACCTTCCTGCCCAGCATATTATTCACACGGTTGGACCGATTTGGCGTGGCGGCAGTTCAGGCGAAGCACAGCTGTTACATAATTGTTATACCAACTCGCTGACCCTGGCCTTGCAACGTGGGTGCGAATCTATCGCCTTTCCCCTGATCTCCTCCGGAATCTATGGGTACCCGAAAGACCAGGCACTTCAGATTGCCATTTCAGCCATCAGCGAATTCCTCTTAAACCATGAGATGAATGTTCATTTGGTGGTCTATGATAAGAAAGCCTTTATTCTGAGTGCCAAGCTTTTTACGGCCATAGAAAAATACATTGACGATAACTACGTTGAAGAACACAAGCATCGTGCAAGAAACAGAGTGATCGAGGCTTATGAATGCCAGCAGCTTGAAGATATACAGACGTTTCAGGACCCAAGTGCTTCTTGCCCCGCCGCCCCGGCCCTGCCGCAAGGAAAAAGGCGTTTAGAGGATGTACTCGAACAATTGGAGGAGTCTTCTCCTCAAAGGCTGCTGCGGCTCATTGATGAAAAAGGCATGACCGATGTAGAAACCTATAAGCGAGCCAATCTCGACCGCAAGCTGTTTTCCAAAATCCGCACCGGAAAAGGTTATAATCCCAGCAGGGTCACAGCCATAGCTTTTGCCATCGCTCTCGAGCTGAACTCGGACGAAACCCATGATCTACTAGGTAAAGCCGGATACACCTTGTCGCGCAGCAACAAGTTTGATCTCATCATTGAGTACTTCATTGAAGAAGGCAATTACAACATCTTCGAGGTCAACGAAGCCTTGTTTGCTTTCGACCAACCTCTGATCGGAGGGTAATTGTCGTTTTGAAAGCGACCTCTTAGCCTCCGAACTTTGTTATCCTTTAAACATCAAAGAAGTAAAGGGGATAACAAAATGAAAACGAATATAACCGAATTGGTCTTTATCCTGGATAAGAGCGGTTCCATGTCAGGTTTGGAGAGCGACACGATCGGTGGCTACAATGCGATGCTTAGTAGACAGCAGAAAGAACCTGGTGAAGCCATTGTCACGACCGTGCTCTTCGACGACAACTACGAACTTCTCCATGATCGAATCAACATTAAGGGCATCCGCCCGATTACAGAGAAAGAATACTATGTTGGCGGGTGCACTGCACTACTGGATGCTATCGGAAAGACCATTCATAAGATTAGCAATGCTCAAAAGCATACCAGCAAGGAACAACGGGCGGATAAGGTGGTGTTGGTGATTACAACCGATGGTATGGAAAACGCCAGCCGTGAGTACAACGCTACTGCGATCAAGAAAATGGTTGAACAGCAGAAAGAAAAATACGGCTGGGAAATTATTTTCTTGGGAGCCAATATTGATGCCATCTCCACAGCTGAAAAAGTTGGGATAAGTGCTGACAGAGCTGCGAACTATCACGCGGATGGTGAGGGCACGAGGCTGAATTACGAGGCAGTTAGCCAGGTCGTCAGCGAAATTCGGGCCAACAGACCCGTTGCTGATAGTTGGAAAGCAAAGATTGATGAAGATTTTGTGCGCCGTAGCAAAAATCGTTAAGAGAATTGACCATTCTTTTCTTTTTTATCCAAAGCACTTCCCCCCGAAGGCTATATCCTTCGGTCCTGTCATCATAAAGCTGCGCCTTACTCAGCCAGATTTTGTTTTAACTTTGGTCCATTAGGCACACATTCCCACGCGTGTGGCCTGGTCCGTCCAGTGACCCTGCATAAAATTTCTTTGCGACTCACAAATAACAAAAGCACCCGTCTGCCGCCCGCATATAAATGCTTCCGTGTCGAATTTTGAAGACTATATTGGCTGTAGATCTGTCCAGCCGTTGTTATAAAAGTATTCAAATGAATTGTCTTTAAGCTCAAAATTGCATATAATAGTATGAAGAGGTGATTGAATTGGATAGGAAAACTCCAAGAGTAGCAACGAATAATCGGGTGATTTCTGGTGTAAGGGCATCGATGGCTTTTGAAGGATTAAAGCCAAGTACGCATGCGAAGACAATTGGAAAACGGTACCTTGAAGATAAGATCAGTAGTGGAGAGGCTGTCGCAGGCATAAAGGCTAGGCACGCTTCTAAATTTGGACGCTAAAATGAAAAGTGGCAGTGGCTTTTCAAAGTACGATTCTAAAGAAATTAACCGATCTGTCTATTATTATAAAGATGTTGATGTATTGATTAATAAAGAAAATATTAAAGATGCAAACGCCTTAGCTCAATATGAGGCTGATATGACAATGTTTCGGCAATACCAGCTTGAAAAAGAACAGATGGTGAAGGGTAGATTTGGAAGCACCCACTTAAAGAGGATACATGGGTATATCTTTCAAGACATCTATCCTTTTGCTGGCAAGTTAAGGACTGAGAATATTGAGAAAGGTTCTACATTTTTCTGCAAAAGTCAGTTTATTGAGGAAAACTTAAATTTAACTGTTACTGAACTAGCAAAGGACAGATATTTAATAGGTTTGGATCCGGAGGAATTTTCTCAGAAGGTAGCTTATTACATGTCTGAACTTAATATGATACATCCATTTAGAGAAGGTAATGGCCGCAGCATTCGAGAGTTTATTCGAGAATTGGCTATGAATTGTAATTATATAATTAACTGGTCTTTAATTAAAAAAGAAACCTTGTTAGAAGCAACAATAATTGCTGTAGACAAAGATTTAAAACCGTTGAAGAATTGTATTTTGAAAGTCATCGAAAATAAGTAGATTGAAGAATATTTTGGAAAAGCATCTGAAAAGGTGCTTTTTCTATGCCCCAAAACAAGGTGAAAATGTCACGAAACTTGCCACCAATCTGAAAGTTTCTACAGTTCATTACATAAGCAACAAGCCAAATAATCAAGCGTCGCCAAGACAATACGCACCAAGGAAAGGAACAATATACATGAGCCAAGAAATTGCTGCCTAACAAACGTAAATGTTAATGTAGGACTGAGTTTGCATTGTTGTAGATGCCATATTAATTCGTATTGCTTCGTTCTACGAACCATCGCCCAATGTTGTTTCCCCCAATACTGGCATTACGCTCGAAAAAGAGATATTTGTCCCTGCCCTGAACACGGACAGTATAACGATCCCCCTGACCGCCAGCCTTCATAGCGGCTGCCTGACGGATATCTAACACTTGGTCGATTATAAATTCACGTCCGTCTTCCCAAGTGATCGATAAAGGGAGTAGCTTTCCGTCATTGGAAAAGTTGGCGATCACATTCACATAAACCTTGCTATTATCCATTTCTATCACCTAATTCGCTATACTTTCTTAAGGAAATCGGAACTTGCTATTATCGGAGGGTCAATGATCTTGTATCCTTTCCGTTTTAAGACCCGGAATTTAAAGTCCAACAGCTCCGCCGGTACCTTCAGCCGACTTGCCGCTCCGAAAAACGAAAGGTCTTCGTTCAGGAGGTCTAGCACTTCGTCATCATCCAAAAGGTAATCAGCTGTAAAAATATTGGCCTCATATTCATAAGTGGAAGCTTCGTCAAATAGGGCAAAATCATGGAATGCCTTAATGCCGGACGCTTTACGGTGGAGCACGGCATGAGCAATTTCATGCATCAGGATGATGCGCAGCAATTCCTCGGGCAGATCACTGTTTATGGTAATAACCTGTTTTCTTGCTGTGCAAAGATAAAAGCCCTTGCAGGCGTTGGGGAAGTTGCCCATAGCTTCGGCTAGAAGAATTATTTTCATGGATCGGCAAAGCCTGTACGGATCGTCCTCATCATACTTTTTAAGGATTCGTGCGACCTCGCCGGAAATATATTCAATCGACATTTAACCACCTACTCTCGTACGCAAGATAAAATAAGCCAACAAATGGGGGGATTACCCTGTAATATTATCTTACAGGCAATGTCCCAAACTAAGTACAGCAAAGCCTCCGCAAGCAACCGAAGCCTCTTACAAAATCTAGACAACAATAGCGTATTACTTTTACTTATTGTTAACTTTCCGACCGTAGGTCTTACGAGCTTCTTCCTTGGCGGCCCAATAGGCTTTTGTAACAGCCTCAAAGAAGGCATCCTTTGCATCTTGATCAAGAGCTCCTCCGGCAAAGAGCGCCGAATTCCTCTCTAGTAAAAAATCTATTTCTTTGGCAGCCTTGTTTCCAAAACGTTCACGGGTTTCCTCAACGTAGTCTGTTTTCTCCAATCCGTAGGTCGGATCTTCAATTTCGTCTTTATCAAGATAATCAACGGATACCCTGAGCACTTCGGCCAGCTTGAGCTTCACATTTTGACGGGGAAGGACGCCGGCGGTTTCATAGGCTAGGACAGCCCGTTTGGATACGCCGACTAATTTACCTAACTCTTCCTGTGTCAGATTCAGCAATATCCGCGCCTCGCGTACCTTTTCAGAAAATAATTTCATGGTCAGTCTTCCTTTCCTATGATAACTTCGTATACGCTTCACTAACTTCTTTTTTATATTGACAGAGGTTTGGCTACCTGTTAAAGTAAAAAAGAAGTTGGTGAAGTTATTTTCATTATATTGAACCAAACTTCGCTTGTCAACTGAAATTATTTACAGTAAACTACGTAATTTGATGCAGTTCGGAGGTGTTTTGACTGAATGAATGAAATGCGTACCATACTTCATAGTGACTTGAACTCTTTCTACGCTTCCGTTGAGATGATGCTTGATCCAAAACTGCGGGGAAAAGCAGTGGCCGTCTGTGGAAGCACAGAGGATCGGCACGGTATCGTGCTGGCAAAGTCGGAACTGGCCAAAAAAGCGGGAGTGAAAACCGGGATGGTTAACTGGGAGGCCAAGGGGTTGTGCCCGAACCTCATCGTGGTACCGCCTCAGTATGAACAATATCTGAAATACTCGAAGATGACGAGAGCCATCTATCAGCGGTTTACGGATCAGGTCGAACAGTATGGGATGGATGAGTGCTGGTGCGATGTGACTGGTACTCGTAGTCTGATGGGATCCGGGATTGAAATAGCCGAAGAGATCAGGAAGACTGTCCGAGAAGAATTGGGCATGACGGTAAGCATCGGCGTATCGTTCAATAAGATATTCGCCAAGCTCGGTTCGGATATGAAAAAGCCGGATGCTATCACCGTCATCAGTAAGGAGGATTTTAAGGAAAAGGTCTGGACCCTCGCCGCTGGCGACTTGCTCTTTGTGGGAAGGGCTACAAAGAAAAAACTCGCAGGTTATAGAGTGCATACGATCGGTGATATCGTCACTGCCGGACCTGAGTTCATGCAGAGGCTTTTCGGTAAAAACGGTCTGCAGTTATGGATTTACGCCAGTGGACAAGATACCTCCCGTGTAATGAATATTGGGTACCACTCGCCGGTCAAATCCATAGGGCATGGCACCACCTGTACGGCTGATCTGGAAAACAACGAGGAAGTCTGGAAGGTCATGCTGGAGCTGTCCCAGGATATCGGGCACAAGCTGCGGGTTCACGAACTATGCGCCCGTGGAGTGCAGATTACGATTAAGGACAACGGACTTCTGTATAAACAGCATCAGGAGCAGCTCAACACAGTGACCCAAAGTCCGATGGAGATAGCACTTAAGGCCCGTTCAATGTTTAAAGAAAACTACTTTTGGCACACCCATGTTCGGTCCATAACTGTCAGAGCGATTAACCTGGTTCCTAAGTCAATGCCGGAACAACTAAATATATTTGACGACGCACTTAAAAGGGAACGTCGGGAGAGGATGGAGGACGCCATTGAGAGTATTCGAGCCCGCTTTGGTAAACGATCGATCTATCAGGCCATTCTTATGGGGGATCTTAAGATGCCCGGACGAGGGGTGCACGAGGTCACTATGCCTGGGGTGATGTATCAATGACAAGTTCAATTAAAAGAGGACTGTGCTGCAGCAAATAATTCATTCAGGATTATTAGCAGGTCTGTCCGTTATAATTCTTGTTGTTTTTGTGCGGAATGATTCTTCCTGAAATAGAGCACGGACAACGGGGTGTCTGTAACATAGCTACGGGCTAGGCAGTGAACCAACGAACGAAGGAACGTTGCTGGTCTTCTTACCACAACTGGACTGAATATTTGCTAGAATGTTACCCTCGCACCCAGATCAGCGAATTGGGAAAAGGGAAACGTTACGATAGTTCGACAATATTTCCCTTGAATGCACAGGGAACACATGCACTAATGAGAAAGCATAAATTTTTTGGGGAGGAATTAAATTGGAAGTGCAAACGCATGGCGATCAAGGCTACGATCAAGGTTATGATGCAGGCTACGATCAAGGTTATGATGCAGGCTACGATGAAAGCTATGATGAAAGCATCAGTGGAGTTAGTACACAGGTTGAAGTTAAGGTCAGCGTGGATGATGGGGAGACATGGACAAGGCGTATGATCAACATGGGTGGCGAGTTGGACGAGTCAGGGCTTAAGGCTGGTGAGGTTGTTCAGTTACAAGGAGAGAAGTACAGGGTATTGGCGGGGGATGATGGGCTAAGGATGGAGCCAATAAGGAAACCCGTTGCTGAAAAGAAGAAAGCGAAACGAAGATAGGATACAAACAAGGAAGCCCGCACACCCCGTCAAGAGTTCCGGACTTCCTTACTAAGAAACTCTCTTCCGAAGAAGGGGTTCTTATGGGTCTATTATATCCAGTCTTATCCTTCTTCGGCAAGTGCTAAATGAAGGGAATGAAAATATTGACTGAGACTGAGGAACGTATTTTCGTAGAAATGTACAAAGACAGTCTTAAGGATGCAGAATATGCAAAGCATCTGAAGATGGTAGTTAAGTATGGGAGAAGAATAATGGAAATCCTTGGTCCAGATAGTTCACTTTTTTTGGAATATGAAAGAGCAGCTTGTATGGCTAAAGGGCTAAGAATAGAGGGAGCCTACCGGGTGGGGGTAAAAGATGGTAGGCCCAACAAATGCCTAACGTGCCCAACAAAATGCCCAACAGAATTTTTAGTTATCTAATTACATCGTTTAGAGTTATAATAATGTTGCGTTATAATCAATAAATATAGGATTCTAAGCAAATCTATAGATGTTAGATGTGGAGCGCATTGAAGTGATGTTGCGTAAAAATCATTATATCACCTTGGGGTGGTAGAGGCCGCACGTTCAAGTCGTGTCGCTCCGACCAAATAATGGAATTAATCAGAAGATCATTATAGTCGGAGAGCCTTGATGCAAGCGGATTACAGGGTTTTGAGAAAATCGGGGGTTGGACAAAATTTACCGCAAGAACCTGTAAGAATACCTAAGTATCCGTAAGTAGTCGGTCAAAATTCGGTCAAGTCTGTCAGAGTAATTTGGTTATTTGGTGATGTAAAGTGCTCAACTTTTGATAGGTTGAGTATTTTTTATTGTTAAATAATGTTGTCCTTTTGGAAACGCTATATGTTCTCTTTTAGAGTACCGTTTATTTATTCCACTCTAAGAAGGTATTACTTCCTTTTCTGGCGAAATTATTGATAGACAGGAGGAAATTACTATATGGAACTCGGTATAAACATTGAGAATATTAATGGAATATTAGGAAATATTCCTGAATATTTATATCACGGAAGAATTGGTGATGATCTTTCTATTGAAAATAATCAATTTGATGTAATTATTTATTCAGATGAAGGACAGACTAAAGAAAAGGGTTTCATGGAATTAAAAGGAAGGACAAATTTAGATTTTGCTTTCCATGGGTTTTACTTAACACCTTGTGAAACATTGGCTAGAAAATGGGCTTATGCAAAAGTTCCTAAAAGTAATGAGTATTATCAAATTCTTAAATATAAAGTAAATCATGATATTCTGTGCACTTTGAAAAGCAATACCTTTATTGTCCCAGATTCAAATTGGGCTGAATATGTTTTTAGAAATCGACAAAATATTTAAAGAGAATGAATTTGATTTTGTTTTTGGATTTATTGCAGATGGTGTCATGGTTAATATTTGTAATAAAATAGAAAATACATTCTACAAAATACAGTCATTTCATTATGACCCGTCTTTCGCACTTTAAAAATGGGAACATGGAATTAATAGCCAGCCTGTTAGAGAACAGGTTAACCTGAATCGTACTGAGACGCACTACTGCCAATTACCTGTGTCTGCTCCCACTCTTGGAGCCATAATGTGATCTGTAGTTCAACATCTGTCAAATCGTTGAGTAGGTTTATCGTTTCATGAGGATCAGGAAGTCCAAGGGATGAACGAAGAAATATCGTATAAGGATTGTCATTAACCACTGACCAATTGTCGATTCCCAAAGGCTCAATGCTAATCCGACTCATGCCCATCTCACTTAGTTGGTTCTGAATTTTCGACTCGGTCATCTTACCGTACCCTTGTTCTTCCGCATACCAACGGAGAAAGGCGAGCACGAAATAGGCTAGAACCTTGATAAACAAGTAGGCATCAATTCGCTCGGGAATTTGTACGAAAATGCGTTCTAAATCGAGCATACCCTTGAAATCACGGAAATTCATCTCAATTTGGTTGCGATCACGATAACGGCAGAGTATTTCGTTAGCTGAAACATCCTCTTGAGTGTGATTCGTTAGCATGGCGAACACACCATCGTAGCGTTTCTGGCGGACATAAGCGTCTTCATCCCAGATCCACGATAATGACACGGCCTTATGGTTATTTTCTGAGAGTGTCAAGTTCACAAACTGCTTTACTTTCGGAAAATCCTTCAGCAGACGTTTGCTGGCTAGCTCACATTCTTGGAGTGTTTGCAGATGACGCTTGTTCAATTTCCTTGAGAGATTCTCAAGAGCCGCGTCGCAGGCCACGCGTTGTTTCGTGCGGTTTTGCAACGCTTGATCAGCCTTATACCCGTGGCGATAGATCACGCAGCGCACGGTCACTTCATGATGGATAATCGATCCTTTGGAACGTCGGGTTTGATCGGGCGGCAGCTCTGGTTTTTCAATGTCGGTCAATGTCCATTGCGTCTCATAAGCCTGATACGTGCGTTCTCTTTTTTTTCGTATTTCCTCGGCGCTTCGATAGTTGATGTCTGTCCACTGCTCTTGATCCCACGCCTGATCCACGAATTCACGGAATCGCTTCTCGGAAACACCCGTTTTCAGGGGTGCAATAAAGCGATACTCCCGCTGCGTTTGATTTTGCAGAAAGAGTTGGGAAAATCCTGTCGGCAATCCACTCGACGGGACCAGGCGGGGCGACACGATCCATAGCGGCTAGCGCCTTAGGCAACGTGGTACAATCATTAGTTCCTCCTGGCAGTACGTCAAATGAGATCGGAAGCCTCGAACCGGAGGCTATGACCAAGCTTGTGACAAGTTGGCTGAGTGAATCTTGCCCTCGACCAGGGCAGACTTTGCTAGCTTGAGCAAACACACCATCAAGTTCTAACACAGATCCGTCCACGTAAAATCGGGAGAGGTTAATCTTAAAACGTTCAGAAACATACACTGTCATGCCCTGCAGAGTGTCTCGCATATTCGATGGGTTCACACCCAGTTTGGAGAGGGTTTTAAGGAGGCGATTATCGTTGAGAAGGTCTGGATCAATGCCGAGAAGTTTGTCCGTATGCCATTCTTTGGCCAGTTTTTGCACTTCGTAGATACGTGCGATTCGTTTCGGATAGGCAAGCAGATCGGCCACAAGCAAGCCGATCTGTATACCGCAACTCGGGACTTGTTTTCGGCCCGCAGCCCATTCTTTCTTGAGATAGTCGAGTGATGTATGTTCTTCGTCTAAAACCTGATCAATTTGGCGCAAAACGCCAAGTGCCGTAAGCAAATGCATCGCTACGAGGATGGCTCCGGCAGGTGTGTTTTTGGCATTGGTTAGCTTTAATCCGCTGAGTAGGACGGTTTGAGCCTGTTTGGGTAGTCGTTGAATATGTTCAAAAATAGCTCCAAGTTCCATAGAAGCGTTCCCTCCTGATAAGCAAAGTAGATGTAAGTATAGGCTACCACAAGGGATAAAAAATGTCCAGCGAAGAATAATACCTATATTTGTAAATTAACAAATTATGGGTGCGAAAGACGGG
>ORJL010046781.1_pt1 | contig 16532 bp, 11 predicted proteins | sample 1779941 | NCBI WGS metagenome assembly ORJL01 (sample SAMEA104232317, study PRJEB22302) | groundwater metagenome | biome: forest; feature: aquifer; material: groundwater | place: USA | collected 2011-08-07 | depth 5.8 m | reverse complement strand
TATTTCAAACTGCGCCAGCGCAAAGGCGTCACGCTTCAACTGGCGCGGGAACACATGCGCGACCCGAATCGATTCGGCATGATGATGGTTAAGACCGGCGACGCCGACACCTTCCTATCGGGTTTGACTTACGATTATCCCGAAGTGATCCGCCCGGCCCTGCAAATGTTCAACACCCGAAAAGGTTTCGCCCGCGTTGCGGGCGTGTACATTCTCATCGCGCGAGATCGAGTCTATCTGTTCACCGATGCGACCGTGAATATTGATCCGACCGCCGAAGACCTCGCTGACATTGCCTCGCTGGCCGCCGACTTTGCCCAGCAACTGGATATCACACCCCACGTAGCCTTGTTGAGTTTCTCCAACTTCGGCAGCGTGCCCCATCCCTTCTCGGCCAAAGTGCAAAAAGCGGCGGCGCTCATTAAGGCCCGCCGCCCCGACCTCGCCGTGGACGGCGAAATGCAAGCCGACGTGGCCGTGTCGCCCGAGTTGATGGAAGAGCGCTTCCCGTTCAGCGCGGTGAAGGATGCCAACGTGCTGGTGTTCCCCGATCTGCAATCGGCCAACATTGCCTACAAGCTCCTGCGCCATCTGGGCGGTGCGCAGATTATCGGGCCGGTGCTGCTGGGGATGGGCGCGCCGGTGCACGTCCTGCAAGCCGGAGACGATGTGGATGAGATTGTAGGCATCGCCGCCGTGGCCGTGATGGACGCCAACAGCCGGTGATGTTTTTCACCACAGAGAACACAGAGAGCGAAGAGATTTAACAGCCGGAACAAAAAAAGAACCCATTTCCTCTCATTCGAGGGAACGGGTTTTTGATTCTGCGGCACACCGCGAGAGTGGGGCGCGGCATAGGGCGCGCCGGCGCAATCAAATCTCTATCGGCTTCTCCAGCATTGCCACCAACAAGCTCACTGCGCCCTCCACATCGCCCAAATCCACCATTTCCGAGGGGGTGTGGATGTAGCGGCACGGGATGGAGATGCACCCGGCAGGCACGCCGAGGCGCGAAACCTGAATGGCGGTGGCGTCCGTCGTTCCAGCCTCCAGCACTTCGCGCTGCACGGGCAGTTTGGCTTCGGCGGCGCGCTGCTCCAGCAATTCCACAATGCGCGGGTCGGCCAACATGCCGCTATCGCGCACTTTGATTGCCGCCCCCGCCCCCAACGCCACTTCCATGCGCACGCCCTTGGGCGTGTCGCCGGTGCGGGTCACGTCCACCGCCAGCGCCAAATCCGGCTCCAGCCCAAAGGCCGAGGGGGCCGCCCCGCGAGTGCCCACTTCTTCCTGCACGGTGAACACCACTTGCACTTCGTGCGGCGCGCGTTTGAGCTGGCGCATGACCTCGATGAGCACGGCGCAGCCCACGCGGTCGTCCATGCTCTTGGCCATCAACCGGTCGCCCGCTTCTTCAAAGGGCCGGTAAAACCCGGCGGCATCGCCCACTTTGATGGGGCAGGTATCGGCGCTGGTGGCGCCCACGTCCACAAACAATTGCTCAAAGGAGGGAACCACGGTAGTGTTGTCGCGCTTCTCAATGCCAATGACGCCCACGGCGCCGTTGGCAAAGCGCACCCGCCCGCCGATGCAGGTGAGGGGCGACACGCCGCCCACCGGCAACACGCGCACAAAGCCTTTGGCGTCAATGTGCGTGGCAATCACGCCAATCTCGTCCATGTGCGCCGCCAGCATCACCTTGCGGCCCGCCTTGGCCTTTTTGCGGAATACGGCGATGAGGTTGCCGAGCGGGTCCACAGTGGTGTAATCGGCCAGGCCTTTGATTTCGGCGCGGATGAGATCGCGGATTTGAGCTTCGTGGCCGGAGGGGCCATAAGAGTCGACAAGTTTTTTGATCAGAGGTTTCATACCGTTGCTCGTCATCAGCAGTCAGTGGTCGGTGATCAGTAAGCGTTTACTGATCACGAACCGCTGCCCACTATCTTCTCAATACTTTTCCGTCCCAGCTTTCCAGCGCGGCGCGCACCAGCCGGGCCGTGTTGCGAATGTCTTCTGTGTCGGCCAGGGCAGCGGGCGAATGGATGTATCGGGCCGGGACTGACACGGAAACGGCGGGCACACCGGCGCGGGCGCGCTGAATGGCCGCGGCGTCGGTGCCGCCGCCGCCCGGCTGCCGGAATTGATAGGGGATGCTGCCCTTCTCGGCAGTGGTTTGCATATGCCGGATCAGTCTTTGGTCGTGTATGGTGCCCTTATCGAAAAGATAGATAGCCGGGCCGCGACCCAGGTAAGTGTTGTAGGCCGTGTTTTCTTCGTCGTCCGGGGTGGGCAGGTCGTTGGCCGGCGTGGCGTCGATGATGATGGCGGCATTGGCCTGCGCCTTGAAGGCTGCCACGCGCGCGCCGCGCAGCCCGGCTTCCTCCTGCACGGTAAAGGCGCAGATGAGTTCCACCGGGTAGGGGCCGCCGCGCAGGATTTCGATGAGGGTGGCGCACCCCAACCGGTCGTCGAGGGCTTTGCCGCGCACGGTAGTGCCCAGGCTCATGAACGGGGTGGCGAACGTGGCCCGGTCACCCACCTTAACCTGCCGCGCCGCTGCTTCGCGGCTGGTAGCCCCGATATCTATCCGCAGCGAATCGATCTTGACCACGGTGTCGCGTTCGCTGGCTTTGACGAGGTGGATGGGTTTCATGCCGATGACGCCGGGAAGTTTGTCTGCGCCAACCCATACCGGCTTGCCCAGGAGGATGCGATCGTCGAGACTGCCCACGGCCTCAAACTTGAGCAGGCCATCGGTGTCGAGGCCCACGATCATGAATCCGACCTCGTCCATGTGGGCGGCAAGCAGCACGCGGGGGGCGCGGGACGGGCCGTGTTTGACGGCGAACAGGTTGCCGATGGTGTCCACCGTGATTTCGTCAGCGAGAGTGCTCACGGTTTCGCGCACAAGCTTGCGCACGGCGGTTTCGTCGCCCGACACACCGACGGCTTCGGAGAGACGGCGCCACAGGTCGAGCGAATCGGGCGAGGCCTGGGCAGTGGAACGGGATGCCGGTCTAGCAGGTTTCTTGACCATAAGCGGTTACTCTAATCCAGCGCCAACGCGGCAAGGGTGTCGTCGTCGAGCCGGGTGATGAATTCAGCGATGAGCCGCCCGGCGCGGTTGATGTCTTTGAGAGAGACGACTTCCACCGGGGTGTGCATGTGCTTGAGCGGGAGGCCGATGACGGCGGTGGGGATGCCTTCGCGGCTGATCTGGATGGCATAGGCGTCGGTGCCCGAGTGCATGGGCATCGCTTCGGTGCGAATGGGGATTTCGGTTTTGGAGGCCACATCGGCCAGCGCACGGTGAAGCTTGGGGTGCAGGTTTGGCCCCCACCCCAGGGTGGGGCCGTCGCCGAGGGAAAAGGTCTGGTGCTCGGGTTGGCCGGGTCCGGCGGCAAAGGTCACGTCCACGGCAATGGCGAGGTCGGGAGCCAGGCCAAAGGCGGAGGAGGATGCGCCGCCGAGGGTTTCCTCTTCCTGCGCGGTGGCCACGGCTACCACATCCCACGTGTGCCGACGGCCCTGCAGGGCATCGAGGCACACGGTGAGGGCGGCCACGGAGGCGCGGTTGTCGAGCGATTTGGCGACGAGCCAGTCGCTTTGCATTTCAAAGGCCGGCTGCGCAAAGGAGACGAGGTCGCCCACGCGGACGAGCGCGGCCACGCGGGACGCGGGGAGGCCCACGTCGATCATGAGTTGGTCGAGTCTGGCGGGTTTTTCGCGGTCGGCGGGGGAGAGGAGGTGAGGCGGGGTGGTGGCAACGATGCCCGGCAGTGGCTCGCGGCCATGCACGGTCACGGGCTGGCCCGGCAACACGCGCGCGTCCACGCCGCCGATTTCAGTGATCCAAATAAATCCGCGATGCACACGAGTGACCATGAGGCCAATGGCATCCATGTGAGCGGCAAGCATGATTTTTTTGCGCGGCGCCCGGCCCGTGCCGTGTTTGGTGGCCCACAGGCTGCCGAGGCGGTCGCCGCCGAGCTGGTCGGTGAGGGGCGCCCAGGCGTCGCGGATGAGGTCGCGGATGGGGGCCTCGTGTCCGGAGAGGCCGGGCGCGGCTACCAGTGTTTTGAGGTGGGGGAGGATGTCCATTCCGTGAGTTCCTGGTTTCCTTTATCCTTGAAGGGTGAGCCGTTTGGAAACGGGGAAGTGAAGGGCATTATGGGCAGGGGGTGCCGTTTGCCAGGCTGGTGGCGCAGGCGGCAGTCGCGGCGATGTCGGTGGTGGCTGTCGGGCTGGGGGTATCGGTGAGACCACCCGTGGGGCTGATGGTCGGTGTGGCGGTCGGCGTGGCGGTAAAGGTGACCGTGGGCGCGCCTGCGGTGGGAGTGAGCGATACGGCGGTGCCGACGACGTTGACTGTGGCCGACGCGGTGAGGCTGGCTGTGGCGGTGACGGCGATGGTGGCCGAACTGGTGACGGTTGCCGAGTTGGTGACGGTTGCGGTAGCCGTGGGCGAAGCGGTGGCGGTGGCAGTCGGCGACGGGGTAAACGACGGCGAGGGGGTGAAGGTTTTGGTCGCCGGGACGAATTGGGTGGGGGTGGCAGGCAGTGTACCGATGGGGCCGCCAAGGGTGAAGGCCGGGGTCAGAGAGGCGGTGGGCAAGACGAATTGGGCCGTGGTGGCCTGCGACAAGGGCTGGGTGGGGGTGGCGGGGAGGGCGGTGGGCGAGCCGACGTTGGGTTTCGGCAAAGCAAGGGCAAAAAAGCCCGCACAATAGCAAGGGACGGTGAGGATGATTATTCCAGTGAGGATGGCGTAGGTGCGCCGACGCCGACGTTCAACGTCCGAAAGTGAGGCCATAGGGTACAGAATCCGCCGTTTTGGGCTGGCAAGGTACGGGAGCCGCCGCAACAAGCCGGGATAATAGCAGAGGAAGGATGGGGTGTCAATTCGACCGCTGGGCGTCGAGTTAGCTGTGGTATTATTAATCTGCGAACAATGGGACCCGGGTTGGGCCTCTTTTTTTATGGGAGTTGACGGGTGGCTGATGCCGGCGAAGGCAATAGTCTCAGCAAAGAACTGAGCGATCTCCGGCGTTTAACGCTGGATATCAAGTCTCTGCTGAGCAGCCAGAGGGAGACTTTGTCCCGCGCCGGCCTGTCGATGCCACCCGGCGTGTCGGAAGGCCTGACGCAACTGGCTGCCTCGCTGGAAAGCATTGGCCGGGCAGTCCACGAGCAGGAGCAGGAGCGCCTGCAACTGCGGGCGCTGGCCGAAATTGGCAGTGTGGTGAACTCGTCGCTGGACCTGACGACGGTGTTGAACGAGGTGATGGATACCATCATCAAGCTCACCGGGGCCGAGCGCGGGTTTTTGATGCTGAAAAACGACGCCGGGGTGTTGGATTTTCGCATTGCCCGCAACGTGGACCGCGAGACGCTGCAGGCCTCGGCGTTTGAGATTAGCCGGACGATTATGGACCGGGTGGCGCAGACCGGCGAGCCGGTGGTGACCACCAACGCGCAGGAAGACCCACGCTTCGGCAAGCAGGAAAGCGTGGTAGCCTTCAACCTGCGCTCCATTCTGTGCGTGCCGCTGAAGATGAAGGGCGAACTGACCGGCGTGATTTACGCCGATAACCGCGTGCGCACCGGGCTGTTCAACGAGCGCGACCGCGATATTTTGGCGGCGTTTGCCAACCAGGCGGCGGTGGCCATTGAAAACGCCCGCTTGTTTGAGAACGTGAAGCATTCGCTGGACGAGGTGACGCGGCTGAAAAACCTGTTGAATAACGTGATTACCTCCATCAGCAGCGGGGTGATTACCACCGATGTGGCCGACACGGTGACTCTGTGCAACCGCGCCGCCGAATCGATCTTGAATATCACCAGCCAGCAGACGGTGGGGGCGCCTTATTCCACGGCCCTGCCTTTTTACGACGGGAAGCTTTCCCGCGCCGTCGCCGACATCAAAAAGTCGGACCGGGTGGTGGCTTACGAGGTCAACCCGATGCTGCCGGGGCGCGGGCTGGTGGACTTGAGCCTGAGCCTGGCCCCGCTGAAAGACTGGGAGTGGACGACGCAGGGCGTAGCCATTGTGCTGGACGACGTGACCGAAAAGAAGCGCCTGCGCAGCAAGTTCGAGCTTTTCCAGCGCATGGTCAACCCGGCGGTGATCGAACGGTTGGACCCCAACCAGCTCAAGCTGGGCGGCGACCGCCAGCAGGTGTCGTGTTTATTTGCGGACATTCGCGGGTTCACCAACTTTAGCGAGCATTTGGACCCGGTGGTGTTGCTGGACGTGTTGAATCGTTACCTGGGCGCCGCCGCCGACGCCGTGCTGCTCCACGAAGGCACGCTGGACAAGTTTCTGGGCGATGCGGTGATGGCGATTTTCAACGCGCCGGAGCAGCAGCCGGACCACACCATGCGCGCCGTGCGCGCGGCCCTGAACATGCGCTACGATATCATGGCCCTGCACGAGGTGATGGAGCCGCAATATCAGCTTTCGTTCGGCATGGCGATTAACGTGGGCGAGGCGGTGGTGGGATTGGTGGGCACGAAAATGCGGTTGGACTATACGGCCATCGGCGACACCATCAACACGGCCAAACGCCTGCAGGAAAATGCCAAAGCCGGTCAGATTTTGCTGAGCGAGACGGCGTATGAGCAGGTGAAAGATAAAGTGATAGCTGTTCAACTGGAGCCCCTCAAAGTGAAGGGCCGCGCTCAGCCGGTGCAGATTTACGAGTTGCAGGACACCCGGTAACCCAAACGTTGCATCTTCCTCTGTGAGTCCGGTCATCACGGGTCATGGCACATGGTGCCGTGGCCCGTGTTTCATGTTTGCCGCTAGATTAGTAATCAATTAGGAAAGCGTTGTATGTTATTGGCTCTAGTTTACGCCACCGCCACGTTCGGGTTGGCCATCTACGGTTTCAATGCTCTGTTGTATTCCATTGCATATCTTTGGTTGAGGCGGCGGTCGCGCGACCTCCGTGCGACGCCGGAGGCGCCCGGCGAAGCCGAGGCCTTTCTGCCGCCGGTGACGGTGCAGTTGCCCATCTACAACGAGCGTTTCGTCGTCGAGCGGCTGATCAACGCCGTGGCCGCGCTGGACTATCCCGCCGATCGGCTGACCATTCAGGTGCTGGACGATTCGACGGACGACACAGCCGGGCTGGCGCGGGCGCGCGTGGCTCACCACCGCGCCCTGGGGCTGAACATCGACTACGTCCGGCGGCCCGAGCGCACCGGCTACAAAGCAGGCGCGCTGGCCTACGGGCTTAAGCAACTCTCCACCGAGTACGTGGCCGTGTTCGACGCCGACTTTGTCCCGCCGACTGATTTTTTGCGCCGGGTGATGCCGCACTTTGCCGAGCCGCGGGTGGGGATGGTTCAAACCCGTTGGGGACATCTCAACGAGGACTACAGCACCCTTACCCACGCTCAGGCCCTCATGCTCGACGGGCATTTTGGCATCGAGCAATACGTGCGCAGCCGCACCGGGCTGCTGTGGAACTTCAACGGCTCGGCGGGCGTGTGGCGCACGGCCTGCATTGCCGACGCCGGGGGCTGGGGCTCCGACACCATTGCCGAGGATTTGGACCTGAGCTACCGGGCGCAGTTGCGCGGATGGCAAATGCGCTACTTGCCCGGTGTGGTATCGCCCGCAGAAATCCCCACACTCATTGGCGCGTTCAAACGCCAACAATTCCGCTGGGCCAAAGGCTCCATCCAGTGCGCCCGCAAGCTGGGGTGGCGGCTCATCACCGCGCCCACCTCCGCTTGGCGCAAAGTGCAAGGGCTGTTGCACATCACCGCCTACAGTGTCCATCCGCTGATGCTGGTGCTGGTGCTGATGAGCTTGCCCATGCTGATGACGGGGGGATTCTCCCGGCTGCACATGGGAGCCATCGGGCTGGCCGGGTTCGGCGCGCCGGTCATGTTCGGCATGTCCCAGTGGGCGCTGTATCCCGATTGGCGGCGGCGTTTGAAGTTCATCCCCACCATCCTGCTTATGGGAGCGGGGCTGGCCGTGAACAACACGTGGGCGGTGGCCGAGGCGCTCATGGGCCGCAATCCCACGCTATTCCTGCGCACGCCCAAATTTCAAGTGGAAGGGCGGCAGGGGCAGGCGCGGTCGCAGTCCTATGGCCTGCCGCTCGATTGGACGACCGGAGCCGAAATCCTCTTCGCGATCTATACCGGCATCACCGCGCTCGTGGCGCTGGACCGCGCGCCCGGGCTGGCTCCGTTCATGCTCATTTATACGCTGGGCTTTGGCTACACCGCCTACCTCGGCATACGCCAGTCGCAAGGGATCAAAGAGGACGCGCTGCCCGAAGCCGTGGCGGCGAAATAGAACTACTTTTCAATCCACATCTCGTGCCACAGCGCGAAGTTGAGCAGATACCACGCCAACTCATCGCGCTGTGCGATTAACGGCTCCACCGCCTCCCAGCGCAAATAGTCGGTGCGGGCGCAAAAGGCGCGCAGCTTGTCGCGCCCAAACGTGCCCAGCGCCTCGGCCATCCAGTTGGCCACCGGAACCCGGAACCCCTGCTTGGGCCGGTCAATGATGGCATCGGGGATGAGGCCGCGCACCGCCTGCTTGAGTAGTTGTTTGGGGCGCAGGTCGTCGCCCACCTTCAGCCGCTGCGGAATGCTCATCGCCAGCCCCACAAACTCGTGGTCGAGGTACGGCACGCGGGCCTCGATGGACGCGGCCATCGTCATCTTGTCCACGCGCATCAGCAGCAGTTCGGGCAGGCGCAGGCGCAGGTCAAGGTACCCCATCCAACTCAAATAGTCGGGGTGCGGGCTGCGCTCGTCGAACTTTTTGCGGAAAGGCTCAATGATGTCGTGGGATGATAGGCCGCCCACCGCGCGGCGAACCGACTCGGAGATGAGGCGGTTTTTGGACGCTTCGCCAAACGCCTCCGCCCCACCCCAGAACAACTCCTCACCCGCCTCTGCCCGGCGCACGTATTCGTACCGCACCCCGCGCAGTGCGGCCCGTGACGCCGCCAATCCCACCCGACGCAGCGGGGCCGGCAGCCCCGGGAACGCCCGCCACCCCGAGCGGTGCAGCCGTAGAATATCAATCCAGTGGCTATAGCCGCCAAACAGTTCATCGGCGCCCTCTCCAACTTGAATCACGGTCGTGCCGCTTTCCTTCGCCAGCCTGGACACAAAGTAGATCGGCACGCACACCGGGTCGGCAATCGGCTCGTCCTGGTGATAGATCAGCTTGGGCAGGAATTCGATGAAGTCCTGCGCGCTGATTTGCACTTCGTGATGATCGGTTTTGAAATACGCCGCCGCCTGCCGCGCCCACTCGAACTCGTTGTAGCCCGGCGCATCTTTGTAGCCAATCGAAAACGTCTGCACGGGCCGATCCATTTGCGCGGCCATAAGCGCGGTGTTCACGGTGGAGTCGATGCCGCCGGAAAGAAACACGCCAAACGGCACGTCGGATACCATGCGCAGTTTGACGGACTCGGTGAGTTTGGCGCGCAGGCGCTCGGCCCAGTCGCGCTCGGTCAGGCGCGGGTCGTAAGCCGCCGAGTCGTACACATCCCAATACTCCTCCACGCGAAACTCGCCGGTGTCGGCGCGCAGCACGGCCCGGTGCCCCGGCGGCAATTTGTGGATGCCTTTGAACAACGTGTCCGGCGCGGGCGGGGTGAGAAAGGTGAGGAAGTGGTAGAGGGCCGCAGCGTCTACCTCCCGTTTCACCGCCGGGTGCCGCAAAATGGTTTTGATCTCGGAGCCGAAGATGAACTGTCCACCGGCCACGGTGTAGTAAAGCGGCTTTACGCCCAGCCGGTCGCGGGCGAGGAACAGTTCGCGCGTGCGCTCGTCCCACAGGGCAATGGCAAACATGCCGCGCAGGCGGTGCAGGCAGTCGTGCCCGCACTCCTCGTAAAGGTGCACGATCACTTCGGTGTCGGAGTGGGAGCGAAAGACGTGCCCGCGTTCCTTCAGCGCGGCCATGTGTTCGGCGTAGGTGTACGTTTCGCCGTTGTAGGCAATCCACAGGGAACCGTCTTCGTTGCACATGGGTTGGCGCCCGGCAGGACTAAGGTCGATGATGGCGAGCCGCCGATTGGCAAGGCCCACGCGCCCGTCGGATGAAATCCAACTCCCCGCGTCATCGGGGCCGCGATGCGCGATCACATCCCGCATCGCATCCAGCAGGGCCACATCCACTGATGGACCGTCGCCAATCGTCACCATTCCGCAAATGCCGCACATAAGTTATCCTTCGCTCGCGCACTCGGCGTACACCTGCTCCCACCCCGCTGCAATTTTGTCCCAGCCGAAATTATCCAGCACAAACTGGCGGCGCGCCCCCGCGCCGCGCCGCGCCTCCGCCGGGGCGCGCACCACGCGCAGCAGTTCGGCGGCCAGCCCGGCCACATCGTCGTAAGCCACCACCGAGCCGAGGCCGTTGTGCCGCACGAGGTCGGCCAGGCCGCAACGGTCGGTGGCGATGATGGGCGTGCCGCAGGCCAGCGACTCGAGCAGGGTAATGGCAAACATTTCGTAGCGCGAGGGCAGCACGTACAAGTCGGCGGACTGATAGGCCTCCAGCTTGGCCGCGCCGTCGAGGTAGCCGGTGAAGCGCACGCGGTCTTCAATCCCCAGCCGGTGCAGTTGATCCTTCACCACCGAGAGGTAGCCATCGTCCGGCCCGGCAATCACCAGCACCGCCCCGGGCTGGGCGCGGCACACCTCGGCAAAGGCCGACACCAGAAAATCCACGCCTTTGATTTTGTTGATGCGGGCGAGAAACAGCACCACGGGCGCATCGGGGGCAATGTGGTAACGGGCGCGAAAGGCCCGGGCGTCCGACGGAGGCAGGGTGCGGTATTCGTCCACGTCAATGCCATTGGGTGAAACAAAAATCTGATCGGGGCGGCCCCCCACCTCGCGAAACTGAATCTCCTCCATGGTGTTCAGCGCGTGCAGCCGCGCAGCGCGCTGCAGCAAATGTCGCCCCACCAGCGCGTCGTACACCTGCTTGAGCGCAAACCGCCCGATGAGGCGCGGCACGCTGCCCTGCGCAGTGAGAATGAACGGCACGCGATAGCGGACGAGGAACGGCAGGGCGGCGGCATCCTGAAACGAGCGGTATTCGTGCAAGTGCACCACGTCGGCGCGGCGCAGCGCGCCCGCAACGTGCAGGCCAAACCCCGCCGGAAAGAACAACCGCGACCATGCCAGCCGGTTGCTCACGTTGCGAAAGCGGTGAATCTCCACGCCTTCCACCGTTTCCACGCCGGGATGCGCCCGGCGGTTGGCGTCGAGGGCGTCGGTAGTGTACACGATCACCTCGTGGCCGCGCTTCGCCACGTGACGCGCCACTTCCCACGCCGCGCGGCACGTGCCGCCGTAGGCCCAGGCCGGGTAAAAGTAGGGGATGATGTGGAGTATACGCATAGCGTGAAACGTGAAACGTGAGGCGTGTGATTCACGCGTCACGTTTCGCGGGTTACTCTTTTGGCTTCACCTTCCAGATTTGCGCCCCGTCAAAATCCTGCACCAATTCGAGATAGCCCGCCTGGGCGAACGCCGACCGCTGCGGCTCGACGAACGGTGGGCGCCAGCGCAGCGCATCGGCCAGCGACTCGGGCCGCCCCACCACCTGCGGCACGAGCACATAGTCTACCCCGGCAGCGCGGATGGCAGCTTCGGACACAGGCGAGACCGGGTCGAGAAAAACGGGGCGCAACTGATCCTGCAAGGCCCACGCCGAGGCGGCCCCAATATAAAACAACTGCTCGCGGAAATGCACGGTGCGCCGCTCGGCAATCACCGGCGCCCAATCGCCCTCGATGCCGGGATAGTTGAGGATCAGCGCATCGGGCGGCGTGTGATCGCGCAGCCATTGCATCGCGCGCACATCCGCCGCCGACGAGAGCTGCCCCACGATACTCACGCGCCCCTTGCTAGCCGCAATGAGCGGGCCGCTGAACAGGCCGGCCAACACCGCCGCGAGAGTCAGGCCCACACTCAACGGCACGCGCCACCGTTGCCCGTGGCTGCCCCCGCCCCACCGGGACCGCCAGTGCGCCACGGCCATGCCCGCCAGCACCGGCACAGGGATGATGGTAGCGTGCCACGCTACGCCGAATGGATAGAAAATCTTCATCGGGTCGATGGTGGTGCCGCGCGAGAGCGCATCGAGGTTGCCCAGCGTCGACACTTCTACAATCATCACCGCCCAACCGATGAGCCACAGGTCGGGCCAACTGCGCCGCCGCGCCGCCAGCCACAGGCCGGCGAGGGCCAGCAGCACCGGCGCCACTCCGTTGAGAATGAGCAGCGCCAGCGCGTGGGCCCATTGCGGGTTCTGCCGCTCATGCACGTTGATGCCGCTCACCAACGGCAGCACTCGCATCACCCACGGCAAGCACAGCGCCACGCCCAACGCGGGCACGGCCACCGCCGCCGCGAGATACTGCCGCGCCGTGGGCCGCTGCCGCGCCAGCCACACCAGCGCATAAAACGGCACGTAAGCCATCAGCAAATGAATGATGCTATCGGGATGCGAAACGGGCAGGCTCGCCAGCGCCACGGCCGCCAGCGCAATGTTGAGCCGCGTTGGCTCGCGCATAGCGCGGAACAGCAGCACCAGAATAGCCGCCGTCAAGAAATTCCCCAGCACGTTGGTGTAGGCCGAATCCATCACCGTGCTGAACAGCGCGAAACCGATCACGGAGAAGATCGCCGCCCACGCGCCCACGCGCTCGCCGCCGAACTCGCGGCCGACCGCATACACGCCACCCACGGTGACCACCGCCAGCACGTACCCCAGCGCAATCAGCACCGCCGGCATCGCCGCACCCCCGGCCAGATCGGAAAGCTGCGCCGCCAACAAAAAGAACGCGGGCGAATAGAAAAATTTGATCTCCGGCCAGAAGGGAGCCAGCGTGGTGATGCTGCCGCCGAGCCGCACGGTGAGGGCCAGCAGGCCGAAGCCCTGCGCGTCGGTGTCGAAGGGCAATTGGATGACGAAGGCGGGGATGAGGAAGATGGCCGCCACGGCGATCCATGCGGCCCCCGGCCACTGCCATTGTTCCCGAATCCAGTTGACCCATGCTCGCCAGTGACCGCGTGTCGCCACCCCCAGCGCGATCACCAGCGCCACGTTCAGCCCCAACTGCCACGGGAAGCGATAGCCCACCGCGCTCGCCAGCCACACATCCGGCACGATGATGAAGGCCAGCCCCAGTCCGAGGCACACCGGCAGAGCCAGGCCGCGCTCGCGCAGGCGCACGTGCAGCAGCACGCCGGGGGTGAGGTAGCAGAGGGCGGTGAGGAGGAGGAGCATACAGAAGACAGAAGAGAGAAGAGAGAGGATAGAAGAGAGATGACGCTGGTCAAGCGATCACGTTCTGACTCCTGATTCCCGACTCCTGACTCCTTCTAGATATTTCTCAAACTCGTCGGTGAGTGCGCCCCACTCGCAATGGGTTTGCACAAAAGCGCGGGCGCGCGCGCCGAGGTCGCGGCGGGCCACAGGGTCGAGCAGCCGCCGCAAGGCCGGGAGCAACTCGAATGCGCCCACGTAGAGCACGCCGTTTCCCTCGGGCACATCGCGCATCACACCCGGCAAGGGCGAGGCCAGCACCGGGCGGCCCGAGGCCATGTACTCATACGTTTTGATCGGTACGATGTCGCGCGTGATGGCGTTGACGGTGGAATAGAGCGTGCACACATCGGCCAGCGCCATGAACTGCGGGGCGAGGTCGTAAGGCTGCGGGCCGGTGAACACCACGCGCCCGCCCAGGCCGAGGTCTGCGTGCAGCGCCTTCAGCCGCGCCTCGGCATCGCCCGCGCCCACCACCAGCAGCTTCACATGCGGCGGCAGGTCGGGCAGGGCACGCATCAACGTGTCCACGCCGGCGTGCTCGTACAGCCAGCCGATGAACAACAATACCACGTCGTCGGGGGCAAAGCCCCATTGCGCGCGCTGCGCGCGCAGCGCCGCCGTGTCGAGGTCGGGCCGGAAGCGGCCCACGTCCACCCCGGTGCGGATCATGCGCGCGCGCGCCGGGTCGGCCCCAAGCTGCACACCGTACTGCCGCAAGCCCTCGTTGATATACAGCGTGCGGTCGGCGGCGCGGAGCAAACCGCGCTCGAAGGCGAGGGCCACGGGCTGCAAAACGGGGAAAGGCACGATGGTGTGCAGCGAGTCGATGACGTGAAATACAAACGGCACGCCGGCCCGCCGCGCCGCCAGCAGCGCAGGCAACCCGGTGGAGAGGGCGTAGTTCACGATCACATCCGGCTTGCGCGCGCGGCAGAGCTGGCGCAGCTCGGTGTAAAACGTGAGCAGCGAGAGCGGGCGCGCGAGCAGCGGGGCGCGCAGGGTGGCCGGGCGAATGACGGTGACGCCGGGCGACTCGATGGGCGTGCGGCGCACGGCGGGCCACTGTTGGCGCGGAGCCACCAGCGGCGCGCCCGGCCACGGCGTGTACAGGATTTCAAAATCCAGCGCGGTGACGGTGTGGCCGCGCGCGGCGAGGCGCTCGAAGAGGTGATGCTGTTGATGCGGGCCGCGCTTCAGCCAGTCGGTCTCCTGCACCACGACCACGTTGAGCGGCATGGCGGGTTATCCGAACACAGTGATGAGCGGGGTGCGCAGCGCAGCCTCGATGGCGGCGCGGTGAGCGGCCAGGTCGTCCAGCACGGCGGCGTGCTTGACCAGCACGGCCAGCATATCCGCGCCGCGGCACACGTCGGCCAGCGATTGCCCCTCGGGATATTGGTAGCCCGACACCAGCGGGTCGTAGTGGGCCACGTTGTAGCCATCCTCGCGCAGCACGCGCACAATCTCCAGCGCCGGGCTTTCGCGCGGGTCTTCGGTGTTCGCTTTGTAGGCCGCGCCGAGGCACACGATCCGGGGGGCGGCGAGGTCGCGCACGGTCTTGCGGATTTTGCCGGCGATGCGGCCCGGCATTTCGTCATTGATGAGGCGCGAGGTGAAGATCAGGCGCGAGTTCTGCGGGTCCACTTCTTTGATGAACCACGGGTCGAGCGGGATGCAGTGCCCGCCCACCCCGATGCCGGGGCGCAGGATTCTCACGCGGGGATGCTTGTTCGCCAGTTCAATGGCCTCGACCGGATCGATGCCCAGCCCCTCGGCCACGGCGGCGAACTCGTTGGCCAGGGCAATGTTCACGTCGCGGTAGGTGTTCTCCATGAGCTTGCACAACTCGGCGGTCACGTCGTCCGTTTGGTAAAGGTTGCCCTCGACGAAGGAGGCATACATCGCGGCGGCCAACTCGCGCGCGGTCACATCCGCCGCGCCGATAATACGGTCGTTGTGGACGATTTCGTAGAACACGTCGCCGGGCAAGATGCGCTCCGGACAGTGGGCCAGGTAAAGGTTCTCGCCCACTTTGAGGCCGCTCTTTTCGAGGATGGGGGCCATGAAGTCGCGGCAGGTGAGCGGCGGCACGGTGGATTCGAGGATGATGAGGTTGCCCGGCCTGAGGTGCGGCACGATGGACTCGGTGGCGTCGCGGACATATTTCATCTCCGCCACTTTTTTGCGGTGGTCCACCGGAGTGGGCACGGCGATGAGGAAGATGTCGGCCTCGGTGGGCGCCGTTTGGGCGCGCAGGTTGGCCCGCACCGCCGGCTCGTTCATGATGGCCTGCAGTTTGTCCTCTTTGATGTGCAGCACGCCTTCGTTGATGGCGCGGACGATGTTTTCGTTGATGTCCACGCCGATGACGGTGTGCCCGGCGCGGGCCAGCAGCAGGGCAGCGGGCAGGCCCACGTAGCCCGTGCCGAGGACGACGATGGTTTGGGGTTTGAATTCAGTCACGCTTGTAGACCTCCTTTTGCCAATCAATGGTGCGCGGGATGCCCACGGACAGCGGCACAGTGGACACGTGGCCCAGGTCGCGGGCGGCCTTGGCGGCGGTGGTGCGCTTGTCGCGCGTGTTGTGCGCCTCGACCGGCGCGTATGTCACCAGCCGGTCATCCTTGCCCAGATAATTCAGAATCATATCCGAGAGAGCCTTGATGTCGTGATACTCGTCTCCCGCGATGTTGTAGACCTCGCCGGGGATGAAGCGCTCGCTGATGTTGGCCAGCGTGCGCACGGTGTCGTCAATGTACGACGAGGTGCGGTGGTGATCGAGGTACACGGTGTAGGGCAGGTCGTGCAGCGCGCGATAGATAAACTGGCACACCACGCTGCGATATTCCGAATACGGCTCGCCGGGGCCGTAGGTGTTGAACAGGCGCAGGCGCACCGTTTCCGTGCCGAAGCGATCCGCTGAATTCATGATTTGCAGCTCGTTCACCCATTTGGAGATGGCGTAATCGTTCATCTGCCGCACGGGGTGTTGCATCATCACGTCCTCGGTCATCACGTCCGCCCAGTCGCCGTACACTTCCGAGCTGCTGGTGAACACCATGCGAAACTTGCGCTCTTCCTGAAAGCGCAACAGGTTTTTGGTGCCGATGGCGTTGGATTTCCACACTTTTTCGTAATAATCCTCGCCGTTCCAGCGGCCAAACTCGGCGGCCAGATGATAGACAAACTCCACGTC
>ORJL010158181.1_pt1 | contig 16533 bp, 14 predicted proteins | sample 1779941 | NCBI WGS metagenome assembly ORJL01 (sample SAMEA104232317, study PRJEB22302) | groundwater metagenome | biome: forest; feature: aquifer; material: groundwater | place: USA | collected 2011-08-07 | depth 5.8 m | reverse complement strand
TACCCCCCGCCGGCACCCCGGCCGAGCCGCCTCCAACCACCACCACATCAGCGTGCAAAGTGCGCATTTACTTTCCTCACATTTCCAGCCCTATCCTACGGTACTGCCAGCCTTCTTCAAGGACACTCACCTGAAACGGTAGATTCTCACGTGGCTTATCTTGTTATCCCTCAACTCGTAGAACACGGCATCTCTGAGCGAAAAGATATCGCCCTTCTTAGCCGGCCTAATCACAAAGTCGGGTCGATCTTCAAGAACTTCGAACTCAGCCACCAACTCAGTGCCCACGAGATTGCCATGGGCAACCACACTAACCGGTTTCAGGGTTTCCTTGACACCCTTGTGCCCTTCTGTGAAGTCGGTAATGATGTTCTCTCTTCCCACGACTACGTGCCCGGGCATTTCGAAAATGCAGTCTTCTGTAAAGTAAGTCGAAACTGTCTTAGAGTAATCTGATTCGTTGTAGCTGGCCCAATACTGGCGGATAAGATCCTCTCCGTTCATAATGATTCATCACCCCTTGCTACTAACCCCGAAATTCAGTTGGTTATCAGAATACCACTAGCCTACCCTGGGCACGCCGAGAAAGCGGTAGAGCCTCACATAGCTTATTTTGTTTCCCGTAAGCTCGTAGAAAACCGCATCTCTCATGGTGAACGTATCGCCTTTCTTGACCGGCTTGACTGGAAAGTTGGGGTTGTCTTCTAAAACCTCGAACTGGGCCACCAATTCGGCGACCACGAGATTGCCCTGTGCGACCACGTTTACCGGTGTTAGCGTCGACTTAACAACCTTGTGGCCCTCTATGAAGTCCTTAACGATGTTCTCTCGCCCCATCACCTTGTGCCCCGGCATCTCGAAAACGCAGTTCTCGGTAAAGAAAGTCGCACCAGTCTTTGCATAGTCGGCTTCGTTGAAACTGGCCCAATACGCTCGGATAAGGTCCACTCCGTTCATACCAACTCACCTCTCCTTTGTCACAAGCTTCCGACTCTCAGTGCACAAGTCTGCCCTGTGCCTTCCAGTACCTCTCGCGAAGGACACGCCGCAATATCTTTCCATTGGGATTCTTGGGCAGCTCATCGACAAAATCGATGGACTTGGGCCTCGCATACCCGGCAAGACGCTCGTTGCAAAAGTCGATAATCTCGCGTTCAGTTGCGGATGCGCCCGCCTTGATTGATACAACCGCCTTCACGGCCTCTCCCCAACGCTCGTCTGGCACCCCAATTACCGCTGCCTCGTAAACCGACGGATGGCCATAAATAACTTCCTCAACCTCCCGAGGGTAAATGTTGAACCCACCGCTGATGATCATGTCATCCAATCGGTCCACGATAAAAATGTAGCCTTGCTCGTCTACAGTCGCCAGGTCACGGGTGTATAACCAGCCATCGCGGATGCTCCGGGCGGTGTCCTCGGGCCGTTTCCAGTAGCCTCTCGTGATATTAGCACCGCGACAGGTGATTTGCCCAACCTCTCCTGGCTTCACCTGACGGCCGTTCTCATCAACCACCCTCACCTCGACGCCAATGCAAGGACGGCCACACGATCCAAGGCGCTTCACCATCTCCGGAGGACCATCGACGACGTGGTCCTCCTTCCGCAAATGTGTAACCGGCGGGGCTTCGGTCATGCCAAACACCTGATGGAACACAGGTCCGAAGATGGCGAGCGCCTCTTTGAGCTTCTCCACCGACATCGGCGAGCCAGCATACGCAATCGTATGCAAGCTACTCAAATCATAATCCCTGATCTTCGGCTCAGCAAGGAGGATGCTGATCATCGTAGGCACTAGCGCGACAAAGTTTATCTTCTCTTTTTGGATCGTTTCGAGGGCTATCAGCGGATCCAGCTTCTTCAACACTACCTGCCGCCCACCCCGCACGAAGAACGGCAGAAGATAGGGACTGGATATATGCGTCATTGGTCCCGCGTGCATGATAGCATCGCTTTCTCGTATGTTGTCGAATTCTGCGAGATGGTAGATCGCCGATGCAATCCAGGAGCCGTGATGGTGAAGAACTGCTCGTGGTCGACCGGTCGTGCCGGAGGTGTAGGAGAAAGTATAGCCATCGTCTTCGTTGACGTCGACCAGCGGTTCGATTACAGATGAGTTAGCCAGCAGGCCCTCATAGTCTATCCACCCAGGGGGTACGCCTTCAGTAACTATGAAGTGCTGGACCGTGGCGAGTTCGGGCGCCATTTCACTCACGTGCTCCACGTAGTCCGGCCCAATGAAGAAGGCTCTGACTTCGGTCTCGTTAACCATCATTACATGATCTTTTGCCGACATCCGAGGGTTGAGAGGAACGCGGATCAGCCCAGCCTTTGCAATGGCGTAGTCAACTTCAAGGCATCGCCAGTTGTTGCCGGTGAGGATGGCAATGCGGTCTCCCTTGTTAAGCCCCAGACCAAGGAGCGCGTTAGCCAGACGGTTGCAGCGCTCGTCCACCTCTCGAAAGGTGAGCCTCTTATCTCCTTCGACCACACAAACATTATTGGCATACTGCCTAGCCGCACGGCTTACTAAGTAGCCCACGTTCATTTTTGTGATTGCACTCCTTACATACTAGTTAACATACCCTGGCCTGCGGGTACGACCGACGCGACTTTGAAAACCTCAGGCTAACCGCTCAGCAGGGGCCGCATATCACCAACCGATTCCGCAAGGATGATTTGTCAAACTGGATTCCTTCGGACTAAGTCTCCGCTAGTTATACGTCTGCCAGCTCTTGAAGTGGCTCTACCGGCTAAGCCACTGAAGCTCTTGAGCTAATAATAATGTACGTTTCGAAAAAGACCGCTGCGCCGTTCCAACTGTCGGCTCAGAAGACGGCACAAGAGCGTTTAACAATACATAAGCTTGTTATTTACTTGGCGCTAAGTATAGTGTCCGTACCCCCATCTGTCAATACGTAGGGAACTTCATTCATTATGCCGCAAGATAATCACTAAGTCCACCCATGGCGGATACGCCAGACAATCGACCAGCTGCTGTAACGGTAGAACAACTTTGCAGCTTTGCATATTGACATTCAAGTCAACCGCAAATATACTTAACGTTAATTAATCGCCTCGCTTACCAGATTGTTTATGAGCGACCGCTATCGCCACAGATAGTAAGCTAGAGGGAGTCAACCCAGTGGCCAAAGCAAGTGAAGTTGTTGCAAAACAGGAAACTCGGCATCTTGAGAGAAAGGCCAGAAAGGAGCTTCTTCTCAGAGAGGCTGCGACCCTATTCGTCAGCAACGGGTATGAAAAGACAACGATGAATGATATTGCCGCGGCAATGGGGATGAAGGGCCCGGCTATCTACTATTACGTAGACAGTAAGGAGGAGCTCATTTCTCTCATCTTCAGGGCGGCGACAGAGAGATTCAAGGAGCAGGTCATCGACAGGGTCTACGCTGTGGACGACGCTGAAGAGAGACTGAGGGTGCTCGTTAGAAGTGGAATCGAGCTCTGTTTAAGGGATCGCGAGGTGGCCCTGCTTCTTGGCTACGCGGAGTCTCAATCGGATCAGGGGGCAAAGCCCCACACGATTGCAGCAAGAGAACACAGCCGATTCATTAGGAAGGTTCTGAAGACTATTCTCGATGATTACGCCAAGGCAAAGAAGCTGGAGCATCCGATCGATTTGAGCGTCGCAGTGTTCTTTCTGAGCGCCATGAACATATGGTTGCCAAAATGGTTCAGGTCCACCGGTCGACTAAACGAACAGGAATTGGTGAACGAAATGACCAGATTTGTCCTGCAGGGCTTTGCGGGATAGCTAGGCTTACCTCAAATTCAGTTTAGCACATTATTTGTCGTAGGAGGGTTTCGAGAATGGATTTTGGTTTGACGGGCAAAGTAGCGGTGGTGACCGGCGGTGCCAGGGGTATCGGGCGAACCATCTGCCTGGTTCTAGCCGACGAAGGGGCCAACGTGGCGGTGCTAGACCGCCTCGTCGAAGGGGCAGAGGAAACCGCCCAGATGATTCGCGAAAAGAATCGGAAATCGATGGCAGTGAGCGTGGACGTGAGCGATTACGCTAGCGTGACCTCGGCTTTCGAAAAGATCGTGGCAGGACTCGGACCGGTGGACGTGCTGGTGAACTGCGCTGCCATCACCGATAATATGGCCACCATCGACAAGATGACCCCCGAAGCCTGGAATAGAGAGATATCGGTTAACTTGACTGGAGCTTTCTACTGCATCAAGCAAGTTGCGCCGAGCATGGCCGAACGAAAATGGGGAAGAATAATCAACATCTCGTCGAGAGCCGGATTGGACGGTGGCTTTGGTCAGTGTTCTTACGCCGCGAGCAAAGCTGGTCTCTTCGGCTTGACGAAGACCGCGGCGCTAGAGTACGCACGGTTTGGAGTGACGGCCAACGTCGTCTACCCCGCCCTGGTTAACACCCCGGCGTCCCAGGCATTGCCCGACGAAATGAGGCAACGCATAATCCGCAAAATTCCCACGCGACGCTTGCAGGAACCGGAAGAGATCGCTCACGCCATAGCGTGGGTTTCCAGCGTGCAGGCGAAAAGCATCAATGGTGCCGAAGTGGGCGTCACGGGTGGCGGAGAGCTGTTCACGTTCTAGGACACCGATTATTGCATGCAGTCAGATGTCGAGCCCGGCGTACCAGGCCAATCCGGTCAACTGTAAGTGGGGACCATTCTCACAGAGAATGGTCCCCACAATATTCTGATTACCCGTCCGTCGGCATCCTGGCCAGATTCCTAGCTATCCGTTTGCGTGCCCTGTGGTCGCAGTTCGGCGTGATGTTGATCTTCGCGGTCTCCGAAACTTCTCATCTGACCCTCGAGTTGAATAGAGTTCAGTAGCTTATTAGGGAGGACAATCATGGCAAAGTGGCTCTTGACCGTGGGCACAAACTGCGCTGATCCTGCACATGAAAAGGAGTTCAACGCTTGGTACGACAGCGTGAATGTCCCAGCCCACCTGCAGGTCACAGGCTTCAAGCGGGCCACTCGCTATGAGTGTCTCAGGACTGCCGACCCCAGGTACTCCTTGGTGGAGGGCGATCCCAAGTACCTGGCTCTCTACGAAATTGAGACCGAGAACATCGACGCGACAATCCGGGAAATGAACGAACTCGACAATCTTGTGGAGGAGCGAGGGCGAATAACCCCGTTTCTGGTGGTACAAAGGGTCGCCACCTATCGCCAGATAGCTCCGGCCTACGAAAAACCCCTGGCCGCGCGGATAGCGGAGGGAGGGGAGGCCGAACAACCCAAGTGGCTCTTCGTCGTACAAGGGATATGCGTCGATCCTCAGCAGGAGCGCGAGTTCAACCATTGGTATGACAATATGCATATCGCCGACATTATGGAAGCCCGGGGATTCGTGCGCGCGACGCGCTACGAACTGGAACTCGTCCTATGCGACGACAAACCAGGGAGCGAACAGGCCAGGTTCCTGGCTGTATACGAAATAGAGGCCGTCGATGTCGAGGATACAATGGCCCACATGCGGACCATTGGCAAGAGGCTGAGGGGGGGAGGCCGCATGAGCCCGCTCTTCGAACATGGTCCGACGAGGTTTTACCGTCAGCTAATGCCTCCGAGAACCAAATAGCCACCAGATCTGCCGCTAGGCCCGCACAGGACGGATCAGACTCCCTTTATTGCATTCCCACAAATACACCGGCATAGACTGGCAGCAGTTTTGTGGTCTCCCCCCGTTGCCACAACTCACCATTCATGATAACCTCGTTTCCAGAAGGTACCTGGCATCAGGCATCCCCTCTGTCATCATTCCCATTGAAGGAGACGGGCTTGGGCGAGAACAGTGCACAGAGTGATAAGCTCTGGAGCTTTGATTTCCTGGCTACGTGCCTGGCGAGTCTGGCGGCCATCGCCACATCTCACCTTCTCCTTCCAGTCTTGCCGCTGCTCGTGCTCTATTTGGGCGGCGATGAGGCTCACATTGGATGGGTAGTAGGTTCATACGGTACGGCGATGCTCCTGACACGGCCATGGGCAGGCAAATGGAGCGAGAGACTCGGCCCCGCCCGGATGATGCGTCTCACCTCTGCTGCTTTTATGGTCGCTGTGCTTTTCTACAACGTGGCAGGTGCGGTCTGGATACTCGCCCTCACCCGGGCTATGCATGGCGTCGCCCACGGCGCGTACGTTACGTCATCTAACTCCCTCATCGCTTACATCGCTCCGGCACGGCGTAGGGGCGAGGCCTTAGGCACATTCCTGGTATTCGGCAACCTATCTATGGCTATCGCTCCGGCAATCGGCCTGTGGGCAGCCTTATCCCTGGGATACAGCAATCTGTTCGTCGCCATCTCATTGGTAGCGCTGGCTCTGCTTATCGCAACCCAGATGGTGGATCGTGGCAACAGGTATGTAGCTAACGAAAAGACAGAGGGAAAGCTTTTCAACAGCGCCGGGATAGTACTTGCTGTGGTGGGGACTACAGCCTATTTTACGTACGGCGCCGTCGCGTCCTATCTGTCACCCTACGTCATAGAAAGAGGCCTAGGGAATCCCGGCCTGTTCTTCACCGCGTTCGCCATTGGCGGCGTCGCCGTGCGGGTCCTTGGCGGCCGTCAGCTAGATCGATTCGGACGAGTCACTCTGATCGTGCCATCTACGCTGGCAATCTGCCTCTCGATGTTGTGGCTACTCCTGGCATCAGAGGGCTGGTCAATCATTGGCGCCGGGGCGGCTTACGGCGTGGGCTCCGGGGTGTTGTACCCGGTTCTGATGGCCTACTCCATAGACCTCGCAGGTCCCAACGAGCGCGCCAGCGCCGTGAGTACGATTTTAGCTTCCTCTGATTTAGGATTAGCCTTAGGCGCCCTGGCCTCTGGCCTGGTTGTGAATTATCTTCCCCTTCAAGCGGTTTGGGTAGTAGCCGGGGCCGTCGCCCTGTTGGGGCTCGTGGCGTTCGTTGTCCTGATGCGATATCAAAGGCCAACCCTCGTTAAAGTGGCGAACCAACAGAACTAAGCGACAGGCGTGAGCGGTTAGGACTCCATCAGCCCAGACCAATCGCCTCCGCGGCAAGTCCGGTGCCGCCCGCTCGATGCCGCTCAAACAGGCAATATCTAACCGTATCTCGAATTCAAAGGTCTTGGCGATTCGCGACGTAACTCGCGCTATATTTCGTGTCCCACCTCGAACGCTCGGCTGGTCAAACTCGTGAGAGTGTAGGCATCGTACGCGTCGCCAATGAAATGAGCGGGAAGATCAGCCAGTTCGTTCTGAAGCTCGGTGCGTACAGGGTTCCATCCCCCGGCGGACACTATCGCGCCGAAGGGCCCAATATTTCGTTCGCCTTCCCCGTCGGAGACACGCAGTGTTCTTCCTGTTGCCCCCAGCACCTTGGTATTGGTTAGTATGGTGTGAGGGAACTCCGATAGGTAAACGTTCAGTCTGAAGGCCACCTCGGGATGCGTGTCGCGAAATGCGTCCGCGGCTTCGCCAACCAGCGTCACCTTCTTCCCTCGCGCGCCCAGGTACAGAGCCAATTCGCCCGCGAGGAGGCCAACTCCAAGCACCGCGACCGCTTCGCCCACACCGTCCAAAACGGCACGCCCGCTCAGGACATCCTCGGCCGTCAGGCACGGTAGGTCGCTGCCCTCCAGATTATCCGGACACCCAATGGCTTCGCCTGCTCTGGTTTCGACCAGCACATCTGGCTTGCGGCTGGCCAAGACTTCATTTGCCTGCGCTGGCGCCTCGGAAATTTCAACTCCAAGCCCGCTGAGCACGCCTCTGTAGTAGTCGGCGGATTTCTGCAATTCCGCCATGTGCGGGACCCTCTGGCGCAGTGTTTGCAACCCGCCGATAGGTTGACCTAGGGTATGCACCGATGCGGAATGCCCGCGCAATGCGGCAACACGGGCAGCTTCGAGACCCGCGAGCCCGCCGCCCAGGACCAGCAATTTTCGTCTCTCCCTCGCGGGCTCGTAGTTGTACCCCAACTCACGCCCCGATCGGGTGTTCAAGAGGCAAGTGATCCCACCTCCCACGGAACGTATCTGGCAACCATTGCACCCCTGACAGGGAATGACTTCGGACAGCCGCCCCTCCTTGAACTTATTGGGCAGATCAGGGTCCGCGATCAACGCGCGCCCAATGGCCACCATGTCGGTCTTCCCTTCCTGGATGGCGGCATCCGCGATTTCCGGCGAAAGGATTCTACCCACGACGATGACGGGAATGCTAACCACCTGTTTGAGGCCGGCGGCAAGGTGCATCAAGGTCGCTTCGCCGACCCCGGTGGTAAATGGCACCTTCGGCGTTGTTCCCGCCCTGCCCCCTGATATGTGAATCGCCGCGAAGCCAGCCTGTTCAAGGAGAGGGCCGATAACCTTGCTCTCTTCAATGGTTATTCCCCCATCGTCAAACTCGTCCGCGCTCACGCGAATAGTCACCGTAAAATCCGGGCCAGCCACTTCCCGAATGCGCTTGATTATGTTCGCGGCGAACAGCGTTCGCCGTCTCGCGTCGCCACCGTACTCGTCGGTCCTGACGTTCGTGAGTGGGGAAAGGAACTCGTTAATGAGATAGCCATTGGCGCCGTGCAGCTCTACGCCATCGAACCCAGCGGTCTTAGCGCGGCGCGCTGCCTGGGCAAACGCCTCGGTTATCTCCCCGATCTCTTCTAACGTTAACTCCTTGGGAAGCTCCCCATTGCGTGGATTGACAATTGGGCTCGCCGCCAGGGCCTGTTTCCCAATCAGAGTGCTTCGGGCAGAACCGCCGGCGTGCATCAGTTGCATAAACGCCCGTCCACCACCCGCGTGGATCCCCTCCGCCAATCGGACCAGCCCTGGAATGAACCTGTCGTCGTAGCAACCTGGTTGGCTCCCCCAGCCCCGCCCGTCCAGATGCACGGCAGCCGCCTCCATAATGATCAGCCCTACGCCCCCCCGCGCCCTCGCCTCGTGGTAGGCAATCAATCTATCTGTAACGTTGCCATCCGCATCACAGTACCCGTTCGTCATCGGGGCCATCGCTATGCGGTTCTTGATCTGGACATTGCCAACGCTAATGGGAGCGAATAAGTATGGAAACCTGCTCATTTTTTGTATCTCTCCAATCAGCTCTAAAATGGTCTTAAGCCTACATACCATTGTGCAGGATAGCAGGACAGTAATAGCGAGTAAATGGGCAATACGCCCGCATCCTCTAGGCGTTTGTCCCGTCACAACGAGGATGGGACATCCGCCCAAGATCGTTGGGCGGATAACCTATTTACTCGTCCACGGTCCAAGTGTAGCATTGCCTTAACCCGGGATAATCTTGATTTGTCTAAGGAGGCTGACTATGCAAAAGGGTCGTATCTTCCGCTTGCTCTCTTACAGGTTCAAAGGAACTCCCGAGGAGGAGAAAGAATTCAACGAATGGTACAATAAGACCCATATTGTACACGCTCTATCAGAGGATGAGTACCTGGACGGCTATCGCTATCAGGACATTGAGGACCCCCACGAGTATTTGACGGTGTACTATTTTGCCAGTGAAGAGTCCTTCCACCGCATGCGCGCGAACCTGGGTAAGTCGATGGAATCGGAGAATACCAAGCAGTGGCTCTATTGGTCCAAAAACTATCTGGAGGGCTACTCAGCCAAGACGTACCGGCAACTGTATCCTGAAGGTCCAGTTGTGGAAATAGAGTCCGAGTAGCGGGCCTGCCTATTAGATCAGGACTCGTTGCGATCCTCTGACAGCGACTTGTTACCGTATCGCAATGCCTAAGGACAGTTTGTACCTCAACCGGTGGGTGGGCTGGCTCTTTCGAGAGCCAGCCCCTTCGTCTAGCTTGCCCCGAAATCGCGGCGGTCTACGCGGATGTCTATCACGGCGGGGGGGGCGATGGCGGGGGCGGTTTCTAGCGCCGGGGTCATCTCCTCGGGTCGATCAACCTTCAGCCCCAAAGCCCCGTACCCCTCCGCCAACCTGGCAAAATCCTGGAAGCAGAAATCAGCACCGATGAACCTTGAACCGTAGACGTCGCGTTGGCGGGAACGGATTAGACCGTAGCCAAAGTCATTCAGAACAACCGCGGTTATCTTGATCTTCTCTCTAACCGCCGTCTCAATCTCGCTCAAGTTCATGGCCATCCCGCCGTCGCCACAGACGCACACGACCTGTTTGGAAGGATTGGCCAGCTTGAGGCCAATCGACACGGGCAAGGCGGAGCCTACCGCGACGAAGTTCTCGGTATAATGAAATGTTCCTGGTTGGAATGTGTCCAGGTAGGGCCTGACGTGTCGACCGAAATTCCCGACGTCTACTACGATCGCGCCGTCAACGGGCAGGGTCTGGCGCAACACCTGGGCGGCGTAGGGGGCCTTGATCGGACTGGACACACCGTCGGCGGCTGCCGCGCGCTCGGAATACCACCTTTGTTTCTCCTCTTCCAGGCCGATGACCTTTGGCCGCCGCGGCTCCCCTTTCAGCCGGGCTGTCAGAGCATCCAAGAACGAATCAAGGTGGCCCGCCGCGCCAACCTGAACTGGATACACCACGCCGATCGAGTCAAGTCCCCGGTTTATCTGAATGATCCGCGCTTCGCGGGGCACGACCTGGTAGGGCGTTCTAGTCGAGGTTATGTCGAATTCAAAGCGGACTCCCAGCGCGAGGATCAGATCCGCCTTTGAGAGAACCTTGTTGGCGGGGGGCCAGCCCCCCATCGCCCCCATAGGGCCAAGGCCCAGGGGGTGGGTATTGGGAAAGGCATCCATTTGGTCCATAGTGGTCACCGCGGGTATCCCCAGTAGCTCGGCGAGTTCAACGGCCTTCCCAACGGCGTCATCCCAGAGCAGTTCGCGGCCAGCTATCATCACCGGCGCTTCCGCCTTCATCAGATCGGCGGCTATGGTGTCGATAAGTTCGCCGTTCCACGAGGGGAACGATGCAGGTCGCCGGGTGGTGGGCACTTCATGTTCGAATGCTATTTCTTGCGCCAGGATGTCGGCTGGGAAGTTAAGATGGACCGGGCCGGGGGGCCAGCTCAGAGCAACCTGGAACGCTTTGCGCATAATTTGCGGGATCTTTTCCGCGTTGCTCACCAGGTGACTCCACTTGGTGATGGGAGCGTAGAGAGCAACCTGATCCAGTTCCTGGAGCCCGCCGATGTCCAGCAGGCGTCGCTCCTGTTTCCCCGTGATGGCCAGCATCGGAATCGACGCCTTGTGCGCAGCCGCGATGCCCGAAACCAGGTTGGTCGCCCCCGGCCCGCACGTCGCGACGCAAACGGTCGGTTTTCGTGACCCCCGAGAGCAGCCATAGGCCATATATGAGGCTCCCTGTTCGTGCCGGGTCAAAATGAACCTCATCTCGGGATGTACTCTAACCGCATCCAAAATGTCGAGGACATCGTACCCGGGAATACCGAAAACGAATTCGATCTGCTCAGCCATAAAAGAGGCTGCAATAGCTTGTGCTCCAGTCATACGTGCCATAATATATCACCGCCTCGCAGTCAAACTTATGCCCCCATCTATCGGGAGCTCAATACCTGTAATATAGGAGGATTCACCTCCGACGAGGAACCTAACAGCGGCCGCAATATCTTCAGCCTGGCCCAGGCGTCCTAGCGGTATTCTTTGCTCTCGCTCCTCACGCGCCTTTTGAAGGTCGCCTGAGGCCAGCATTCGAGGTCGGATCAAAGGAGTGTCAATTGTCCCTGGGCAAACACAGTTGACGCGAATGTTGTGAGGAGCATACTCGAACGCAACCTGTTTGGTCAGTTGAATTACCGCCGCCTTGGAAGTGCAATAAGCCGTCTCGTTGCGTCCCACCATCATCCCGACAATCGACGCCGTGTTGACGATCACCCCACCACCCTGCTCCTTCATCACAGGGACCGCATGCTTGCATCCGAACAAGACGCCTTTCACATTTGTGTCCATGATCAGATTCCATTCCTCTTCGGTGATCTCTTCGACGTTCGCAAACCTCACGAGGCCCGCATTATTGAAAAGAACATCTACCCGACCGAAGGTTGCGACAGCGGTGTCGATCATCCTTTTGACGTCGTCCTCTATTCTAACGTCCACTTCGACGAATACTGCCACGCCGCCACCGGCTCGGATAGCTTCCACGGACTCCAGTCCACCCGTCGAGGAAAAATCGGCGACCACTACCCTGGCGCCGTCTTTCGCCAGCAGCAGCGCCGTAGCCCTCCCTATTCCTGAGCCAGCGCCTGTTATGACAGCGACCTTACCTTCAAGAGCTTTTGATGTCACAACCTACCTCCCGTACTGTTGTTCGCGTTCAATAGATGGCTTTCCACCCTTTACGTTGAAAGCTTTCCACCATCGATTACTAGTGTATGACCTGTAACATAGTCAGACTCATCTGAACTCAGAAACACTGCCGCGCCCACCAGGTCCTCTGGATATCCAGGACGTTTGAGAGGCACCGTGTCGCGCGCTCGTTGCTGCCAGATCTCCTCGCTCACGAAAGCCTCGAGGGTGCGCTCGGTGGTCACCATCCCCGGCGCGATGGCGTTCACGTTGATGTTGTATGGCGCCAGCTCCGCCGCTAGCGACACAGTTAGCATCCTCACGCCAGCCTTCGACACCTCATAGGGGGCCATCTTCCCCCCGGAGACGAAGCCGCTCGTCGAGGAGATGTTGACTAACTTGCCACGTCCCTGTCTTGCCATTACTCTGGCCACACGCTGGGCGCAGAAGAAAACCCCCTTCAAGTTCACATCGAGCACCTTATCGTACTCTTCCTCCGTCGTTTCGAGGAACAAGGCTCTTTGGATCAGGCCAGCGTTGTTGATAAGGATGTCTATACGGCCAAACGCCTCCACCACTCGCTCGACCATTTGGTCGATCTGGTCGATCTGGGTTACGTTCACTTGCAAGGCCAGGGATTCTCTACCGAGGGACCGTATCTTGGCCGCCGTATCCTCGGCTCCGGCGAGGTTGACGTCCGCCACGGCCACATTAGCGCCTTCCCCTGCCAGCCCTAGGGCTAGACCTCGACCCAATCCACGTGCCGCGCCAGTGACGATGGCGATTCTGTCTTCAAGTCGCAATGCAATCCTCCCTCGGAGATTTCGTTATCTCAAGCCTGGCCGTTCAAGCCTTCAGGTCCTAGGCTTTCATTCGCGGATCAAGGATGTCGCGCAGCCAATCCCCCAAGAAATTAATTCCTAGCACTGAGATCATTATCGCGATTCCCGGGAAGGTGGCTACCCACCAGGAATTAGCAAGGTAGTCTTTTCCATCTCCAATCATCCCTCCCCAACTGGGCGTAGGGGGCTGAATTCCCAGCCCTAAGAAGCTAAGCTCAGATTCGATAATGATGACTGAAGCCGCGGCAAAAGTCGCTGTGACGATCATAGGCGTGAGCAAGTTTGGCAATATGTACCGCCAGGCAATGCGGGTGTTAGGCACACCGATTGCCCGGGCCGCCTCGACATATTCCTTCTGTTTCAGGCTAATGGCCTCGCCACGGGCGAGACGGCCGTAGAGTACCCAACCATATATTCCCAATACTAGCACGACGTTGCCTTCGCTCCGTCCCAGTATCGCCAGTACGGCAATAGCCATCAGGACCAGAGGGATCGACAACTGTGCGTCGGCCAGTCGCATAACAGCATCGTCGAAGGCCCCCCCTAGATAACCAGAAGCAATGCCCAAGGCAATCCCGATGGGAGCCGAAACTGCTACCGACAGGAATGCGATGGAAAGCGAAACTCGTGCCCCAAAAGCCAGGCGACTCAGAATATCGCGACCCAGCTGGTCCGCTCCCAGGATGAACCCACCTTTTCCACCCAACCAGAAAGGCGGATCGAGCCTGAAGGCGAGGTCTGAGTAAAGCGGATCGTGTGGGGCGAGTACCGGGGCAAGCAGGGCAACGATTAGCTCCACCACCACGATGACCAGCCCCAAGAACCCTACCTTATTGCTCAGTAATTTGCGAAAGATAGTCCTTCGCCTCCGAGCCAACTCCCGCGGTTCTTTGCCGGAGATCTGCCTGGCCCGACTTTTCCACTTAGCCGTTTGGTCCAACGCCAATGCCTTCCTCTAGCTGAATCTGATTCGCGGATCGACGTACGTATATACTATGTCGACCAGGAAGTTTATGGAGATAAATAGAAGGGAAATTACCAATATGACGGCCTGAACCACAGGATAGTCTCTGGCGGTGATTGCTTGAGCAGCCAGTCTTCCCATTCCTGGCCATGCGAAAACTACCTCTGTCACCACTGAGCCCCCAAGCAGTGTGCCAAACTGCCAGCCAATTACGGTAATCACCGGGATCAAACAGTTCTTGAGGGCATGCCGGTATAGGACCACTCTCTCGATAAGCCCTTTCGAGCGCGCCGTCCTGATGTAGTCCTGGCCGAGCACATCCAGGAGTCCTGCCCTGACCATTCTAGTCAATCGTGCCATTAGAGCCGTACTCAGAGCGATGGTTGGCAAGGCCAGCTGCTGGATAGTCCCGTGACCCGATGTGGGAAGGAGTTGGAAGTGCACCGCAAACACTAGTATTAGCATAATACCGAGCCAGTACACCGGCATCGACTGACCCACGAGCGCACCAAAGGTGGCCAGGTGATCCCATACTGAATTCCGGCGGGTCGCGCCGATTATACCAAGTGGAATCGATACCAACAAAGACACGAGCGTCGCCGAGAAGGCTAGCTCCAGCGTTGCCGGCATACGCTCGAGAACGAGCAATAGCGCCGGCTGGTGGTAGCGTAACGACTGGCCAAACTCCCCGCGAGCTACGTTCTGGAGAAAGTTAAAGTACTGCTCGTAAATAGGTTTATCGAAACCGTACTGGCTGCGCACTCTTGCGATGTCTTCGAGGGTTGCCTCTTGAGGTAGCATCAGCGCCACCGGATCGCCGCTGAGGCGAACGATAAAGAAGGCGATGAACGACACAATTAGGATAACAATTACTGACTGCCACATTCGGTTAACAACGAAGGCTATGTGCAATGGGTGCTCCCTGCCTCTCCTTGTGGCTAAAGTTAATCACCGTGATTGGGATTATCCCCAATGGGGGCACGGTAGGACGTGCCCCCATTGGGGACGGTCATAACATCAAGACTCTAGGAATTCCTAGTTCTTCGGCTTTACATCGAATACTCTAATGGAAGCTTCTGGGCCAGCCTCCCAGTCGATATCCTTTCTTGCACCGAATATCTCTTGCTGCTGATACATAAACAGATAGGGCGCGTCATCTACCAAAGTCTTGTGCAGGTCCTTGCCTATCTTTGCCCGATCCTCGTAGCTCAGAGCCTGATTGTATTTGGCGATCATGGCGTCTACGTCAGGATTGTTATAGTAGTATCCACGAGTCTTCGAGTCGAATAGGATCTGCAGATACCTTCCCTCGGCCGCGGACACACCGATTTGAAGCATATACGTGCCACCCTTGAATGCCTTGGTGGGGAATTTCTCCCAAAACGGCGCGGCTTCGATTATGTTTAGGTTCATGGTGACTCCCACCTGTTTCAACTGTGCCTGCATCGCTTCCGAGACCTCTTTGACCTTCTGGATACCTTCGAGGCCCACAACCGCATTCATCGTAGTCTCGAATCCATTGGGGTAGCCTGCCTCTGAGAGCAACTGCTTCGCTTTTGCCGCATCATAGGTATACAGCTTCACATCCGGGTTGAACCCTGGAGTCGTTTCCATGAAGGCAGCTGCGGACCTCTTGGCGTAGCCTCCCAATATCCCACTGATAATAGAATCCCAGTTGACCGCGTAGTTGACAGCCTGCCGGACCCGCTTATCATTAAAGGGCGGATTGAGGGCATCTAAACCAGTGTAGACGAGTTGATTAGGACGCATCGAGGCGCGAGTATCTTTGCCTGCCTGAACATCTTTCACTCGGTCGGGCGGGAGTCCGTAGATGATGTCCACCTCTCCGGCCTGCAAGGCGGCTACACGAGCGGAATCATTGGGTATCGGTTTGACCAATAACTTGTCCCAGTCGCCCTTCCCGCGCCAGTAATTGTCATTACGCTCGTACTGAATACTATCGTCCTTCTTCCATTGAACTAGTTTCATTGGCCCTGTGCCAACAGGATTGATCGCTAGCTTCTCGGGTGGGGTTTCCTGCGTATATTTTGCAGGGTACATCCACAGGAAGGACAAGATGGCGTCGAGGAATGCGTAGGGCTGTTTTGTGACAATGTCTATGGTATTTGGGTCGACGACCTTGACTTCCTTGATGGCACCGTAGAAGCCCGCGCGCGGCGACTTGTACTTAGGATCGATCATCCTGTCGATACTGAACTTGGCGGACTCGGCATTGAACTCTTCACCGTTGGTAAACTTCACGCCTTTCCGAAGATTGAACCTCCAGGTTACCGGGTCCACCGGTTGCCACGAAGCGGCCAAGTTAGGGCCGAACTTACCATCCCTGCCTATCAGAGTAAGGGCTTCGTAAATGAAGTAGCCCGCTTGTTGCGAACCCAAGTCATTGGTCATACCTATGTCGAGCGTTGTGGCATCGGTCTGGTAGGCAATACGGAGAGTTCGAGGTGCTTGCTGCTTAGCTGGCTGAGCCTGCTGTT
>ORJL011910849.1_pt1 | contig 16534 bp, 13 predicted proteins | sample 1779941 | NCBI WGS metagenome assembly ORJL01 (sample SAMEA104232317, study PRJEB22302) | groundwater metagenome | biome: forest; feature: aquifer; material: groundwater | place: USA | collected 2011-08-07 | depth 5.8 m | reverse complement strand
GGCACGGTTTTGCCGAGCGACGCCGATTCAAAGTCGTGATCATTGACCCTCTCAGCTTCCAAACACCACGAGTGTCCGGCATTTTTGAAGTTGCCAATCAACTCTTTCTTTTTGCCGTCCAGACTGACAATCGGCCAGCCCATGCTCAAAAAGGTCTGTTTCTGATCTTCAATGTATTCGAATTGGGTGTTGCGGTCAGGATGCTGCGAACCAGCTAACCGTTTGTCATTGGCTTTGAGCGAGTAATTCTTCTTTCTCAACAAACGCCCGATAGTCTTTGGGCACGCCGAATGTCCAATGCCTTTTAACTTATCGCTTAACTGTTGCAAGCTGCTTCGCACCCATTTCTGCTCACTCATCGGATCGCCCGCCGTTTCCGGCAACACCATTTCGTGCAGCGCCGACTCTATCGTCGGGTCTTTTTTTCAACCGGGGGACGCCCACCGCCCGCTGACCGTATCTGGTCACTCGGGCGATCTGATAGTTCGTGTTCCAATTCCTGTTGCCCGCGTTGGATCGTTTTTTCATCGAGTCCGGTGATTTGCGATAGCAAGTGGACGCCTCCATGACCAAGATGGTTCGCTTCAATGGCCACATACCAGCGGCGTTGTTGTTCATCCAATCGGCTGAGCAATAGGTTCATTTGGTGGTGATGGTGCTTGTCAGGATGTTCTCCTGACTGTTGGCAGTTCGCGCACTGACAGATATGAATTCCTGAGATCGGCATTGGGTACTCCCAAGTTAAGAGTGAGATCAGTTTTCTATTTTACTCGCCTTTCGGTCTCGTTATTCAAAACACGGAAGATGTTTTTACATGACTCCTAACTTCTGCAAAATATACTCAGCGCGGTCATGTTTTGCGCTTTTTGGCAACGGATGTAGCATATATGGCGGCACAAACATCCGTTACACGCGAAGCGGCTACAGAATCCGTTGCCGATGGAGCGAGTCAAAGTGCAACTTGTGCCAGCGTGAAGTATAATATCTATACTTTCCTTTACTTTCCTTGACAACTTGTATATAATATTGGCATGAAAGTCAGCATCAGTAAAGCCGCCAAAGAGATGGGTGTCGCTATTGAGACCTTGCGCCGTTGGGAAGCAGTTGGCAAGATTGAAGTGGAACGCACTCCACGCGGTCATCGCCGTTACGATCTTGCAAAACTCAAAGGCATCCACCCGCGCGCAACTTCATCCGCGCGGGCGACGGTGTGCTATGCCCGCGTTTTGGGTGAAACCCACCACGATCAAAAAAGCGATCTCATCACACAAGTGGCGTTATTGGAATCCTATTGCGCCGCCAACGGTTGGACTTACGAAGTGTTGCAAGATTTGGGATCGGGCTTGAATTACCATAAGCGCGGTTTGCGGATGCTCATCAAACGCATTTGTTCAGGCGAGGTGGGGCGATTGGTGTTGACACACAAAGATCGCTTACTGCGCTTTGGGTCGGAGTTGGTGTTCGCCTTGTGCGCCGAGTTTGGGGTGGAAGTAGTCATTATCAATCAGAGCGAGCAACCTGCCAGTTATGAAGAAGAGTTGGCGAAGGATGTGTTGGAGATCATCACTATTTTTTCGGCGCGGTTGTATGGCAGCCGCAGTCACAAGAACAGGAAACTGGTCGAGAAGTTGCGGCAAGCCGCCGAGTCGCTATGAGAATCCAACGCGCCTTCAAGACTGAATTAGATTTGAACAATGTCCAACGGACGAAGTGCGCCCAGCATGCGGGGGCGGCGCGATACGCCTACAACTGGGGACTGGCGCGAAAGATAGAGATATATCGTGCCAAAGAGAAAACACCCACCGCGATTGACCTGCATCGAGAGATAAACCGCTTGAAGAAAAGCAACTTGGCGTGGATGTATGAGTCGTCGAAGTGCGCGCCGCAGGAAGCGTTGCGGAATTTGGACAAAGCGTTCGACAACTTCTTTCGCCGCGTTCAACTCAAAAAACAAGGCAAGTTGAAGGGTAAAGTCGGCTTCCCGAAGTTCAAGTCGAAAAAGCGAGGCTTGGGCGGTTTCCGTTTGACAGGAACCATCCGCGTTTTTGAGAAGCACCTTCAATTGCCGCGCTTGGGGAAGTTGAAGTTGAAAGAGCGCGGTTACTTGCCGACGAGCGAGGTGAAGGTGTTGAGCGCGACGGTGAGCGAACAAGCCGGGCGCTGGTTTGTCTCGCTACAAGTCGAGATGGACATTCCCGATTCATCTTTGAACGATAAACCAATCGCGGGTGTGGACTTGGGCATCAAAGCGATGGCAACGGTCAGCGATGGCACGGTTATGGCGAATCCCAGATCGCTTTCGCGCAATTTGCGGAAGCTCAAGCGGCTACAACAATCGGTCAGTCGTAAAGTCAAGGGGAGCGCAAACCGGCGCAACTCTGTGAAACAATTGGCGCGAGCGCATCAGCGCGTGGCAAACATTCGACGTGATGCGCTTCATCAGGCAACGACGACACTGGCGAAAACCAAGTCGGTGATCGTGCTTGAAGATTTGAACGTGAGTGGGATGTTGAAAAATCACAAACTGGCGCGGGTGATTGCTGATGTAGGGATGGGTGAATTTCGGCGGCAGTTGGAATACAAGGCGGCGTGGTGTGGAAGTCGAATCGTGATCGCGCATCGATTCTTTCCATCATCCAAGATGTGTTCGCGCTGTCAAAGCATCAAAGAAGAATTGTCGCTAAGTGAGCGCGTGTTCAAGTGTGCGGGGTGCGGGTTTGAGTGTGACCGCGACTTGAACGCCGCGCTCAACTTGGCACGGTTGGCGGGGAGTTCCCCCGACACAAAAAACGCTTGTGGAGAGAGTGTAAGACCTGATTCACTTCAGGCAACTCTCGTTGAAGCAAGAACCGAACTGCAATCTGCCTCGTGTATATTTGCGTAGGTTTCGGAGAACGGTTTTTGATACGGATTTCATCCATGTTGCTCACTTCTACCGTTTTTGGAACGTCAACTCGAATGCCGTATCTTGGTCTAAAGAGATCGCCACCTGCACTGTGTTGCCGTTAACTTTCCAAGATGCTGGCCCGTTGAGAACTTCGGCGCCGCTTGGCAATTCAATCGTTAGATTGAAGGGAGTAGAGTTCGTGCCAGCTTGCTTCTGAACAACAAGATGATAAGTGAATATCTTGCCATCCGAAGTCAATGCGGACGCCGGCAGCGCGAAGTCAAAGGTGGTTTCCACCGTTTGCCCGTTTGGCACGACCAGCAACGTGCCGTAGCCCTGCGCCCCATTGATCTGCTCCAACGTATCCACTTGAGCCGGAACGCTTTGCTTTAAAAGCATCCACTCTGCCGGTACTTCGTGAGGCGTGGCGTTGATCAATCGAGCATCCTTCGGCACATACAGGCGCAGATAGTCCCAATAACATCGGGCGATGAGCTCGGCGTATTGACCGGAGCCGTAATCCGGGGCGTGGTGGCATGCGGTTTGTTTATCGGTTGGCGGATTTTGATGCGTGATGCGAAGTGAAGCGGTTGGTGACGAAACGTTCGAGAGATTCACGCGATAGTCAAGCGATGTTTTAACTGCCGCGTTCACCTTATTGAAACCGATGTTGGAGTTCACCACAAACAGATAGTCCCCCGAGACCGGTCGAACCGCGCCGTCCCAGCAACGCCGCGCCAAAAGTTTCGTAAGCGCCGGATCGTCGAGTTGAATCAAGATATGGCGCGTATCGAGCGCGCGGATTGTGGCCCGCCCCAATGTGAGTAGTGATGCGGCGGAGCTGGTCTTGACCTTGGTCATGATGCTGCCAGACAGCTCGCCGATAAAATTTTTTCGCTGCCCCCACCACTCGGAAGTCATCGCTTGCCCGGGCGGTGGCGAATAGGCGGCGCGCATGTAGGTGATCAGGTTGTCGGCGGTGACCACGTCCGTTGAAGTCGTGGATGAGATCGGTCCAATCGCTTCAAGCAACAAACGCATCGCCGTTTGATCAATAGCGATAACACCGTCAATGGGACCGGGGCGAGTGTAGATATAAAGGTGTTCCACCTCACGGGCGGAGGTGGGAAAGTCGGGCGACCAATTAGCGTCGCGCAGTAACCAGATGAGCGCCGCCATATAACGACGCAATGGATCGGGCGCAAAGAGATAGGGCTTAGTCAGATCATCTATGGCGTAGGAGTCTTCCGCTTTGAAGCGGAGTATCTCACCACCAGAGACAGTCACTACTGCCACTGCACTCAGGAAGCCGCCCGTTGCTCGCAACTCGTCTTCGTTTTGAATCATGATGAGGTAGGTTCGTGGTCCGTCCGCGCCCAACAGACCAGGGGCGGCGATCCCAGCATCGAGGGCATCTCTTAAGAGCGGCAAATACGGATCGACTTTTAGGAGTCGTGAACGGTTTTTGGTGGATAGCTGCGAAGCGTCAATTTCGGCGCGGGCAACTAACGCCGCTCCTAGAGAATCCCGCGCCACCGTTAATCGAGGGCGAGCGGTAGTTAAATGTGCGAGCAAGGTGGAAGGGCGAGTCTCTTTGTTCTGTGCTTCCTGCCACATTGGCAGCAAACTGTTATAGGTCTCGTCGGCGGCAACCACTGTGCCAGAAGCGAATCGCAAAAGCGAGTCGGCGTTGGCTAAATCACCACCATAGACAGGCATCCAAGCAAAGAACGGACCCATCCACAGAAACGGTTTTGTCTCGGCGTGTAAGGCGAGCACATCGCGACGTGTCGTCGTGAGCAAAGGAGCGACAGATGAGAGTGTATTGAGATCGGGCGGCGAGTCGGCTAACACCTGCAGCTGTGACATCTCGTTTTGAACGGCGCTCGTTAATTGATATATCCGCCACGCTTTCCAACCCAAAAAGAGAGTCCCTACCAATGCTAAGGCGATCCAAATTTGGCGGGCGCGAAGGCGGTAAAATTTTTCTGCTTTACTCAGCAACGTGTGTTTTGATAGTCGTCGCAATGCGTGACCGCCATTGGACGACAGGACGGCAGATGGGGTCGCAAGTTGTTCGGTGAGATATTGCTCGCGGCTAAGAAAGAGACTCGCTAAACGTTCTAGTCCTTTGGTGTGCCAATCGCTCAATGTGCTGGTAGGGGCGACATCTTCTTCGTCGGCGATCAGGCGATACCGTGCCAACTCTGCTTCGGAGATTTCGTGATCGGGTTTGCCATAAACGAAGAGTGGGGTGACTTGATCGATTCGCCCCCAAGCGTCCGCCAAAGAAGAAGGCGGCATCGTGTTAAACTCAAACGGCGCAAAATACAGCGCCGTTAAAATTCCGAACTGCCCCCATTTGGTATCGAGCCGCTTGCCGCGTTTAGGGGGAACGCTGGGCATGGTCTCGCGGAAGAGCGCGGACAATGCCGCTAGAAGCTGATAGCCCGGTTTTCTTTTTTGCAATGGCGGATCATCCGCAACTTTCTGTCTGACCGTCAGGCTTTTTGTCCATGGGTGATCGTTAAGACGATCCGGTGTGCCGCTTTGCTCCAGAATATTCTTCAAATCAGCGAGAACAGATCTGAGAGGTGGATCGCTTAATAGCATTTCAGGTAATGGTTGTAGCTCACAAGATGAGATAGGGTCGGTACATGATTCGAGGATAATGAGGTGGATAGATTAAGAAAAGAAACGATGCGAGAGAAGATTTAGAAAATATCATTGGATCGTCTTCTTGAGCCAATCCAGCATGAGGGGTATTAGTTCGGGATGCGGTGCGATCATCTTGGTGCCATGTTCTGTACCTGGGTACATTTGCAACTGATGGTAACCTAAAGCTTTTTCGTTCAGTGTCTTGACTGTCCCAGCCGCATAGGCGTCTTCTTGAGAAGCAACCAGTAACAAAGGTCGCGGACCGTAATCAATGATTGCTTCGGTAATGTCGATCTGCCACATCGACATTCCGGGCGATAATAAAATCACGGACTTTATTTCCGGGTGACGTACGCCACCGCGCAACGCCAGACTAGCGCCCAGGCTCGCCCCGACGATACCAATTCGGTTGCCATTCACACCGGGAGAGGTTTTTAGCAAACCTAGAGCAGCATCTACATCATTATCCATCGTTTTGTCGAATGTCTTTTCACCGCCACTCTGACCGTGACCTCTTAAATCCGGCGCGACAACGGCATATCCCATCTCTTGGGCTGCTCGTGCAAAATTTTCCCATGACCTACTGTCTTCAAACGCTGCGTGCAACAACAACAAGCCATCTGCCCTTGAAGTCGAATTCTTAGGGGGATAGTAGGTTGCCAACAGGCGGACGCCATCCGAGGTGAACAGGTCCATTCTCGTAGTGGAAACTGCGACCATGGTAGGAGCCTGCGTTGGCATGGCAATTTGTGTTTGAGTAGCCACACTTTGTACAGCTGTTTCCGCAGGTGGGGATGAACAACCTGCGAGAGTGAGAATTAATAAAAGGACAAGTATGTGTTTCATTCGTTTCTCATAGTTACTCACAACGCTTATGCCAGACTCCTGCGACCTGGTCATCTCTTCGATTTGCTCTTGATGTCGGGTTGCCCGGACTTAGCGGGCCTACCACCATCTAAACGCAGCCATTTGGCCAAGCGATCTACAGGATGGCGACTGTTCGAAGTTTTCTTACCCTCATTTCCGTCGGATTGGTAATAGTAGTAATAGGAAGAGTAGTAGGAGTAGTAACCATCCCTGCCAGGGTCAAGGCGATTGATCACCGTGCCCAGCATCTTTGCCTCGACCGAATTGAGATTCTCTTTCGCCCGCCGCACGCTTTGGCGATGCGTGCTCTTGTGGTCGAGGACTAGTATTACGCCATCCGTCAAACGGCTCAACACGACTGCATCCGTAACAGTTACGCAGGGCGGACTGTCGAGGATGACGACGTCGGCCGTTTGTGCCACCTTTTCTAAGAACTGCTTCATCCGAGCCGAACCGAGCACTTCTGCCGGATTCGGAGGCAGAGGTCCACTGGTCACGACGCGCACTCCCGGCACTCCGGATGTCTGTATGACGGAACCAATAAACGTTGTTTTGGGTGCGGCATTTAAGATCGGCGTGGCTGCTGGAAGCCCTTCTAAGGCTTGACCCACCAACCATGTCGTCAGACCTGTGTGGTTCTTCAGACCGAATATTTTGTGGATGGCTGGTCGGCGCAGATCGGCATCCACCAGAACCACCGACATCCCGGATTGAGCCAACACGACAGCGATGTTTGCGGCAGTGATACTCTTGCCTTCTGCCGGACCCGGACTGGTGATGACGATCGTTTTCAGCGGCGTATCCAACTTAGCAAACTGCAGATTGGTACGCAACGTACGATAGGCTTCGGTGATCGGAGAGCGTGGCTGGCGGGCAACAATTAGTTTGGACGGGTAATCATCGCCCTCGATGTGGCCAATGACACTGAGTATCGGCGCATTGATGAGAGTCCGCACCTCGTCGGGCGACCCGATGGTATCGTCCAAGTATTCAAGCAGGTAGGCCGCGCCAACCGACAGCGTCAAACCGATGGCGCACGCCACCAGCACGTTTAAGCCAATATTGGGGCTCACAGGGGTCGTCGGCAATTCAGCCGGTTCAACGATGCTGATGTAGTTGAGACTTCCTTTCTGGAGGGAGGCGAGGAGCTGGGCGTAGGTCGCCTGCCAAGTATTGATCTGTGCCTGAAGTGAGACCTGATTCTGCTGAGCATCTTGTATCTGCCGGGCACTGACAGCGGCAGCGATAGTTTGATTGAGAAAAACGAGTCTCTTTTGCCCATCTTTGATTTTAGCCTCTAGATCGGGTATTTGGCTCTGGACGAAAGCCAAACGCTGCTGGTCTTCGAGCGACGGTGTAGTGGGACTCTGAAGAATGAGTTGCCGGGCGATTTCGTCGGCGATCGCTTTAGCCCGTAGGGGAGAGGTGTCGAGAACACTGATCTCCATCAACTGGGTACCCTGCATGGGCGTCGCTGAGATTTGTTCGCGCAACGACTGCCAATCCTGATTCAGACGGAGCGAAGCGACGGTTCCCTTCAGGATCGGTTCCCGCTTGACTAACTGCACGTAGGTTTGCACCAACTGCTGACTGGCAAAGATATCGTTTGGATCTGGATTGCGGCTCTCGGTGATCTGGCTGACGATAACTGTAGTCGTCGTCTTATATACCGGCACGGCGAGCAGACTGGCGATGAGGCTGGAACCGGCGGCCAGCGTCGTGGCTAAGATTATCAGCCAGATCCACTTACGGATCACATTGAGATATTGAAGCAGCTCCATTACAAATCCTCCATCTCGCACGCCCGGAAGTAATCTACGGTCTGTTCGAGCCCTTCGCGGAGGCCCACGGTTGGCTTCCATACTAGGTCGGCTTGAGCGCGCCGGCTGTCAAGGTAGATCTTGAACGTCTCGCCAGCCTTAGGTGGCCCAAAGCGCGACTCGCGCCGATATTGGGTGCTACGCTTGAGTTCCGAAAAAATCAAATTGACCGAGGTACCCTGACCACAGCCGATATTATAGATGCCAACGCAACCGTTCTCAGCTGCCAAGACGTTCGCCCGGGCGCAGTCAGCGACGTAAACAAAATCCCGTTCCTGCTCACCGGTACCATTGATAATGACTGGGCGGTCAGCGAGCATCTGCCCGATAAAGATAGCAATCACGCCGGCCTCTCCGTGCGGATCTTGCCGTGGCCCGTATACGTTAGGATACCGCAAAACAAGATAGTCCAAGCCATAAAGCTGCCGGTACACGAAGAGGTAATGCTCTACGACATGTTTGCTGACGCCATATTGGCAGAGGGGATTAATCGGGTGATCTTCATCGCACGGCAGGTATTGAGGCTCACCGTATACCGCCCCGCCAGTGGAGATGTAAACGACCTTCCGCGTGCCGAATCGGCGGGCGCACTCCAGCACATTGATCGTGCCCCGAACGTTCACGTCGGCATCAAACAAAGGATCCACCACCGATTTACGCACGTCCATCTGAGCAGCGTGGTGATCTACAATTTCTGGCCGTTCGCGCTCAAACACCTCAGCCAGCACCGGGTCGCGAATATCCATTTTGTAGAATCGAGCCTTGGGATTGAGGTTTCGCTCCCGACCCGTAGACAGGTTGTCTACGACGATCACCTCATGCCCGGCTTGAATAAAAGCGTCCACCACATGCGAGCCGATGAAACCAGCGCCGCCAGTGATCATAACTTTCATTAGTACGCTCCTTTTCCACTCAATACCACAGGTATTGTTCGGAGAATCAACTGCATGTCCAACCAGATGCTATAGTTACGGATATAAAACATGTCCAAACGAACGCGCTCTTCATATGACACGTCCGACCGGCCCGAGACCTGCCATATGCCGGTGAGGCCGGGCCTGACGGTAAGTAGGTTCATCCCCCAGGAGCCGTATTTTTTAAGTTCATTGGGGGAAATCATTCGGGGTCCTATGAGATTCATATCGGCTTTGAGCACGTTGAAGAACTGCGGTAGTTCGTCGAGGCTGTATTTGCGCAGAAAGCGCCCGACGCCTGTAATACGGGGATCGTCCTTGATCTTGTGCGTGGTGGCGAGTTCGTCCAGCAGTTCCGGATTATTCTTCAGGATTTCATCACCATTGATATGCATCGTGCGAAACTTCAGCGCGTCGAACTGCCGCCCGTTGAGTCCTACCACGCGTCGTCGGTAAAAGACCGGCCCCGGCGAATCGAGTTTTACCAGTGCGGCAATCACCAACATAACCGGTGCAAGAAACGGCAGCGCCAAGAGGATCAGCCCATACTCGAGCAATATCTTGAGCAACTTATCTATGCCTGCCAGCCGTACTTGATTGACACCGATGAGCGGCACATAAGCCATCTCTTTAACGTGCAACCCAGTGCTGAGCAAATCAAACAGCCCGGATGACAAGCGCAGATGAACGCGCGGAGACGTGCCGTAATCCCGGAAGATGTTCAACACGGTTGAGTGAGATACCGCGCTGGTCGTGATGATCAACTCTTCGACTTGATATTGGTGTACGAGATCACCGAGTTGATCTAGGGGGCCGATCACGTGTAGGTTGCCGCAGATACGCACGCCGGGCCGCGCCTGGTCGTCCAAGTAACCTAGCAGATTGAGCCCCGATGTTGGCCAGGACAGCAACTGTTCGCCGAGGAGCCGTCCTTCGTTATTCGCGCCGAGGATGAATGCCGGGGCGAGAAGATAGCCGTGTGTCCGGGCAAAATAAGCCACACGTCGTAACCCAAATCGCCCGACCACGACCAGGACAAATGCCAACACCCACGTCAGGCCTACCCAGCCGCGGGCTAACACAAGTTCCTCGCTCACGAACTGCGTGAAGGCAATGAGGATCGCTCCAACGATGCACGCCTGAAAAACTGCTGCATACTCGTCTGTGCCACCCAGCAAGATCTGCCAGTCGTAAAGGCGGTAAGCCCAAAAGAGACACAGCCACACCGGAAGCAGGATGAGACTGAGACGCGTATAGAATAGAGGACGAAATTCAGAGATTTGGTTGAACAACGGCAAGCCGCTGTTGAAACGGATCAGATAAGCCAACGCAAATGCCGCCGTCAACATGAGAACATCGCATACAACCAGCGTCGCAACAAACAATCTTCGCTGAGAGGCTGGCGACCACCGCTTGGCGCTTCGCCGCAGTTTCAATTGGAGGCGGTGCTCTAAAAATCCGTCAATGGGTTGTACAGGTGAGTCCAACATAGATTTCCTCTAATTGCCTCCCGATAGAGTTCCAGTCGTGGTGTTCGGCGACGTAGCGACGTCCCTGTGCGCCTAGCCGGGCACAAAACGTGTTGTCGTCAAGTAAGCGCAGGAGCGCGGCAGCGAAGTCCTCGGGAGTCCCGGCTACAAGAAAGTCCTCCCCGGCGCGGGCAGTCAATGCCGAGACCGCCGAGGGAGTCGCAACGACTGGCGCCGCACAAGCCATTGCCTCAAGAACTTTGATTTGAATACCCGCCCCGTAAGGCACAGGTGCCACCGCCACGGTTGCCGACCACAGATGTGGGCGAATATCCGGCACATATCCGGTCACGGTCACGCGCGGCGCGTGGCGTTGAGCAAGTTCCTTAACTTCGCGGGGCGGCATGCTGCCAACGATGGCAACTTTAACCTCTGGCTTGAGCGCCCACACGCGCGGCATGATGTCGGTAACCAGGTAAAGCGCTGCAGTGACATTAGCGTGGTAACTCATCTTGCCGGTGAGAAGTATCGTATCGGGGAAACGGGATCCATAGTTTGGTGTGAAGTAAGTGAGGTCGACGCCGTGAGACAACACTGTTATATGTGGTGGAACATTCGATGTGGAACGTGGGGAGTACTGTGTTAGGCGTAGGGCGTGGAGTTGCTCCAGCGCGGCGCGGTCCACGGGTGACGTGACAAGCACTTGGTCGAACTGATCTAAGAGCCAAGCTTCGTAGCGCCGCGTGCGTTCAAGTTCAAAACGGGAGATCCACCGCCCAAAGCGACTGCGGCTATTTCGCCCGGCTTGCTCGAACAGCAGACTGATGCAGTCCACACTGTCCCAGACAACCGGGATTTTGGATTGTTGAGGGCGGATTGCCGATTGGATGTGAAGGCCATAGCGTGCGCCGCGAAGATGTTCGACGTGAATAATGTCGTATGGGGAACTGCCGGTTGCTAAACGCTCACCTATTTGTTGCGCCAGGGCAGGTTGCCAGCAGTACGAAGCTTGGAGCGGCGTCCCGGCAACCAACGCACGCAGCATATTCAGAGCCGATCTGCCTTTGGTGAGTGGGACCGATATCACCCGAATACCCATACACACCAGATTGTTCAGCTCGTGGCATTCCGCCTCTTTCTCCCAGAGTGTTGCCAGCGTAACTGAATGACCACTGCGAGCCAAGAAGCGGATTAGGTTGTATGAGCGAGTGCGGATGAGAGTGGGAACGTACGGAACAAGAAAGAGGATATTCAAACAACTATCAATCCAACATCCGAGTATGAGAAGTAGGCTGATCGATTGCCTTCACCGGAAACAACCACTGAATCAAACTGCGTGTCCCAGGCAAACGCTTCGATACGGCGACCAACCCTCTCGCCGCGAACACCAGCATGACTGCGTCCACAGGCAGACGATAGCGGATAAGTGACCACGAAAGCAAATGGATAGAACTGTATACCAACGCAAACAATAACAGGAGTCCGCTTGGCGAGCGAAACCCGCCTGTTGGCTCGCGGCGCAGACCGTCGGCGATCCACAGGCCGACACCGAAGAGCATGAACGGCAACGCCAACCCGAACGATCCGACTCGCACGATGTTGCTGAGTGCGCTGGATTCCATTAATGGCCAGAAATTGAAATAAGCCGGGATACGACTGAGCGAGAGGCGCAGGTAACGCAACGGATCGGCGGCAATGAAGCCGAGGGCTCGCTGCAACAGCGCATTATCCAACTCGGCCTCATTCAAGCTACGCAGTTCATCGGGGATCAAATCCTGATACGACGGCATGTCGGCAGTAAGGATAGGCACGAACTGATCGCCGTAGATAGGGTGATTGGCCCAGAAGAGTGCATAGCCGGCGTTCGTGTTGAGCAGAACGAAGCGGCCAAACTGGCGGTAGTTGTATATCGATGCAGGGGCAATGAGGATGAAGAGGACGATCAGGGTGATCAATAATTTATAACCAATAATCAGTAACCTGTGACCACGGCTCGCGCCGACCCAGAACAACCACGCAAAGAGGAATGGCACGAAGAGGAGGAAGACCTGACGCAGGTAGGCGGTGACGGCGATGGCGAAGCCGAGCTCGATCCAATTACCGATTTTGGATTGCGGATTGCGGATTGCAGTTTGAAAACCAGCGCGCTGTATCGTTGCGCCGGCAATCTTCAGTGCACAATCCAGACTCCAGAGTATTCCGATGATGTAAAACGTCTCCGTCATCAACGCAGCAGCGTAGTAGATGAAGTAGCCGTAGGCGGCGACCCACGCCGCGGCCAAGAGTCCCTCACCTCCGGACCCTACCTCGGTTGTGAGCGAATCGGGGAAGACACGGACAGCGATGCGATAGGTCAGCCAAGGCAGGAGCAGACCAGCGAACGCGGCCTGAATCAGGCGCGGAATTACAGGATGCGCACCAAAAAGAGCATAGAGGCCAGCGAGGTAGAGAGTGTAAAGATATGACCAGTGCGCTGTTGGCGCGTTCGCGGCAGTGACCGGCCACCACATGACAGGGAAGGTGAAAAAGTGGCCGGAAATGGCGCGGAGCGCGAGCGCGTGATACGATATTTGATCGAAGATCGCTGGCAGCGGCTCGACCGAATCGCCCAGCGTAGCGGCAGCAGCCAGCCGCGCCACGAGGCCGACGGCAACACAGCCTAACGCCACGCTATCGGCGCGGGTCATATACCTCATCCCAAGCTCCATACACTTTCCGCCAATCGTAATGTTCCTCAACTGTTGCCCGCCCACGCCGAGCCAAACGTTCAGCCAACTCGTCGTCGCTCAGCACGTTAACCACAGCCTCGGCAAAATCCTCAGGGGTGTCGGCAATCAAGATGTTGTCGCCATGACGATAGGCGATCCCCTCCGCCCCGATCGTGGTTGAGACCACCGGCAGACCGCGCGCCCAAGCATCGAGAATCTTGACCCGCATCCCTCCCCCGGCTCGGAGTGGAACGACAAAGACCCGGCTCCGCTCCCAATACTCCTGCGGTTCATCCACATAACCGGGAGCAACCACCCGACCGGCACCGTTCTGTAATTGGATCTCGGGCAGAGGATTCTTGCCAACCGCAAAGAAGCGAGTCCCCGGCACTCGCGCCCAGATACGGGGCAAGACATCACGGACAAACCAGCGCACGCCGTCGGCGTTGGGAGGCCAGTGCATGCCGCCGAGGAAAAGGATAGCGAGCAGATGGCTGATGGCAGATGGCAGATGGCAGACGGTGGCGGAGGGATCGAGGCAAATGGGAATAACGCGATCGCTGGTTGACGATTGCTGATTGCTGATTGCTTGGACGGCTTGCTGGTCCTCTGCCGTAACCCAGACGACGTGGTCGAATTGTTGGCATAGCCGAGATTCGTAACGGGCCATATGAGCGGCTTCTAGGCTAAGCAGGTAGCGCGAGAGGGGATTCCGCGCCGAGTCCGCCAGGCGGCGAGGGATCAGGTGGACGGCGTTGTGCTGATCCAGAACGAGTTTCGGGCGATAGCCGTGTTTCACCGCTTCGGCCCCTGCGACTAGCGCATAGGGAGCCATCCAAAGTTGATCGGCGTGGATGACATCGAATTGCTGATTGCCGATTGCAGGTTGCGGATTTTCAGAGAAAAGTGCTTTGAGGCGAACGGCCATGTCGGGTACCCGGTCGCGCGTTATCAGGAAAGGCTCGCCGGTGACGAGGCTACAGGCGAGCGACAGGCCGTCCCGCAGCCATGAACGGCGCATGGGCACGGTGATAACCCGTTCGCAAAATTGCTCCAAGTGCGCGATCGATTCGGGACGATCAGAGTCACGCACAAAGGATACGAGCGTGACAGCATATCGGGCCGCCAGATGGCGGAGAGTGTAGTAGGCACGCAGTTTGGGGCCAGCATCGAGGGGATAAGGCAGAACTTGGGTGAGAAAGAGATTCCGTGAAAGAGCCAACTCAAGAAAACCCGACGCAAAGCCGCAAGACATCCAGATTCGACTGTATCTCTTTTGCCGCCTGTTCGCGGTGGTAACGAAATGCCGTCGTAACCATCCAGAAAACTAGTTTCGGCACGGTGAGAAGCGCCAGCATGAGCCGAAAGGTCGCAGTCGCTGCCGGGCCATAGTTTTTGTGATAAAAGAGAATCTTTCCCCGATACACCATCCTCCTGCGGCTCCAGCGATTCATGCTACGGCCGCCGAAATGTACAGTATGCACTTCCGGGAGGAAATACACGCGCCAGCCGGCTTGCTTCAGCCGGTAACACAGATCGACCTCATCGCCGTAGATGAAATACTGCTCATCCAACTCCCCTACCTGCTCGACCGACACCCGTCGCAACATCAGGCAGGCCGAACTCACCCAGTCTACTGGTCGGGGGGCATTGACCATTTGATGATCTGGGTAATTCGGCCAGAACGTTCGCCCAAGTCCCGTGGCAATCAGGAACTCCTGCCACAGGGACGAGAAATCCGCGAAGGTCGCTTGCAACGAGCCATCGGGGTTGAGCAACTTGCCGCCTGCTGCGCCGGCTTCGGGATGCTCATCCAAGAACTCGACTAAGTGTGCCAGCGTAGAATTGACCAACGTGTCATTGTTCAGTAACAAGACGTATCGCCCCGAAGTAGACTCAATCCCCTGGTTCGAAGCACAGCTTAATCCGACATTGGTCTGATTGCGGATCACGCGAACCGCCGGGTAGTCTTCAGCCAGCATTTCCAAACTGCCGTCCGCTGAGCCATTGTCAACGGCCACGATTTCAGTCGTAAACGGCAAATCCGCAATGAAGAGGGATTCTAGACAACTTTCCATGTAAGCACGATTGTTCCAGCATACCAGAACAATCGAGAGGTCCGGGACAACGGTCAGGGGTTCCATCTATCTCTCTCGAAAATGACGATCGAGTTCGGCAATCTCTTCGTAAGTACCAAGATCATGATAACTACCATCGGGATTATGTACCGTATGGGCATACAATCCACTGGCAATCGCGCCATTCAGAATCTCGGCGAAATCTGACTGGCCGCGCGTAACGCATTCGTGCAGAAAATCGGTGAATGCTGGACCCCAAATGATTGCCCCCCACATCTCTGTCAAGTCGGTCTTTATCGGTTTGTCCACGATTTCCAGCACTCGATCTTCGCCGTCGAATCTCACCATCCCAAATTTTTGAGGCCGATTCGTCGCGAAGAGGATCAACGTGATATCCGCGTTCGGGCTCGTCACCGTCCTGGCCCGCTGGAACACGTCTTGCGGCTGCATAATCGTGTCGGCCATGCCAAAGTACACTTCCTTCCCTTTCGTAAGGTGGTACGCTGAATCCAAAGCCATAGCCAATCCTGGCGAGGTAGACTTGCCGTCGCGCGATGACTGCTCTTGCACCACATAACTGATATCACAACCAAAGCGCTTGCCGCTGCCGAAATAGCCGAGCAATTGATGTTTGGTTTCATTGATGACAAATACGACGTGCTTTACATCGGCTGTCAGAATGTTGTCTACAACAAAGTTGGAGACGGGCTTATAGCGGTTATTGCGGATCACCGGGTAGAGTTCCTTGGGGTAGGGTAGGCCCAAGCGCACGCCTTGGCCCGCAGCCGGGATCAGGCCGATCACTTCTGCCACTTGGCTACGCCACCTCTGCTGGATTCATCTGTACGACCTGGCTTTCGGATTCTCGTCGGGCGATCTGCTCCAGGCTGACGAGGCCTCCGAGAAACAGCCAGCCGAACACACTCGCACGAAACCCGGCCAGCCCAACGTTATAGACAAAGGGCAGAAACCAGTCAGCCAACATGCAGGCGGTGAGCGTCCCAACCAGTCCTCCCAGCACTGCGTTTACGTAGCCTTGGGCAAAATCGCCGCCATTGAAGTGAGTGCGTAACCGCCAACCCAGACGCGCAACTTCGATAATAAACCAGACAAAGAAACCGAAGCCAATCAAG
>ORJL011460905.1_pt1 | contig 16539 bp, 13 predicted proteins | sample 1779941 | NCBI WGS metagenome assembly ORJL01 (sample SAMEA104232317, study PRJEB22302) | groundwater metagenome | biome: forest; feature: aquifer; material: groundwater | place: USA | collected 2011-08-07 | depth 5.8 m | reverse complement strand
CCCCCCCCGGCCCCCTCTCCCCGGCCCCATGACGGGCCCCTCTCCATTCCTTCGCGGGAATCAGCTCCCCCCGCATCCCCGCCGGGCCGACGAAGACCACGCGGTCGAACTCCGCGTCCACCTTCTCCGCCTTGTATCCCCCCGAGGCGATCCAGGTCGTCAGCTCCTGGAAGTCGTTCGTGTCGACTTCGAACGCCACCCGCTCGAATGTCAGCGCCTTCGCATGCGGCGTCGTCTCGGAGGCGCCGGGGGCCTCCAGCTCGATCGAGAAGTCGCCGCGCCCGAGCACGGCGCGCTGGATGACCACCTTCTTCTCCTTCGCCTCCGTCGGCGCCGTGATCCCCTTCAGGTGCACCGTGTGCGTGTCGCGCCTCCCCTCGATGAAGCGGCACTCGAGGCCGAGGAAGTCGACGAAGAACGGGACGAGCCGGTCGATCTCCGGCACCGTCAGGACGATGTGCGAGAACCCCTTCACCTTTGGCATGGCTGCCTCCTCACGTCCCCATCCGCCCGCTGCGGACCAGCAAATGCCCCGCGCCGCAGTGGATCGCCCACCCCATCCCGCTTCCGATCTCCGAAGGCGCCGAGCTCGCCTCGGAGCGGATCTCCGCGCCCGGCCGCTCCCCGCAGATCGGGCAGGCGAACGACCGCACGCACTCCGCGGGCAGCCCCATCGGAAAGTCGGGGACGTCGGCCTCCGCGACCGCGACCTCCGACGTGCGCGCGGTCGCGCAGAGCTCCGCGAGGTTCGCGATCCCGCCCGCGCAGGTCCAGACCCCCGCGGAGAACGCCTTCCGCGCGATCCGCTCGCGAACCCGCGCGATGAGCGCGGCGACGAGCGCCCGCGCGTCGGCGACGATGACGTACGTCCGGTCCATCGGCGCCGCGCCCGTGAAGCGGATCGCGAGGTCCCCCTCCCGGAGCGCCAGTCGCTTCTCCGCCGCCTCCAGGCGCAGGAGTTTCGCCCTGTCCTCGAGCGCCTCCGCGGTCCCGCGGGCCCAGACCCCCACGCGGCCCGACCAGCTCCGCAGTCGCTCGCGGATCCCCACGGCTACCCCTTCTTCGCGAGACCGAGCCGCATGACGGGCCGCGACTCGTCGTCGATGTGCACCTTGAACCCCGCGTCCGTGAAGATGTCGACGGGCCCCTGCCAGACCTCGTCGTCCTCGTGCTTCCCCTTCTTGGGGTACCCCTCGACCTCGACGGCGTGCATGGCGGCGAGACGCGCGACCGCCTCGCGCAGGAGGATCTTCGCGAGCCCCTTCTTGCGGTGCTCTTTCGCGACGCAGAAGCAGGTGACGCACCATACGTCGTCGTAGGCGGTCGAGGCGTACTTCGCCGTGCGGTTGAGCTTCGTGAAGTACGAGCGGTGCCCGTACTGGCACCAGGCGATCGCCTTCCCGCCCTCGTAGAGGAGGACGCCGTGCGTGCGCCCCTCCTTCAGGAGCTCGAGCTTCCGCTCGCGCCGCTGCGCGGGGGTGCGCTTCATCCACTCCTCGTCGGCCCCCCCGAACTCCCAGTACATGCAGAAGCAGCCGCCGAACTCCGGCCGCTCGAAGAAGGAGGCGAAGTCCTCCCACGTCGACTCGTCGAGGTCTTTCGCGGCGTATTCGGGCTTGTCGCTCATGTCAGATGAGGAGTCGGGCGGGGTGCTCGAGGGCGTTTGCGAGCGCCTGCAGGAACTGGGCGCCGAGGGCTCCGTCGACGACGCGGTGGTCGCACGAGAGGGTCACGCGCATCCGCTGGGCGATGACGACGTGGTCCCCCTTCACGACGGGCTTCTTCTGGACCGTCCCGACGGCGAGGATCGCCCCCTCGGGCGGGTTGATCACGGCGGAGAACTGGTCGATGGCGAACATCCCGAGGTTCGAGACGGTGAACGTCCCGCCGGTGTACTCCTCGGGCTTGAGTCTCTTCTGCCGCGCGCGCTCGGCGAGGGCGTGGCCCTCGGTGGAGATCTGCGCGATCGTTTTCGCGGCGACGTTGCGGATCACGGGGGTGATGAGGCCGTCCTCGATCGAGACCGCGTTCCCGATGTCGATCCGCTTGTAGACGCGGATCCGGTCCCCCTGGAACGAGGAGTTCACGCGGGGGATCTGCTGGAGGGCGTACGCGCACCCCTTCACGATGAAGTCGTTCACGCTGATCTTCGGCTCGTGCCCGAGCGCGTTCAGCTCCTCGCGCAGCGCCATGGCGTTGTCCATGTCGATCTCGCGCGTGAGGTAGAAGTGGGGGACGGTCTGCGCGCTCTGCGACATGCGCCGCGCGATCGTCTCGCGCATCGGGGTCAGCGGGAAGTCCTCGTACTCCGGGCCCGCGGGGGCGGCGGCTGTCGGCCCGACCCCGAGCGGCGCGGTGACGACGTCGCGGAGGACGATTCGGCCCGAGGGGCCCGTGCCGCGCAGGTTGCGGAGGTCGATCCCGCGCTCGCGGGCGATCTTCCGCACGGCGGGGGAGGCGATGGTGCGCAGCTCCATGTCGGGGGAGGGGAGCGTCGGCATCATCGAGGAGACGGTCGGCTCCGCGAGGGGGACGGGCGCGCCGATCCCGGGCGGAGCCGCGGGGGCCGTGGCGGTCTTCGCGTTGGTGGGCGGCGGCGCGGCCGTCGTCTTCTCTGCCGGCGCTGCGGCCGCAGGCGCGGAGATGGCGGAGACGTCTTCTCCCGCCTCGCCGATGATGGCGATGGTGGTGTTCACCGGCGCCTTCGACCCTTCGGGGACGATGATCTTTCGGATCACGCCGGGGTCGAAGGCCTCCAGCTCCATGACCGCCTTGTCGGTCTCGATGTCGGCGATGACGTCGCCGTACTCGACGCGATCCCCCTCGCGCTTGCGCCACTTCTGGATCACGCCCGTCTGCATCGTCGCAGACAGCTTCGGCATCTTGACCTCGACGGCCATGGCGGTGGGGTCCCTCGACTGGAGCACCGCGTATGTAGCACGCCGGGCGCGATCCTTCAAGAAGCGAGAGCGGCGCGGCGTTGGAGCGCCGCGCGAAGGACGTCGAGAAAAGGACGACCTGCTCTACGAGGTGCAATCGTCGCGCCACCTGCTTCGTCGAGCCGCGCCAGGGGATTGAGGCAGCCGGTCGTATCAAACCGGCGAATCAGATTGATACGCAGGGCGACCCGCTCCGTTCGCCTCCAGCTACAACTCTCTGCTCCCACGGACGATCACGAGTGGCACAGCGATTGCCTTTCACATGGCCGTCTACTTTTTCGGAGACGTGAACATGATGAACATCCTTTCCTTCCTGAACCGACTGTCCTGCGCGGCCGTTCTCGGCCTGTCCCTCCTCGGCGCCGCCGCGGCGCAGGCCGAGACGTACGAGGCGACCGCCACGGCCCATCCGAAGATCGTCCCGCCGGGGAGCGACATCGTGTCGTTCGGGCAGACGGAGGTCGACGGCTGGATCCCGATGCGCTTCGACGTGAGCCTGCCGACGGACTTCCAGGTGACCGGCGTGCGGTTCACCCTCGACATCAAGCCGATCGGGCAGTTGATCGACACCGACACGTTCCATTGCCTCGACGACGACGGCGAGTGGTACACGATCTTCGACAACTTCGAGGCGTACGAGGCCGGCAAGCGCGTCACGATCCAGTTCGACGTGAAGGACCTGACCAAGATCGACGCGGCCTTGCGCGCGGGGATCCTGCGCTGCGTCCTGCAGGACGACACGGCCCTCTACGGCGCGACGATGCAGGTCTTCGGGAACCCCGCGAGCACGACGACCACCACGACGACCCCGACCCCGACCCCGACCCCCACGGGCCCGACCTTCGGCGTCAATGACCCGAACGGCGAGACGTGGGTCATCGAGGGCGCGTGGCTCAACGAGGCGTACAGCCAGGGTTACATCACGATCGGCCGTTCCAACCCGCCGGCGGGCAGCCACGGGACCTTCATCTTCTTCCGCCAGGTCGTGAGCTGGGACGGGTACGGCACCGACCCGAGCGGGCAGTTCATGAAGGCGGCGACGGTGACCTTCGGCCCCGAGAGGTGGGTGTACTATCCCTAGCTCCGCGTTGAGAATGACCTGCGACGAAGAAGGCGTCGGAGGGAGGGGCGAGGGGCGGACGGCGAGGAGAGAGGGGCGAAGGGCGAGGGGCGAGGGGCGAGAGGCGAGGGGGGGGGGGGGATCGCCCGTACGACGGATTTCGCCCCTCTCCCCTCGCTCTTCGCCTCTCGCCCCTCTCTCCTCGCTCTTCGCCCCTCTCTGCACTTAGGTCGGGATCTTGTGCTTCTTGATCCAGCGCCAGAGCGTGGCGACCCCGATCCCGAGGAGCTTCGCGGCCTGCGTGACGTTGTTTCCCGAGGCGGAGAGGACGAGGCGGATGTGCTCCAACTCCACGTCCTCGAGCGAGCGGAGGTCGGCCGGGGCGGTCTTTCGGGGGAAGGCCCGCGTGTCCGTGAGAGGCGCCGCGCCGCCGAGGGCCTGGATGCGGCGCAGCTCGTTCTCGAGCTCCCTGACGTTGCCCGGCCAGTCGTGCGCGGCGAGCCTCGCCAGGACGTCATCCTCGAGCTGCGTCGCCTCCTTCCCCGCCGCCTTCTGGATCTTCTCCCACAGGTGCCTCGCGAGGACCGGGATGTCCTCGCGTCGCTCCCGGAGCGGAGGGAGGTTCAGGTGGATCACGTTGACCCGGTAGAAGAGGTCCTCGCGGAACTCGCCCGCCTTGATCCTGTCGCGGAGGACCCGGTTCGTCGCCGTGATCACGCGCGCGTTCACCTTCCGGACGCCGCTCCCGCCGACCCGCCGGACCTCCTTCTCCTGCAGGACCCGCAGGAGCTTCGACTGCATCGCCGGCGCCATCTCGCCGATCTCGTCGAGGAAGATCGTGCCGTCCTTCGCCTCTTCGAAGAGCCCCGCCCGATCGCCCGTCGCGCCCGTGAAGGCCCCCTTCACGTGGCCGAAGAGCTCGCTCTCGAGGAGCGTCTCCGGGACCGCGGCGCAGTTGATCGACACGAACGGCCCGCCCTTCCGCGGGGAGTGCCCGTGCACCGCGCGCGCCAGGAGCTCCTTCCCCGTGCCGCTCTCCCCGGTGATGAGGACCGGCTCCTCGCTCGACTCGATCCGCTCGAGGACGCGGAAGAGGTCTTGCATCGCGCGCCCCTGTCCGACCATCTCCCCGTACTGCTCGCGGCCCGAGAGCTCCTCCTTGGCCCGCCTGAGCTGTCTCGTGGCATCGTCGACGCGCACGCGGAGCTGCTGGTTCGTGAGCCGGAGCTGCGCGTTCGCGCGTTCCAGCTCCTTCTGCGCCCGCGCGTTTTGCTCGTGGAGCTGCGCGTGGAGGAGCGCCACGGCCGCGGGGCGCGCGAGCGTCTCCAGCGCCTCCAGGTCCTCCGAGGAGAAGGCCGCCTCGCGCATCCGGTTGTCGAGGTAGAGCGCGCCGAGGATCCGGTCGCCGACCTTGAGCGGCACGCAGCAGACCGACTGGATCTGCTTCTGCTCGATGCTCGCGACGCCCGCGAGCGCCGGGTCGCGCGCGGCCTGCCCCGTGAGGAGCGGGATCCCCTGCTTCGCCGCGCGCTCCGCGATGTGCCGGCTGATCTTGGAATCCGCTCCCTGCACCGACTCCTTGTCCATGTTCCGCGCGACGAAGACGTCGATCTCTCCGTCGGAGTTGAGCAGGCAGAAGCCGCGCTCCGCGCCGAGGAGGTCGACCGCGGCGTCGACGACCTCGCGCAGGAGCGCGCGCGGGTCGCGGCGGACGAGGATCGAGGCCTGCTCGAGGAGGAGGTCGCACTCCCCGGTCCGGTCGCCGTCGGCGAGGAACCGCGCCTGGGCGCGCCCGCGGGCCTTCGCGGCTCCCTCCAGGTCGTCGGCCTCGAGCGCGGCGTGCGCCGCGAGGGCCTCCGCGGCCGCGATGCGCGAGGCGTCGACCGAGGCCGCCGCGCCGGCCGCCTCCTCGGCACGCTCGCGGGCGCGGCGCGGGTCGCCGCCCTCGCGGAGGAGCGTCGCGAGGTTGAGGAGCGCGTTCACGCGGGCCCGGTCGGGGGGCTGTCCCTCGCGGAGCGCAAGGGCGCGCTCGTACGCCGCGCGTGCGCCGTCCTTGTCGCCGCGCTGGTGGAGGAGGGTGCCGAGGCGGTTGGCGTGGCGCGCCTCGCGGTCCGGCGCGCCGGCGGATTGCGCCGCCTCGATCGCGCTCCGACAGGCCTCCGTGGCGTCCTCGAGGCGGTCCATCGACTCGTAGGTCGCGACGAGGTCCATCCAGGCGCGCTCCGCGTCTGCGGGCTGCGAGGTCAGCTCGACGCAGCGCTGCAGGCAGTGCATGGCGTCCCCCGCGCGGCCCGCGGATCGGTACCTCCCCGCGGCGGAGGCGAGGAACGCGCGCCGGGCGCCGTCGTCCACGAGCTTCTCGGCCGCCTCGAGGAGCGCCGCCGCGGCGTGTTGGCGCACGATCTCGGCGAGCCTCTGCTCCGACCCCTCGGGCCGCGAGGCGATCTCCAGGACCTGCTGGAACAGGGTCGTCGTGTCGTCCGCCATGCTCGCCTCAGTCGAAGCGGCAGAGTATACGGGGCGGCGTCCACGGGAGGAAGCGCGAGGCGGGCTCAGCGCGCGCGGGTCGCGCCGGGGCAAGCGAGAGACCCGAACCGAGGGGCTTGACGTATGAAGTAAAACAGGAAATAATATCAGCAGAAAATTCAGAAGTGAGGTCCAGGATGCGGAGGGGGATCGCCGATCGAAGAAGAGGGCCGCGTCACGAGGAGGTGCACGATGCTGAAGACCGTGAAGGCTGCGAAGGACACGCTTACCACGAAGGAGGCCCAAAGACTCGGGCGAGCCGTGGAGGCTTCGCAGCTCGTGACCGCCCTCCGTCTGTTCGGGCTCAAGCAGTGGGCCATCGCGAAGGCCACGGGCACCTCGGAGAGGACCGTCGGGAATTGGAAGAAGACCTCTGCGATCCGCCCCCAGAACGCGGATCGGCTCTGGGGGCTGCGCGAGATCGTGCTCCTTCTCCACCGGACACTGACGCCTCGCGGCGTTGGACAGTGGATGAGCGCGCCCAACCGGCTCCTCAAGGGGCGTCGCCCCGTGGAGGTCCTCGCGGAGGGGAGTCTGGAAGCCGTGCGCGAGGCGGCGGAGGCCTACGTCGAAGGGGACTACGTGTAGTCCCGATCTCAGGAGCCTTGCTGGAAGGGAGTGGAATCCCGGGCCTCACAGCCTTCTCCGTTTCGGGCCGCGTGTGGAGACAGGGGGCGCCTGACCGCGGACTCCTGGAGACTCCTGCGAGAACGACACGTCGCGGGCGGTACCATCGGAAGGGAGGGCCGGGGGCCTGGTACGCGTCCTCCATGGAGCGCGCCGCCTGGGCGGAGCGAATCCGTCACACCCCGAAGGGAGGAGTCGATCCATTCGAAGTCCGACGTCGCGTGGGTCGAGCGAACGTGACCCAGCTCGTGGCCCTCGACCTGACCGACGACGAGACGTGCCACGTCCTTGGCGTGAGGCGGGGGAACCTCCACGAAGACGACCTGACCGGGGATGACTACACCACGTGCCAGGAGATCGCCGACCGCGCGCGAGCTGCGGGCTTCGACGGGATCCTCGCCCCGTCCGCGGCACTCGAGGGCGAGTTCACAGTCGTCGTGTTCACACACGCGATGCACAAGGTGACCGAGGAGAACTCCCGAGTCCAGCACCCGCCGAGGACAATGCGCAGGCTCGCGCGGCACATTCGCCGCGTGCTTTGAGGGCATGCGGGGAAGCGCCGCCAGAGGAAGCGCGACTCCAGTTCAGCGCGGGCGGAACGCGGGGTCTCCGCGGACCGGGTCGAACTCGCTCGCGGTCCGGACGAGGCCCCAGTTCCGGAACCCCGCCTTCGCCGCGGAGTCCAGCGCGTTCGAGGCCTCCGCCGCCTCCCCGGCGAACGCGTGCGCCGCGGCGAGGTGGTAGAGGGCGGTGGGGGACCTTGGGGCGACCTTCGCCCATCGCTTCGCCGCGGCCAGGAGCCCCGCCTTGTCGTCCGCCTTCCTCCAGAGCGCCCACTGCGCGCGGCTCATGTCCGCCAGCGCCGTCCCGACATAGCCCGCCTTCGTCCCCTGGGCCTGCGCCAGCATCCAGAGCAGGTTCACCATCGGGTCGAGGATCCGCGGCGGGTCGCTGGGGCCGTGCGCGGCCCGGAGCGCCGCGTGGATCCGCTTCACCATCGGCTCGAGCTGCCTCCTCGTCTCCGGATCGAGAGGCGTCGATTCGGCCGCAGCGAAATAGGCCTCCGCGCCCTCCGCGTACCGCCCCGAGAGCAGGAGGAGCTGGGCCCGCTCCCAGGCGAACCCCACCCCCCCCCCCCCCGCGTCGCCCTCCGCGCCGACCCCCGCCAGCGCTTCCTCGTCCCTCCCCGTCTGCTCGAGGAGGATCGACTGCCACATCTGCAGGGTCGCCTCCCGCGGCGCCGTGTACGCCTCCCACTGCGAGCCGCGGACCAGCTCGTCGCGGGCCTGCTTGGCGGTCCTCGCGCGGGCGATGCACTCGAGGGCCGCCTCCGGTTCCGCGAGGTCGTTGTGGGCGAGCATCCGGGTGAACTCCGCGCAGGCGGCCCACGCCGGATCGGGATCGAGCTTCAGCCCGCGGTCGGCCTCCTCGAGGGCCTCCGTGCATCGCCCCTCCTGCTGCGAGACCATGGCCCGCAGGACCCACACGTCCTGAATCGCGGGATCCAACTCGATCACGCGCGCGAAGTCCGCCTTCGCCTTCTCCAGATCCTCTGGGGTCCCTCGGCTGACGTAGGTCGACCCGCGCAACAGCGGAGCGGTCCAATCGCGGGGGGCGAGCTTCTCCGCCTCGGCGTAGCCGCCGAGGACCTGCTCCGTCGTCGCCCCCTGGACCTGCGCCCAGAGCGCCGCTTCGACGCGGCACCGGGGATTCCGCGGCGCGGCCTTCTGGGCACGCGCGAGGAGCTCGTTCGTGACCTTCCCCTCGTCGAGTCTCGAGAGCCCCAGGGCGAGGATGACGAGCAGCTCCGGCTCCCTGCCGCAGAGTCCGGCCAGGCGATCGACGAGGTCCGGATCGGGGTCCTCCTCCTGCGCGGCCTCGGCCGCGAGGGCGAGCCCCTGGGCGGCCCGGTGGCCGGGGTCGATCGCGATCGCCTTCGCGGCCATCTCCTTCGCGACGTCGATCCGTCCCCCCTGCCACGCCACGCGGGCGAGCTGGACGTACGCCTCCGGGTTCTGCGGGTTCGCCCGGATGGCCCGGCGGAAGCACTCGACGGCCCGGGTGCACTCCAGGGCGCGGAGGTGCATCGCGCCCTGCGAGAGGAGCGCGATGTCGCTGTCGGGGTCGATCTTGGCGGTCGCAAGGTAGTCGGCCCGGGCCCGCCCGGGGTCGAAGAGCCGCGTGTCGTAGAGCCATCCTCGAAGATAGAGGGCCTGCAGGGGCCTCTCGCCGGCCCTGCCCGCCGCCTCGATGGCGTGGTCCAGGTTCGCGAGGGCGGATGCGTCGTCCCCCAGGGCGATCCGCGCGCGGCCGAGCTCGAGCCACGGCTCGGACCAGTCCGGGTCGATCTCCGCAGCTCGCGTGAACTCCCCGACGGCCGCCGCGGCAGGCTTCGTCCGGCCGAGCTCGAGGTGCTCCTTGGCCTCGCGGCGCGTCCGCTCGCGCGCCTCGCGTTGCGCGAGCTGTTCGTCCGCCCGCTGCTCGCGGACGAGGAGCCACGTCGAGAGCGCCGACGCGAGGACGATCACGATCGCGATTGGCAGGACCACGGCGCGGTGCTTCACGGCCTTCCGCAGCAGGCGCTCGAGCGAGCTGGCGCGCCGCGCCACGATCGTCTCCCGCCGCCCGTAGCGCGAGAGGTCCTCCGCGAGCTCCTGGGCCGTCGCGTAGCGCCCGGACGGCTCCTGCGAGAGGCACTTCATGCAGATCGTCTCGAGGTCGATCGGGACGTCGCGCGCGATCTTTCGCGGCGGCACGACCTCCCCCCGCAGCACGCCGTCGAGGACCGCCTCGATCGTCTTGCCCGCGTGGGGGGGGATTCCGACCAGCAGCTCGTAGAGCACGCCGCCCAGCGAGTAGACGTCGCTCTGCGGACCGACGCGGTCGAGGTCTCCTCGCGCCTGCTCGGGGGACATGTAGGCGGGCGTCCCCATGACCTGGCCGGGCGAGGAGAGCCTGGCGCTCGTCCCCATCTCGCGCGCAAGGCCGAAGTCCATCACCTGCGGTTCGCCGTCCGCGCGGACGATCACGTTCTTGGGCTTCACGTCCCGGTGGACGACCCCGTGCTCGTGCGCGAAATGGAGGGCGCGCGCGACCTTCTCGACGAGGTGCGCGATCTCCAGGTATCCGGGGGACCGCTCGCGCCGCCAGTCGCCGAGCGGGACGCCTTCGACCAGCTCCATCGCGTAGTACGAGAGTCCCTCCGACTCGCCCAGATCGAACACGGTGACGATGTTCGGGTGCTTCCCCATCTTCGCGACCGCGGCGGCTTCCCGTTGGAAGCGCGCGATCGACTCCGGCGAGGCATGCTCGCCGGCGATCATCACCTTGATGGCGCACGGGGCGCCGAGGCTCTGGTGCCGCGCGCGGAGGACCACGCCCATCCCTCCGTGGCCGATTTCCTCTCCCAGCTCATACGGGCCCAGGCGGGCAGGGAGTCGAGGGCCTCGCCGCGTCGCGGAGCGCGTCGTCTCCGAGGGGGCGGGCGTCCCGTCCGCGGGGAGCGTCGCGCGCTCGCTCGACCCGCCGAATCCCTCGGCCTGGAGTGCCTCCCGTGCCCGGTCGAGAGGGCAGTCCGCGGGGAGGCGGGCGGCGACGCGCGAGAGGGCAGCGAGGAGGGCGGGGGCCAGGCGAAGCCGCTCTGCCACGCCCGCGGGGTCGATCGTCACCGCGAGCTGGCGACGCAGCCGGTCGGCCTCTCCGGCCGCGAGCGAGGTGGGGCAGAGCCCGAGCCGGGCTGCCAGCTCGACGCCGGCCCGCAGGTCGTTTGTGACGGGTGCGTCCACGCGGGCACTCTATCAAGTCCCCTCGTCGGGGTGAAGGGCGCCCATGGCGCCAAGCACGCCGTCGAACGGGAGCGCTTGGCGGCGGCGAATCCGCGGGGATCGGGTCGCGGGCGGGAGAGGGGAGGGACACTCGATCATTGTCCTGCGGCGTTCGCGCTCACTCCAGACCGTACTCCTTCATCTTCTCCCAAAGGTTCTTCCGTGAGATGCCGAGGATTTTGGCCGCCTCGCCTCGGTTCCCTCCCGTACGAGCAAGAGTCCTCTTGATATGGTCCTGCTCCGCCCGTTCGACGACTGACTGCATGGACTCCGGGGGGATCAGCTTGGATGCCTCCGTGAGGTTGGGAAGCAGCATGTCGCGGGTGAGCTTCTGAGTCGACGCCGCAAGCGCCAGTGCGCGCCTCACCGAACCCTCCAGCTCGCGCACGTTTCCCGGCCAGTGATAGCGCTTCAGCGCATCGATCGTCTCCGCGTCGAGGTCGTACGTGCCGCCTCCTCCATGTCGCTCTACGAAGCGAGCGAGAAGGACGCCGATGTCGAGCTGTCTCTCACGAAGCGGGGGAAGTGAAATCTCGACTTCGACGAGGGAGAAGTAGAGATCCTCCCGCAGCCGCCCCTGTTGCAAAAGCTTCTCCGGAGCTACCTTCGTGGCTGCGATGAAGCGCGCGTCCACGCGGATGAGGTCGGCGCTCCCCGGGCGATGAAATGACCGTGTCTGAACGAGGTCCAGGATTTTCAGTTGGATGGATGCCGGAAAGTCATCGAGGTCGTCGAAGAGGAGCGTCCCCCCATTCGCGGCCTCGATCCTCCCCTCCTGGACGCGCGGACCGCCAGAACCGGAGGATACCATCCGTCCGAAGAGCGTCTCCTCCAGGTCCCTCTCCGGCAGAGACGATGCGGAGAGGCGGACGAGCGGCCGTTGGGCCCGTCGCGACCTCGCGTGCATCGTTTGGGCGAGCAGCGATTTGCCGGAACCGGTCTCACCGACGATGAGAACCCCGGCCGTGTGGTCTGCCAGGGTGCGGGCCATCGAGAAGACGTCTCTCATGGAGTCCGATTCGGAGACCATCTCCCCGAAAGTCCACCGAGCGGCGCTCTTTCCCCCCAGGCTCAGCGTGTCCGTCATCGGGCCGCCGTCCCCGGACGGGGGATTCGGGAACAGCGTCCCCGCCGGCGCAGACCCCGCGTCCGCGGGGAGGGAGAGCTGCTTGAGGATGTCGCTCGACTCGAAAGGCTGCATGACGTAGCGGATGCGATCGGGCTCCGGGTTCGATTTGAGCACCTCGGGCCTTCCCGCCGGGACGAGGAAGATGACTCGGCGGGTTCGTCGCGGGATCGCCTGACGGAGGACCTCGTGCTCGGAGCCGGGGAGGTCCACTTCTGCGATGAGGACGTCCGGAACATTCGCGGACAGGGCCTCCGCGAGGCGCTGTCCGTCCGCGACCGCGAAGACCTCATGGCCTGCGGCCACGAGGGCGTTCGTGAGGATCTCCCGGGTCGTCTGTCGGTCTTCGGCGAGCAGGATCTTCATGTCGGAGTCCACCTCGTCGCCCGCTCGAAGGGACGGCGAATCTACTTGTAGCAGGCGTGCTTCGCGGCGACGACGACCTTCGCGACGCTCGGGAGCGCCAGGGCCTCGATCGGCTTCGAGTAGGGGAGAGGCACGTCCTCGTGCGTGACGCGCTGGACGGGGGCGTCCAGGTAGTCGAAGAGGTTCTTCTGCAGGCGGAAGGCGATCTCCGCCCCGATGCCGCCGAACGGGAAGCACTCCTCCACGACGACGCAGCGGTTCGTCTTCCGCACGCTGTCGAATAGCATCTTCTCGTCGAGGGGACGGATCGTCCGCAGGTCGAGGACCTCCGCCTCGATCTCCTCCTGCGCGAGCGCCTCCGCCGCCTCGAGGCAGAGGTTCACCATCTTTCCCCAGCAGACCAGCGTGACGTCGCCTCCCTCGCGCTTCACATCCGCCTCGCCGATCGGGATGAGGTACTCCCCGTCGGGGACTTCTCCCTTCACGCCGTAGAGCGTCTCGTTCTCCATGAAGCAGATGGGGTCCGTCGCGTTGCGGATCGCGCTTTTGAGGAGCCCCTTCGCGTCTTTCGGCGTCCCGGGGTAGACGACCTTCAGGCCCGGGAAGTACGCGAACATCGGCTCGAGCGACTGCGAGTGCTGGCAGGCGAGCTCGTTCGCCGCGCCCGTCGGTCCGCGCAGGACCATCGGCACCGAGAACTGCCCGCCCGACATGTACCGCGTCTTCGCGGCGTGGTTGATGATCTGGTCGGCGCCGACGATCGAGAAGTTCCAGGTCATCACCTCGACGATCGGCCGCAGGCCGCACATGGCGGCGCCGATCCCGACGCCGATGAAGCCCGCCTCCGCGATCGGCGTGTCGATGACGCGCTCCGGGCCGAACTTCTCGAGGAGCCCCTGGCTCACCTTGTAGGCGCCGTTGTACGCACCGACCTCCTCGCCCATGAGGAAGACGCGCGGGTCCCGCGCCATCTCCTCCTCCATGGCCTGCCGGAGCGCCTCTCTATATTGTAGAAGGGCCATTAGCCGTGTACGTCCTCGTAGAGGGACGCCTCCGTCGGGAACGGGGCGGCATCCGCATCGGCGACCGCCTTCTTCACGACCGCGCGGACCTCCTCGTCGATCTTCTGCGCCGTCGCGTCGGTGAGGGTCCCGTCCTTCAGGAGCTTGTCCTTGAACGAGAGGACCGGGTCGCGCAGCTTGTACTCCTCGACCTCCTGCTTCGTCCGGTAGCTCTGTGCGTCGGCCATCGAGTGGCCGCGGAATCGGTAGGTGAGGATCTCGAGGAGGCTCGGCCGCTTGTCCTTTCGCGCCCGCTCGACCGCTCGCGCGACGGCCTCGTGCACCGCGACCACGTCCATGCCGTCGACCTGACACCCCTCGATGTTGTGGGCGAGGGCCTTCTGGTCGAGGCGGAAGGTCGCGCTCGTCTTGTCGACCGCCGTCCCCATCGCGTAGTGGTTGTTCTCGCAGATGTAGACGACGGGGAGGCTCCAGAGCGAGGCGAGGTTGAGGGACTCGTGGAAGACGCCCTGGGGGACGGCGCCTTCGCCGAAGAAGGTGAGGCAGACCTGGTCGCCGCCGGAGTATTTGATCGCGAAGGCGGCGCCGGTGCCGATCGGGATCTGGCCTCCGACGATCCCGGTGCCTCCGAGGAAGCGGGTCTTCGCGTCGAAGAGGTGCATGGAGCCGCCCTTGCCCTTCGACACGCCGGTCGCCTTGCCGAAGAGCTCCGCCATGACGGCGGACGGGTCCGCTCCCCGCGCGAGGCAGTGGCCGTGCTCGCGGTAACTCGCGATGACGTAGTCGTCGGGCCGCAGGCAGGAGATGGCGCCGACGGCGACGGCCTCTTCGCCGGTGTAGAGGTGGCAGAAGCCCCAGATCTTTTCCTGGGTGTACGCCTGGCCCGCCGCCTCCTCGAAGCGGCGGATGAGGAGCATCGTGCGATAGAGGTTAATCTTGGTGGCGGCGTCCATGGAGGAGCGGAGGATATCGGCGCCGCCGCGGCGCGTCAAGCGGGTTGTTCGTCTCGCTGCCCCGGATCCAGCCGCTCCAGGCGCTTCACCCAAGCATCGAATCGAGGACACCTCGCGCGCAGCGGTCCGAGACCGATCGCTTCGATGGTAGGGACTCCGTGGATGATCTTCCGATAGCCGGGAATCCGGGACTCGAGTCGCTTGGAAGGCGCCGTGTTTTCGCCATCGTCGATGTCTTCTGGATTCTTTCCTCGCACTTCGGTTCTGAGAGCCTCCAATCCCGCCTTGGCGTCGGGATCGTCGAGGAGAAGCAGCTCGAGGCGATCCAGGTCGACGAAAACGAGGGCCTCGGTTTCGTGCCGCTGGAGGTTGGGGATGAACTGGGGCGCGTTGAATTCCCTCGCGAGGGCGTTCTCAAGTTCGCTGGCGCGGCGAACGGTGTCCCGCTCCTGACCGAATTGATCCAATCCGGGGAATCCGCGTGGAAGCCCGTACAAGTCGAACCAAGTCGTCACGACCTCCTCGCCGCCGCGGTGCTCACCGAGGACTTTCTGGAGTTCCTTCCGCCACTTCGACCAGTCGCCTCCGCCCTTCCGTTTTCGTTGTCGTTCGTCGCGACTCGTTTCGACGACGATCGGGATGACTTCGACGTTGTGCGTGAGCAGATGAGGACCGAGCAGCCGCTTCGAGAGCTTTTCCTCGGTCTCCCCCTCCGCGACGAGATAGAGCCTCCTCACGGCCGTCCGCCGAGGAGATTCTTGTCGTAGAGTTGGGAGAGCGAGTAGTCATCGAGCCACGACGACAGCTCATGCTCATCGAGTCGTCGAAACCTCGATTCACCGGCCACGCGGTCGGCGACGATGACCTCGCTCGCCTCGAAGTGATCGAGCAGGGCGGGGGATTGGGTCGCCAGCACTACCTGGCAGCGGCTCGAGACCGATCGGATCAGCTCCACGAGCAGTCGGATTGCGGTCGGGTGCAGGCCAAGCTCCGGCTCGTCGATCGCCACGAAGCTCGGAAGGCGAGAAGACGGCTGCGCGAGGGCCGTGATGAGGGCGATCGCGCGGAGCGTTCCATCCGACAGGTCGTGCGGTCCGAAGACTTCGTCCTGCTCGTCCACCCACCGGAGGCGGAGAAACCGCCCTAGCGGATCGACCGGGATCGGTTGGAGCTCCTTGATGAACGGAGCTACCTGCGACACGAGGGAGGAGATTCTGCGCCACGACGCGCGCGAGCCGTCGTCCTCGCCCTGCTGGATGGTGCGCAGGCAGGTGGCAAGATTGCGTCCGTCGGACCGGAGGTAGGCCGAATCCTCCGCGGACGAGTTCGTTCGCAACGGACCGTTGACGGAGGTGTCATGGAAGTGGAAGAAATTCATCCGCTCCAGGGCCTGGCGCACGCCCCCCACGCTGGGCCCTGCCTCATCGCGAATCCCCGCCTCCGTGTGGCCCGCGCTGAGTTCATCCCAAACCACACTGAGCGCGCCCTTCCCGGTCGCCAGCCCCGTTCGCTCCTTGTGGAAGACAAGGGTCTCGTTTGCCGCGAATCCAAGACCGACTTCGTAGAGGTGAGTGAGCGGCCCGCCGACGAACTCGAGGCGAATCTCGATCTGCTTCGTCCGCTTGGGGCCGTAGTGCAGGAGCCTCGACGCACCTCCGGCATTGCTCACATAGAGGCCAAGCGAGCCGGAGGTCATCATGCAGACCATCTTGAGCAACTGGATCAGGTTGGATTTCCCGGCACCGTTGGGCCCGATCAAGACGGTCGTGGGTCCCAGGTCCGGGATGTCGGCCTGCCGGATCGAGCGGAACCCTTCCACATGGATGCTCTTCAGCGTCGTCATGGGAGGCCTGACCCTCTGGGCTGCCGGAAGACTGCCTGTCTCGAGCCGCGCCGATCATCGTAGCCGAGTCCGACGAGATTCGCAATCGCGGCAGGCGAGTTTGCCGACTCGATGGAGCGTCTTGCAAAACCCACGCGGTCGTGGGTGACCACGGCGCCCGATCCCGACTGCGCGCCCCTCGGCTGCATGCGTACGGGGGAGGCGCGGCACTTTTTCACCGCCAAGGCCGCCAGGGACGCCAAGAGGCTGCGGT
>ORJL010963033.1_pt1 | contig 16542 bp, 19 predicted proteins | sample 1779941 | NCBI WGS metagenome assembly ORJL01 (sample SAMEA104232317, study PRJEB22302) | groundwater metagenome | biome: forest; feature: aquifer; material: groundwater | place: USA | collected 2011-08-07 | depth 5.8 m | reverse complement strand
GGATGAAACTCCATAGAACGATCTGTGAGCAGGCGCCCGCCGTATTTGCCTTCTTCCGGAGGCAAGACGGTCAATCCCTTACGGTCTACAATAAAGATATTGATGTGCAGGACATCAATGAAACGTGACAAAATATCCCACCATTTTTCTTTATTGATGACTTTCAGGACAAGTTGTCGGGAAGCATCTTCGGTCAGCATTATATGGTCTCTTCACTGATATTATATTTTCTCATTTTATTGTAAAGGGTAGTGCGATTGACCCCCAGCGATGCGGCCGCCTTGTTACGGTTCCAATTACAGTCTTTGAGAATTGAAATGATGTGTTCTTTCTCCGGTTGTTCTACAGCGCGTTTGAGATTTTTCTCGGGTGATCTTAGCGCTTTCGTCGGCTCGATCGTGAATTTTGTAAAGTTGGGGATATCCGCCCTGTTGACGATGCCGGTCTTGACCATAATGACGGCCCCTTCAATGGCATTTTCCAGTTCACGGATGTTCCCTGGCCAGGGATATTCAATGAACATTTTCTGCACATCACCAGACATACCGGCGACCTTTTTGTTATTGATCGCGCAATACTTCTTTAAGAAATGATCGATCAGGATCGGGATGTCTTCTTTACGGTCCCGCAAGGGCGGTACCTGTATGCAAATAACGTTAATACGGTAATAAAGGTCTTCGCGAAATTTGCCTTGGCGCACCAGGTCCGTAAGGTTTTGGTTGGTAGCTACGATGATGCGCGCTTCAGCCCGGCGTGGTATGTTGTCTCCTACCCTTTCAAAGATGCCTTCTTGCAAGACGCGCAGGAGTTTTACCTGCAGGGTCGGAGAAAAGGCGTCGATCTCGTCTAAGAAGATGGTGCCGCCGCGGGCGTACTCAAAACGGCCTTCCTTATCCTTGATGGCTCCCGTAAAGGCCCCCTTCATATGGCCGAAAAGTTCGCTTTCTAGGAGCGTCTCGGTCAAGGCGCCGCAACTGATCTCCACGAAGGGTTTATCCTTGCGTGTCTGGTCCGTTTGATGGATCGCCCGGGCGATCAATCCTTTGCCGGTCCCGCTTTCTCCAGTAATAAGGATCGTGGCGTTGCTGCTGGCGACCGAATCGATGATATGGTAAACCTCCTGGATCCGGGCGCTGGCGCCGATCAAGTCGCAGAAATGATTGCGTCTTCCTTTTGCGATGATTTTCTTTAATTCTTCATTCTCGGCGACGATCTGATTTTTTTCGATCAGTTTCTGGATAATGATCTTGATCTCGTTATCATTGATCGGTTTGGTGATATAGTCGAACGCGCCTTTTTTCATGGCCGCGACGGCCGATTCGATGGTGCCATAACCGGTGATGAGGATGACCTCGGTTTTGGGGGACAAATGTTTGACTTCTTCCAGGAGGTGTATCCCGTTCATTTTGGGCAGTTGAAAATCCGTTACCATGATGTCGATGCGCTCTTTTTTGAGAATGTCCAGGGCAGTCTCTCCTGTTTCGGCCATCTGGACGCGGTAGCCCTCAATGCGCATGATCTCATAGAGAGACTTACGGATCAAAGGTTCGTCATCAACGATCAGTATCTGAATTTGTGCTGTTTTTTCTGGTTTGTTGACCATGATCATTAGTTCAGCGGCAGGCTGATGAAAAATGTGGTTTGCTTGCCCGGCACGCTTTCCACGTAAATTTTTCCGTTATAGCTTTTGACGATCTCGCTGACGATCGTCAGCCCGAGTCCGCAACCTTTATTGATAGATTTTGTGGTGTAGAATGGTTCAAAGATTTTTTCCGCGTCGCCTATTGATATGCCAACGCCCGTGTCAGAGATCTTAATATGGAGTATGTCTTTTTGAGATTTGGCTTCGATCGTGACCTTTCCTTTGGGGCCTTCAATGGCCTCAACGGCGTTGCGGATAACATTGGTGAGAATGCGTTCCAGCCCCAAGTCTCTGATGAGCGGAAGGCCTTCCTCGATCTTTTCCTCGAGCTTGATATTTTTATGTTCAATGTCCGTGCGTATGTTTGTCAGGGAGCGGTCTAGTGCCTGCTGGAAACTGATGCGCTGTTCACCGTGCGGTAATTCGTTACGAGAGCACGCCAACAGATTTCGCACGATGTTCGCCATACGGTTGAGGCCGTGTTTGACCTCCAGAAGGTAGCCCCGGACGACCTCATCGTCTTTAATGTGCTCAAGGCATAAATTGGTATAGCGCATGACCCCATCAAGCGGGTTATTGAATTCGTGCGCGATGCCTCCTGCGAGTTTACCGATGGTGGCAAGCCGTTCATGGATATGGATCTGTTTTTTGAGGTTTTGGGTCTCTTGGTCGCTTTGGCCCAAGCGGTCTTTTAAGGTTTTGGTTTCCCGGACGATATTTTTGAATTTTTGGTACAGTTCTATGCGGCGGTAATTCAGGGCGATCTGGCTGGAAAGAAAATCCAGCAGCTGCATTTCGTTTTTGGTAAAACGCAGGCCGGATTCCTTGTCCGTGATATTGATGACCCCGACGAGCTTGTCTTTGATGATCAAAGGCGCGCAGATAAATGAAGGTGTCCGGTAGCTCTTTCGGGCCTTAAAGTCATGGAAGCGGTCATCGGTTTCGATGTCATCGACAACGATCGGAAGCTTGCGTTTCGCCACATGCCCGATGATCCCTTCTCCCATTTTCTTCATTATTTGTTTTTGTTCGCTTTCTTTGAGGCCAATGGCGACTTTGAGGGTCAGATCCTTGCCGTTAGGATTAAGCAGAAAGATGGAACCGCGGGCCGCGCCGACAAGCCGCATGGTCTGCTGCAGGGATTTCTCAAGCAGGTCCTCTTCGCTAATGGATGTGGCAACCAGCGCGCAGATGTCGCTTACTTGCTGGAAAACGTCAAGTTGTGTGCTTTCTTTCTGTTCTGTTTTAGTAAAGAGTTTCATGGTGCTTTCCGTTGAATCCTTCAACGTGGTCACTACGCTCGCTTGTTGAGGATGACCCGATGGATGGTGAGCGAGGTCGAACCATTTTATTGTAGTGTCGGAGCTTGAACGCTTTTGGCCCTTATTGTTGACAGGGTATCGATCATTTTTTGGAAATAGTCTTTCCATGGATGGTTTGGATCTTTCGTGATGATGCCCTGGTACAGCTGCAGGGGAATCTCGTAGTCCTTTAATTGATAAATCGAAACCGTATTGATGGTCTTAAGGATGATATCCAGGGTCCGGATATTCATGTGCTCGGGGCGGCCATATTTAGCCGTGATTTTACCTAAAATCTCCACCGCCTCCTTCCAGCGCTTCTGGTCCAGATAGCAATTGCTGAGATAACGTAACGCATTGTATTCTGTGGATGAATCCGGGTTTTGGGCTGCCAGAGCGCTGTAGTGCGTAATTGCCCAGTCATACGCGTCCATCGCTTTTTGGTAATCATTTTGCGTTTTGTAATGGTTGGCGATATAGATCGGCGCGCCAAGTCCGGTCCGGGTCAGCGTATATTCGGCAACAATACGGTCATAGACTTTTCTGGCCCCTGGCCAGTTATCCTGGGCTTCGTAAGTCCTCCCGATGGCGCTGAGAGCCTTCGCCTGCAATTCTTTGTTCTGCGGGTAAAGTTCGATGACCTCATTGAATTTTTCCCGGGAGGTTTTATAATCTTTCCTCACATGATAGAGGTTTCCCACCAACATCCGGATCCCCGGGGTGAGTTTGGAGTTGGGATACCGCTCGATGATCTTTTGATAATCCCGTATGACCTTATTAAATGTTTGTTCCGGGACGACTTTCGGGTCCTTGAGTATGTCGACATACTCTTTCTGGACTTTCCATGTCATTTTTTCAACGGCGTAATCACTGCCGCGATCAAGCAGGGAAAAGAAGATGAATACGCCCGTGAGAATACCGATATAGATCAGAGCAGTGTTTTTCATGCAGATTCTTTCTTCAATAAAAAGTAGGTGGTTATGGCAGTGTAGACCGTGGCGTCGATGAATGTCAGCACGACAATGCTTATGGCCGGTGCCAGCAGCCGCACCCCTTCAAACGTTTGGCTGGCTATGGAGGACAGGTTACTTTGCAATAATAACATGGGAACATAAAATAACATGGGGATCAAGACAACAAGGAAAATAAACCAGAAAGATCCCCATAAGTATTTGAAGTTCAGGATGATCGCCGGAAGGATCTTTTTACGTTCGATGACAATGATCGGAAGAACAAAAGCGAAAATGGCGGTGGCAAAGGTCCCGATCAGCAGGTTGAAATACGGCGCTCCGTAGAGGACAACAGCCTTGAGCGCATAAAAAATACCCGTGTCCGAACGGATCTGTAGTGCCCGGCTCATGGCCGACCCCTGAAGCTTCGAAAGCGCGTAAAACACGAGGAATGTCAGGATGGCTGTCAGGCAAATATGAACGTACTGCGGCAACGTGGCGCGCAGCGCGTTAGAAAACGTCACCTTTTTGTTGTTGTTGATGTTTTTGATGATCTCGATGGCAACGGCAATCAAAAAACTGCTGACAAATATGAAAAGAAAATATTGAGCGGTCTGGAACCATTTGGGCAGGATAAGTAAATGTTGTGGATAGTGCAAATAAGCCTCTCCCTCCATCCTTCGGATGACGGGGCCGAAAAAGTGAACAAGTGGAAAACGGGAGGTGAAATAGATGATCTCAAGGATGAACAGCTGGATAAAAGCCGTTGTTATAAAAGGGAACAGGATTAGGGGATTGGCAATAAAGGCATTTATTGATTCGCGAAGGAGCGGAACGATTTGCTTTTGAAATTTTGGAGCCATATCTTGAATGACCTTTAATAAGTCTTTGAGGTTAAATGAATTACAAAATTTTAACACAGCGTATTAGTGCTGTCAATTTATATGGTACGAATTCGATGGTTATTTTGGGAATAAAAAAGGCAGATTATTGAGAAATAATCTGCCTTTTTTGTGTTTTATGCATGAGACAAGGACCAGTGCTGATTAGTCTTGATTACCTCTTTTGGTCTTGTGGAGGGCTGTTTTTCCGGTTGCGCGCGAATCTCATCGCGACGATCCCGCTTCCAAACAGGAGCATGGTTGCCGGTTCCGGCTGGTGAAGCGTAGCCAGTTGTGTGCCCGTTGTCGTTTCTGTGCCCGAGAACGAACTGAGTGACGAAGAGAGTAAGCCCGTATCGTCACCACCACCGAACGCGAAACTGCTCAAAGAGGCACCGCTGGTACTGCCACCGCCACTACTGCCACCACCTTGACAACCATAGAGGCAAGGAAGCAGGAGAGCCAGAGCAAACACTTTCATTGTATGTAAGTATTTCTTTTGCATGTCCATCTTACCTCCTTTCCTCAAAGATATAAAAAGCGTGAAAACTTTTAGCTTCTTTTTTTACGTAATCCGGTAAATCCTAAAAGGCCGCTTCCCAGCAAGGCCATGGTCGCCGGTTCGGGAACTACGTTATTATCCGTTGGTAGCGGCGTTTGAGTTTGACCATCATAAGTCAGATCATCCATGACCCAATAATCTGGCGTTGTTGTATTAATAACCACCCGATCAACCGAGCCACTGTAACCCGTTGAGAAAAATGTAGGAACACTGCTTGGGTTAAATGTGCCGGTACTGTGGACTAAAGTTGAGCTTAAATAGAGGTCCAACTGAAAGTTTGAACTTTCGTAGCCAGAAAAATAGGAACCATTATAAACTACAGGGCTTACAAAGTCCCAGCTTGGCGTAGTATCTCCACTTTCGTATGTCCTGACGGTTCCGGATGACGGATTGTAAGGGGGTTGAGACCAATCATAGTAGAACCAAGATCCGCTTTCCCAGTTAATTATTCCCTGATATGGGTTAAGCGCCGACAACGAACCAGTGCCGGTCAATTCTTCAAAAGTAAGCACGACTGCGTTTGCATTTCCCACCATTCCAAAAGCTAATACCATGAATACTGCGACCATTAAAATCAACTTCTTCATTCTCTCCTCCCTCTTCCTTAGTGCTGTTAATACGTGTTTGATTTATTCCAAGGTAACAACATAACGGATATTTTGCTGTGTTGTGAGCAAAATATCAGGAATTTTTCCTGCGTAATCTGGCAAGCCCTAAAAGGCCGCCACCCAGAAGAGCCATCGTTGCCGGTTCCGGGTTGTGGATTGTGCCGAGTTCTGTACCCGTGGTCGTATCTGTGCTTGTTGTCGTGCCTGTGGTTGAAATCGAATCGAGTATCTGAGAAAGTGAGCCCGAATCGTCGCTGCCACCGAACGCGAAACTGCTCAAAGAGGCCCCGCTGGTACTGCCACCGCCACTACTGCCACCACCTTGACAACCATAGAGGCAAGGAAGCAGGAAAGCTAGAGCGGTCACTTGCAACACATGTATGTATTTCGTTTGAATTTTCATCTTCCCCACCTTTTCTGTTAAGGGTTTAGTAATTCCGTTTTTTTAGCTTCTCTTTTTACGTAATCCGGCAAATCCTAAAAGGCCGCTACCCAGAAGAGCCATCGTCGCCGGTTCGGGGACGACGGGTTCACCTTGTTCATCTCTGTGGGTATGGGCCTCGTCATAGACCCAGGACTCTTCATTAGGAATAAATTCTCGGTATAATTCATGCGTAGTTCCCGTATTGCCAAAATACAGTCCGGAGAATAAATCATAACCATATGTTTCATAATCGGCATTATTGAAATTCCACTGCACTCTCCCGGTGTCGGAAAGAATGATCTCAAAGTTATTGAGCAACTCATAATCTTCATCATCGTATGTTTCTGTATCATAGTAAAAAACCGCCCGATCGGATTCAATCTTGTATCCGTAGTATCCGTAATAAGATGAAGATAAGTCATCGTAGGCCGCCAGCAGATACGTTGAGGAAGGGTCTGCATTTAAAAGGTCATCTTCCAGGTCCCCATATCCTTCGTCCGTTGGTGACTGAGATCCAGACAGGAGTTGCACATAGCCGTTTGAGCTCATGTCAAAGGCATCGTAGGTTTCGCCGCCAATAGTGACCGAGAATCCCAAACCAGTATTGCCGGTGCTGTTGTCATCGTCGGCATCGCTCCAGTCCAGATCGCTATCGGAAAAAGATTCAAATTCGAAAGGAATTTGATGAAAAATAGCCGCGTAAGTGCTTGTTGGGGCTGTGGTAAAAGTGATGCCGAAACACATCAAGACTGTTGCAAAGATTTTTTTCATTTTTTTTCCATTTTTGCGGTTGGCGATGGCATTAATGTGTTTTTTCCCCGTTGTGGACCTCTATCGTGCTCCCTCGCCCGTGAAAACGACGCGTACGGTTCGCAGCAATATGCGCAAATCTGTCCAGAGACAGAGTTTCTTAATATAGAGAATGTCGTATTTGATCTTTTTCCGGACGTCCTGGATGGTTTCATCGTATCTGTGCCACACCTGGGCCAGTCCGGTAAGCCCGGGCTTTACCGCCAAACGTTTTTGATAATCGGTGATCTCTTCCGTAAATTTTTGAACAAAGACGGGGCGTTCCGGACGCGGGCCGATCAGGCTCATTTCCCCTTTGAGGATATTGATAAATTGCGGGATCTCGTCAATGTGCGCTTTGCGTAAGAAACGGCCAACCGGGATAAGGCGGGAATCGTTATCCGCTGCCCACACGGGGCCGGTTTCTTTTTCGGCGTCAACACGCATGGTGCGGAATTTGTAAATTTCAAACAATCTTCCATCCTTCCCAACACGGGTTTGCGAGAATAAAATCGGCCCATGGGAAGTGCATTTGATCAAAATGGCGGTCAATAAGAACAAAGGAGAAAGCAAAACGATCCCGAAAACTGAAGCGACGATATCAAACGCGCGTTTTACTATACAGTATGTTTTACGGACAAAGCTGACCACCATACCCAAAATGCCGCTTCCGAATAACATCATGGTAGATGGTTCCGGAGCGCGCGAACGCGGCTTTTCTGTCTGATCAGGTATGGCCGTAACGGTCGGCCGGTCGCTTGAATGCGGCACAGAAAATACCGTATCATGCGATATGCTCGAAGATAGCGCGGCCCCTGCGGTAGCCACGAAAAAGACACTCGCCGCAAGTATAACCGCGACCAAAGCCATACTCACAATTTTTTCTTTAATGGGGTGCGTTGATTGTTTTGAATTCATCACACCCATTAAGAAGCAAATTGCGTGCCAAGAAAGCGCTTTTATTGGTGTATTTTAATAGATTGTAATTTATTGCAGTTAAATTAGTTACAGAATAATATTTGTGGGTTTTGTTGGTAGGGTTGGATAGTCTGGGTATGTCCATGACTGTCCTGTATTGTAACTGTTTAAATTGTACAACACATGTTGCATCAGATAGACATTTAAATATTATATATATTCTACCAGCCGCATCAGGGTTATCAGTAATTAGGGATGCCAATGGTATGATGGGTTTAGGTCGTGCAAGAAAATTTTTTTAATTCAGGGCAAATGCTTTTGCAGGTACGGAAGGATCAAGCGGCCAAAATCTTTTAATTTTTGTGTGGCGTTTGCATCATCGCCTTCTTTTTTCGCGGGAGTCGAAATGCGGATCAGCGCGCTGCTGGACGGCTGGCCGAGGAAAGATTTCAGGGCAATAAGCCCTTGCTGTTTCCAATAGTTTGGCGTAAACGCGTCCCCTACTTTAAACCAGTAAAAGAATATTTGTCGTTCACGGCCTTGTTCAACCGTCACACGATTGACGGTGATGTCCGCAAGAGATGAGTCGGTGCTAAAGGAGTCAGGAACATGGTTTACGATGGTCGCTCCGCTTCCGGTGTAACAGACTTCGGGCGGATGGGAAACTTTACGATTGTTTTGGGAATAGACGATGAAAAGATAGATCTCCTCTTTTTGCGCGTTGGTATAACGGCGCACAAATACGTTGTCCGTTTCCAGGATCGCTTTCTCTTTTTCGCTGATGGGGATTTCTTCAGCGCTCCAGCCGGCGATTTTTTGCGGGAACGAGTGGATGCTCACGGTATCTTTCTGGCTATAGACTTTAAAATAGAGGTGCCAGGAAATGGCGGCGGATACGCTAAAAAACAGAATAATAAAAAGATGATTTTTCGTAAATTTTTTCATTGTTATTCCAACACCTTTCCGACGGCATACAATAAGATAAACGCCAGGGCAAAGACCATAAACCCGGAAAGATCATGGACAAAACCGACAGCATATTTCGCCCCCCAGACTTCGGAGATAAACGCTAAAAAAATGATCCGCATGACATTGGTCGCGATGGCGATGGGGATCGTTGAACAAAATAAAATGACCCGTTTGTACATCGGTCCCTTCATCCAATAGGCAAACATGCTTCCCAGCGCGGCCAGGGATATCAAAGACCGCAGGCCGCTGCAGATATCGTCCACGACCACGTAGGTGTGCTGCATTTTAAGGACGCTTCCGGAACGGACAGCTATCAGCCCCATGCCATTGAGGGCGGCCGTGGCGATCTGCGCGGCAAAAATTTTCATTTTGAAACTGATGTTGGTGATCACAACCAGAGGGACGGGGATCATGAAGATCAGAAAGCAAATGGGAAAAAGGATTTTTTTAAAAATTTTTGATCCGTAGATGAACAGCACCAGCCCGGTGAGGACGACCAGCATGGAAAAGCCGGAGGTAAAGTAAATGCGGAACAGCGAGCTGGCCAGGTGAACGATCAGGCCGACGATGATAAGCGGCACCCCCCATGGGGATGGTTTGGGGCGGATCTCCGAAAGTTCCTTTCGCATTTGCCAGATCAAAAATCCGCTGACAAACGGGACCAGGACGCCATGGCTGTAATAGGAATCCCGCGCGAACCATCTGTCCCACATCCACAATAGCGTCGGGATGTAGGTGAGGATAAAAATCCCCGCCAATAAGAATTCTCCGGGGTTCGCCTGGAGTTTGCTTTTTATTGCTTTTATTTTTCGCGAGCTTTCTGCCATGTGACTTCCTGCCTGGAACTAAAAAATCGTAATGTCCCTGCCAGCGCTGAAAAGTTCAGCAAACAAAAGACATACGGTATATAACAGATTTTAGATATGAGGTTAAAGATACCATGTTTTTGGTATCTTGACAAGGCTCCTGTTACGGCCATCCCGTAAAAGGTGATCTGCAGATAAAACATGACTTGGTATAATGGTTCGCCAATTAGGAGGGCATTCAGGATAAATAGCAAAATCAGAAATATTGGTATAAGCACCCGCAGCAGCTTATGTGAGAATAATTGGATAGCGACTGGGCTATGGAACGGATTAAATAGATCTGAAAAGAGCCTGAAGATCTGATAGTTGCCGAAAAGTGTCCGTGTTTTGCGGCGGTGTTCTTCCCGCGGACTGTCCGCCACCTGATCATAGGCCTTGGCGGATTCGTCCAGGACCGCCCGGTAGCCTTTACGGATGATCTGCAAAGGGACGAACATGTCATCGAGAACGATCTTGGCCGGGATCGGAACAAATAATTCCCGGCGGATCGCGTAAATGGCGCCTGTGGCCCCAAGCATCGAATGCAGCCGGCTTTCGTGCTTGCGGATAAATTTTTCGTAATTCCAGTACAGGTTTACACCTTTGGCCGTAGCCCCCTCCTCTTTTTTTTCTTCAAAAATAAGTTCGCCGCTCACGCAACCCACGTGGCTATCGGCAAGATTGCTCACGAGTTCCCGGATGGCGTTGGGAGCGAACGTTTGACGCGCGTCGCAAAAAACGATCGTTTCATTTTTTGCCGTCTGGACAAGCTCGTTGAGGGTCGCCATTTTTCCCTGGCGCTGTGGCCGTTCGATCAAATGGATCCGCGGATCGTTAAAACCGCGGATGATCCGGGTCGTTTGGTCGGTGGAACCGTCTGAGCCGACGAGGACCTCCATTTTTTCTTTAGGGTAATCCAGGGACAAAAGGTTCTGGAGTTTCTCTTTTATAACATCTTCTTCATTCCAGACCGAAAGGACGACCGAAATTTTTGGTTCATAGCTTCCCTTTTGGACCGGGCTGGAGCGTAACTGCGCCATGAGCCACAACAGCAGCGGGTAGCCGAAGTAGCAGTAAACTGTAAGTGAAATAAAAAGCCAAAACAGAAAAGTCATATCGGTTATTTTAACATCATCCGACGGATCCAGTCATAAATGGACCCGCCCAGCACTTTTTTTACGCCGTTTTTGCAGCATGCAAAGATCTTTTCCTTGACGGGCGCGGTCCCCTGCACGGCTTGGGCGAAACGATCGATGGTCCAGTTCGATTTGACGGCCACGCGGCTCAAACAGTTCGCCCCGCCGCTGTCCGGTTTTTCGGACACAAAAATATATCGATATCCCGCCTCGCTGGCCATGCGGATGATCTTTGCGTTGCAGAATCCACGCGGGATCGAAATGCTCTCCACCGGGATCCCCAGGTTACGCTCCAGGTGTTTCTTGGAAGCCGAAAGTTCCTCCTGGAGTTGTGTATCCAGCAGATTGGTGAGGATCTCATGGCTAAAACCGTGGGAGCCGATGATCATCCCTTGCGCGTTAAGCTGACGGATCTGTTCCCACCCCATGTACCCGTCCTTGCCGATGCGTTTGGCGATCAGAAAAAAATGGCCGGTAAACTCAAATTCCTTGAGCAAGGGCAGCGCGACGGTGCAATTGTTCATTTCACCGTCATCGAAGGTCAGAAGCAACTCTTTTGTGCTGAAGGCATTAAGGTTTTTATGGACGGTGACGGTCCGGTACAGGTGCTCTTTAAGCCAGCTTAATTGGGCGCGGAAACTCTCCGCGCTGACGTCGTAGAGATCGGCGCCGGGTTCACGTCCTTTGGGCAATGGAGTATGCGCGGCGACGATCCCATGGTACATGAGGACTATTGGTTGAGTGATCATTTATATTTCTCCCGTAGTTTATATTCAAAATTTTTAATGTTATCAAACCCGCTGATCTCGATGCGTTTTAATTCATAAAATGGCGTTTCGGGCCTATTCACGCCAGGGATGACGCCCAGGGCGTATCTGAAACCCAGCTCTCGCAAGATATTGAGCGTATTCGCGTTATATTCTCCGTATGGATAGCAGAAGGTATCAAGTCTCTCTCCCTGCGGCAGGTTTTTATTGATAGAGGCGCGGCTTTGCGCGATCTCTTCGAGCTGGGTTTGATAGCTGAATTTGGGCAGATGCGGATGGGACACCGTATGGGCGCCAAAGCCGATCCGGTTCGCGTGCATTTCCGCGATCTCTTCCCAGCTGAGCATGTCACGTCCCGGAATATCCGCGTAGCGTTTGAATTTTTGTTCGGTGCCGATGAGCCCGGTCGTCAGGAAAACGGTGGCCGGGAACCCGATCTTTTTTAAGACCGGGAACGCGTTGAGGTAATTGTCCCGGTATCCGTCATCAAAAGTGATGATCACCTTTGTTTTTGGCTCTTGCTCGAATATCGCCGGGTGCCCGGTCTCAAACTCTCTAAGGCCGATCACCTGATAGACATTCGGGCGCTGGTATAAAAACCGCATTTGCTCCGCGAAGGCTTTGGTACGCGTGACGAGATTATGCGCCGGAAGAGTGTCGTTGACGCGGTGGTACACAAGAATGACCACCCCCTGGGGAGAGTCGTATAGCCCTCCTAATTTTTTTATTTTTCCGAAGATCTTTTCAAGCACGGATTCATGTGACATCTTTTTTAGGACCACTTTCCGTATTTTGTGAGGATAATAATGATCATTTTTTTCTTGGGAATTTTTCTTCAGCCGTTGCTTCCAAAACAGTTAAACTGGACTTGAGAATATACAGCGATCGTAATTTCATCTCTTCGGTTTGATCTTTGGAACTTTTGCGGGATTTTCGTTCCATGTCTTTTATCTGCCGGTTAATCCGCGTTAATTGTTCTTTTAGTTCTTTTGGCGTTTTTTTCTTTTTTTCCAGATGTTCTGATTTCCGGGAATGAAGTAAGGCGTTTTTTACATAACCGTCCCATATAACGCTATTCCCCTGGGCCACCCGTGAGCGTAAATCCTCGTCCGTGATGACCTGAATGTTGTATTGTTCCGGATCCTCGGGGCGTAAGGCGCTGTCCTTTGGCTCCTGCGCAAAAGTATTCACAGCTTCTGGGGGGGGAGCAGCAACATTTTTATGCTGTTTTCCCAATATATTGGAGTCGCTCGGGTACGAACTGATCAGCCGGTTCATCACGCTGATCAGAACGATCGCAAGAATTACGAGTATAATTGCGAGGTTCAGGATATATTGTTTGATCCGCATATGATCTCAGATAGCTTTCCAGGCGTCAGGCCTTGCCGCGTATCCGGAAGCGCCGGCGCCGATCAACCCTTCGAACCCCGCAGGGACGATCTCATCAACGGTTGTGTCAGCATAATTAAATGTTTTTGTCGACCAAACTTCGCCAATGACAATACCGCCGTTGGCGATGACACTGCCGTTAGTGACCGTCGTGTCGTAGATGTTGTCAAATTCAGCGATGCCATGGGTATAGACCACTCCGGTATGGCTGGCTGGCAAAGAAGCCGTTTCCAGATATCCCGCCCAGGAAACGATGTTAAGTTGCGAGCCGGGTGCCGCGAAACCTGTTTGATTATGGACAACTGTCCCTGTTGAAATAATGGTCATTTTTTGGTCTTTCTTTAACTTCTCCCCGAAAAGGATGACGACGTTCCCTTCACCCTCGTCTCCCTCGACATAGATTATTTTTTTCCCATCAAGAGAGTTGTTGGGGGCGAGCAGGTACGTTCCGTTCCCCTTGATGTAAAGGACCTCTTCAGGGGGATAGTTTTGCAAGATGTCACGGTTGACCTGTACAAAATCGGCGAATTCATCCACAACGCCGTTATTGTTAGCATCGGGGTAGGTCAGCGAAACAAGCCCTTCATTTGCGCCTTCTTTTTTGTCTTCGATCAGTACCCTGGAATGTTCGCCTTGGTCGATCACTTTTCCATGAAGGCGCGTTTTGTCATTAATGGTGATCATCGTTTTTTTGCTTTCGATAACAAGGTCGCCGTTCGTAGAAACAGTGCTTCGAAAAACCGCTGGAGCTTTGGCGGGATAGGTGATCTGTATGCTTTTCTCGACTCCGGCGAAAGTCCCGGTAGATATAACTACGCGGTGTTTGAAATTGGAATCGTCTTTGGTGACATGGATCATGCCATTCTCGTCTTGTATGGTATACGAACCTTTTTGATCCAGTATCGTAGGGTCTTTCATAAATATATTTATCCCGGCTTCAGCAAGCCAAAAGGCAGCCGTTGTAAAGTAATGTCTGCGGGCGTAGTTGTGCTCGTTGATATTAAAGCTCGCGATCCCCGCGGACAGCGTGAGCAGGGCGAACAGAACAATGTAGGCCACTATCAGCACAGCCCCCTTGTTATTTAGCTTTTTCATCCCCATCCTTCTTGGGCTTAAACCGGCTGGTCTTGGCCCTGAAAGCCACTTGCTCTTTGATGTTCAGCTTGATCGGTCGCGATAATTTTGGTTGGGATGTCGCGCCCAGGTCAATAGAGATCAAGCCGCCGGTTATAACGAAATCAGCGGAAGAGATATTGTTCGCGATAATTTTTGCGCCTGAATTGTCCTGCCTGATCAGTTTGTTCGCGTCCTCACCACCGCTGTTCCAGATATAGGAGATCTGTCCCGCGGAAGGTTTTAAAAAATTAAGCCTTACGCCGGGAGGGTCTTCCTCTCTGACGACAATGGCCCCGGTGGCCTCGCGCAGCTCATTGGTCAACGTAAGCATCGCCATGCGGACTTGCTGCCTTATCATAATGCTGTCGGCATAATAGCCCCACGTCTTCTCTCCCACGCTAAACGCGGTGTAAATGCCAGCCAGAATGGAAACCGACAAGACAGTTGTTACCAGCATTTCGACTAAGGTAAAGCCCAGCGGGGTATTTGTTTTCATTTGGTTAACCGGGTTCTTAAAATGATCTGGCTTGCCCTCAATTGCCTTTTCCAGTTGACGGTTATTTGAATATTCAAGGGATCGGCTGCTGGGTCGGCAAAGGCGACGCTGAAGGTTTCCGCGGGAAGTGTATTTAGGCCATGCTCCTGACCCCACAGAGGCCAATCCGTATTGACAATGTCGGCTAGAGAATCGCGGGCCTGCATTTCTTCAAGCATATGTTCGGCGTTTGATGTTGCCACCGTCGTGTCCCAAGCCGTGGCGGCCGATAACATCGAGCTGGTATATAACATAAGGACCGCGGATATCCCCACGGACAAAACAAAGACCGCCAGGAGCAGTTCGATGAACGTAAAACCCTTATTTCTTAGCTGTTTTGTTTTGTTCACAGATCGTCCTCTGTTAAATTGGATTTTATTATAACAGATTATTTGCGGCGGCAAAGGAATGATGGAAGAATATCTGAATTCAGGGAAGGGAAAATCAAAAGGGCCGCTGGGTGGTAGCAGGCTTAGTCGCCAGAAAACCAGCGCAGCATTTTTCTCCAAATACCATTGACCCATGTTATGGTTTTTTCTAATGATGTTTCGCGTTCTGCTTCGACTAAATCCACATTTTCTTCAGAGTCGGTGGTTGGTTCCGATGCGACCTCTGTTTGCGTTGTAATATCATCCCGGGTCATGCTTATTGAGGTATTATCCGTCAGGTGCAAAGAGGGCGCAATTAAAGCCGAGTCAGTTTTCTTTATTGCTGTGGGTTGAGAAGTTGTTATTGGAGATTCTGTTTTTATGGGTTGAGAAACCGTGATTGGGTCCACTCCTTTTGCAGATTGAGGAGTTGTTGTTGGGGGTGTCTTCTTTATAGATCGTGGGGCTGTTGTTGGGGCCGCGCCCTTTACTAAATTTGAAGGCAATTCATCTGGCATTCCTGTTGATTTTGATGGCGCTGTCGTTTCGAAGATATTTGTCGGCACGCCCGTTTCTCCGCCGGCACTTATTAAACTCGTCCCACTGCCGCTAGATGATCCCTCGCTTGATTTTTTAGCGCCACCACCTCCACCGCCACCTCCGCCACTACCTTTCCCTCCGCCGCCCCCGCGACCACCCCGGCCAGATTTTCCCGTGCCTTCGGTTTGGGGCTGGCTGCCATCATTAGTGGTGAAAGATATTGGTTGAGAATTGACTGGATCAACAGATGTGATCTGGGTATCGCTGGTTTTCGGCGAGGTGTTTGTCGTAGAACCATTATCCGTGACCGAGTCTGTCGTCGTTGTCGTCAGAGTAAGGTTGCTATCTGATGTGGTCGTGCTGCTTGATGGTAATTGATTCTGAGTGGTCGTGCTTGATGGTAATTGGCTCTGAGTAGTCGTGCTTAATGGTAATGGGTCCTGCTCTTGTTGGGGCTGCGGTGCTGATTGAACTTTAGGCGCGAGATTGCAGCTATTGGCATACCAGTAATAGCCTTGCCCTTCACATTCGTTCTTGGTCGAGCAATATTGGATACCATCCGCGCATGTTAACTGCGGTTGGGCGTTGCAGGTGTTGTTGTACCAATAGTATCCCTGATTTGTACATTGGGGTCTGTTTTTGCAGTACTGTGCTCCGTCCGCGCACGTTGGTGTGGGCTGCGGTTGCGCGTTACAAATGTTGTTGTACCAATAATGCCCGTTAGCGGTGCAATCTGTCTGGGTGGTGCAGTACTGGATCCCGTCAACGCAGGTCAGCGGTTTAGGCTGCGCGTTGCAAATGT
>ORJL010935357.1_pt1 | contig 16545 bp, 17 predicted proteins | sample 1779941 | NCBI WGS metagenome assembly ORJL01 (sample SAMEA104232317, study PRJEB22302) | groundwater metagenome | biome: forest; feature: aquifer; material: groundwater | place: USA | collected 2011-08-07 | depth 5.8 m | reverse complement strand
GGGGCGTACGCCAGGCGATAGGATGGATGTCTCCTGGCCGGTTTCCCGTCCGGCTGTCTGGACGCCTGGCGGGTGTGCACGAAGCGTGTATTATGCCGGAGGCCCCTGGGATCCCGCCGATGCGGGAATCTCCATGTCCCCAAGGGAAACCACAAAGGATGAAGATGCCCTTAAATATCTCCGGTGCGGGGTTCTCCCCGCCCCCAAGGTTTCAGGTGTGTGGTGCGGGCGCTAAGCGCCCGCACCACACACCTCTTGATCGTTGGGGTGGGGGGCGGAACGGCATTTTCATGGTAGTGACAGGGATATTACGGGGGAATGACAGGAGTACCGAACGAGAGTGACGGTGGTACCGAGCGGGAGTGATACTGGTACCGCAAGGGAGTGATAGTGGTACCGCAAGGGAGTGACAGTGGCACCGCAAGAGAATGACAGCGGTATGTCCCAAATGACCGTCGGTCCGGCTCTGGTGCGCAGGCTGGGTCTACACCGGAAGACGGGTAGATTCCTCTGGTCGGTCCTGGTAGCCGTGGTGCTGGTCATGACTCTGCGCTCCCTATGGCTGACCGCCTTGGGAGGGTTTCTGATAGTCAGCACACCCGTGGAGCCGGCGGACCTGGTGGTTGTCCTGGGCGGAGGCGGAACCGGCCGGCTGGACCGGGGGATCGAGTTGTTACGCCACGGCTATTCCAAGTCCCAAAAACTGGCCATTACGGGCGGGTCCATCGGGACCGACCTCGTCGCCGAAGGCACGTGGGCGGGACTGGGTGGCAAGTATGCCATAGACAAAGGAGTGCCTCCCCGAGACCTCCTTCTGGCCGATTGGACTGAGAGCACATATGACGACGCTCAAGCGATCAAGGAATTGATGCAAGAAAGAGGCTTTGCGTCCCTGATCCTGGTGAGCGACGAATTCCACATGAGACGGGCGATGTGGACTATGGGCAAGGCGATGCCAGCGGTCAGGTTGGTGGCCAGCCCCGCCCCCAGCCCAGCCTTGAGCGTTGACCGGTGGTGGACCCGAGAAAGGGAGCTTCTCTACGTGATTCAGGAGTACATCAAGCTGGGAATGTACTTCGTGAAATACGGGCTCTAGCCCAGGGGCAACGGGGCGGGGTCGAAAAAGCTTCTCCGATGGAGTATCCTATGGATATGGCAGATACGAGAAAGGGCTTGAAGCCTCTGGTCATCGACCCGATGAAGGAGGACGACATCCCTCAAGTCCTCGACATAGAGCGGGAAGCCTTTTCTCTGGCCTGGTCTGAGGGCGCTTATCGGAGGGAGCTTCGATGGAACCGTCTCGCACACTACCTGGTCCTTCGGCAGAACCAGGCACCGGAGCCAGAGTGGGGAAGACCTGTTCGATCCAGCGATGGAATTGGGGCCCGGTTCTTCTCGTTCTGGCGGCGACCCCAGACCCAATCGTTCGATTCGAGTCTCGTCATCGGCTATGCAGGACAGTGGCTGATGGTCGACGAGTCACACCTGATCACGATTGCGGTGAGACAGGACTACCGGCGCCGGGGACTCGGCGAGTCCCTCCTCATCGCTGCGATAGACCAGGCCATTGAGCTCCAAGCCAGGATCATGACCCTTGAGGTCCGTCTCTCCAACTACTCGGCCCAAGCCATGTATGAGAAGTTCGGATTCCGGAAGGTGGGGATTCGTCACAGCTACTACACGGACAATAACGAGGATGCCATTATCATGGCCTCAGACGCCCTCGGCTCGGCCGGCTTCCAGACCAGTTTGCAGCAGTTGAAACGGGAGAACCGGGAGAGGACCCAGGAGATCGGTCTGGCCGATCGTTAAGAGGAAGCCCGGTCCCGGTATCGCGAAGCACCTGAGCGAATCCCAGCCGCACGGGCATCTTGACGGTTAGCGACGCGCCCCTTGTGGTAGGGGCGATGGCACTGCCTCGCCCGCCGGTCGCTCTTCACCCAAGCTACGGAACCAGACTGATGCCGAACGTGGCTCCCCACATGAACCAACCTGACCCTGACTCGACGCGGGCGGGCGAGGCATCCTCGCCCATACCGGAGCAGGGGGGATCGCAATCGATCTCACCCTACGATCTGCACTGCGGCGAGCCAGAATAGAATCTGCACCAGTAGCGACACCCCAAGCACCAGAAGGGCCATATATCGCTCCTTCAGATGGAGCAGCAGGCTCGCCACGCCATTGCCGCCAAGCACCGCCAGCGCCATGCCTGGCAGCTTGAATATCTCCAGCTTCGTGCCGACACGGTCCACCTGCCCGTCCGAAGCAAAATGAAGGGAGAGCAGGCTGGGAATTGAGGTGTAGAGATGGCTCAGGTAGGCGAAGAGTGCCAGATTCACCAGGAAGCCACACAAAAACAGGCCCAGCGCCCAGGAGTCTCGCCATACCGGGAGGTTCACGATCGCACTGTCTTCCACCCTGGCCTTCTGTTCAGATAGCGAGCCCAGCCGACGGCAGGTTTCCAGAGACCTGGCAAACCTTTGCGGGCTGTCCGGTGAAATGCCATAAGACCCGCCGTCTGCGACCACGTACACGAGGTTCTTGGAAGAGAGGTGAGTCGCGTAGAACTGCGCGAGTCCAATCCCTCCCACCATGCCCGAGGCTATATGGTACGCGTACCAGTGGAAGCCCCGGACCCAACGGATACCCTTCCCCTGACTAGGCGCCAATTCAGCGATACTGCGGATCGGCACCACGACCTTTCTGAACGCCCAGTGGATGGTCAAGGCGTCTCGGGTCAGATGGTATCGCAGCGTCCAGCAGGCGTAGGTCCGCCAAGCGGCTAACACCGCAAGCAGAAGAAACCCGAACGAGAAGACCCCAAGGAAGAAGCTGGAAAGCGTAATGACCTCGGACCCCAGGATCGCAGCGACGGCTGCCCCAACTGAGGCCAGGAGCGCCAGGACTAACGCCGCGCCCACCAACATAGGCGTCAGCCGGGGGGGCCGGAAGGACATCTACTTAGGGTTTGTCCGCACCAGTCCAGGCTGCACGAAGGTGCACCAGTGCTGGAATCCCTCGTTTTCGCCCCGAGCCGTCTGCATATATAGCTTCTGAAGCTTGGCGGTTAACTCGCCAATATTCCCGGATCCGACCGGCCGGTGGTCAACGCTCAAGACCGGCGCCAGTTCCCCGGCCGTTCCCGTCAGGAAACATTCATCTGCCGTGTACAGCTCTGTTCGGTCCAGGGTGCGCTGCTCGGTTTCAATGCCCAGAACCTCGGCAGCGAGCCGCATGACGCTCTCTCGGGTAATCCCTTCCAGGATATTATCATAGACTGCAGGCGTTACCAGACGGCCGTTCATGACAAGAAAGAGGTTCTCACCGCTCCCCTCGCTTACGTGGCCATTGCGACTCAGGAGGATAGCTTCATCGAAACCATTCTCAATCGCTTCCGTCTTGGCCAACGCCGAGTTGATATAGGCGCCGGTGATCTTGGCTCTGGCGGGAATCATGTCGTCATCCACCCTCTTCCAGGATGAGACACAGCACTTGATGCCTTTCTCCGTGTCCAGATAGGCGCCGAAGGCTGTGACGAAGATGAAGAATCCGTCCTCCACATTGTGGAGCCGGACCCCCAGCACCTCGGAGCGCTTGTAGACCATGGGCCGGATATACACATCCTCGCGGAATGGATTCATGGCCAAGAGATCCGTCGTCAACTTACAGAGCTCGTCCACTGTGTAGGGGAGGGACATCTTCAAGATGCGCGCGCTGCTGTGCAGCCTCTGATAATGGTCCCCGAGCCGGAAGATCGAGAAGCGGTCCCCAGTCCAGTAACCCCGAATCCCCTCGAAGCAGGCGGTCCCGTAATTGAGGGCGTGAGTCATTATCCCCACTTTAGCCTGGGCGTGGGGAACGAACTCCCCATTGAAATAGGCGTACGGCTCCATCAGAACTAAAACCCTCCCACGCGTGCTACTCTCAGGCGATCCGCCAAGCGATCAGTCGAGCAGTGGCATTATAACATCTTCTGCCACGGAAGTGGAATTGCGCCTGGGCGACGCCGGCGCGCCGCCTCAACCTGAGCATTGCGGAGATCAGAGAGATAGAAAGTGGACACCCCTTTCAAACCCCGGCAGAAGGACTGCCGTCCATCCGCACTCCCTGCCCGACGGGGCAGTCAAGAAGGGGCCGGCCCCTTCTTGGGGGGTCTTAGGGGTCTCCCCTATTTCTCTTCCTTGTTCCTATTCTCCCAAACGGGAGAATAGCCCACGTCTCCGAGGTTGTGCGACTATCGTCCCTTCGAGTAGACATCCACGATCTCCAGTAGCCTATCGAGGTCGAATGGCTTCTCGAGGTACGCGTCGGCTTCCGCCTCTCCGGCCGGACCGGAAGCGTCCTGTGCGGCGGTGACCAGTATGATAGGAGCGTGGGGACCGGGCGTCCGGCGATAAGCCTTGGCGAACTCTCGGCCGTCCATGATCGGCATACGGAGATCGAGGAGGATCAAATCTGGCCTCCAGTTCTGGACCAACTCCAAGGCCGTCGCCCCGTGGGTCGCGTCCATGATCTCGTATCCTTCGTCGGCAAGGGTCATTCGGATCAATCTAACGATAGCATCGTCATCATCAACCACCAGTACGCGCCGGGCCCGCTCAGGAGCGTCAGCCTCGACAGAGATACGCCCGTCACCCGTGGAAGCGGGCAAGACGACGCGGAAGCGGGTCCGTTCCTCGTCCGGGAACTCAAGGTCAATGTGGCCGCCGTGTAGCTTGACGATCTCTCTACTTATGTAAAGCCCCAAACCCATACCGCCGAAATGCCCGTCGGCATGGGCCTGGTAAAACCTGTCGAAGACGCGTTCCCGGTGCTCGGGTGATATGCCGATGCCTCGGTCCGTGACAGAGATCTGGAAAGTGTCTGCGTCTCCCCGTGTCACCTCCACGTCGATTTGCCCGCCGTTCGGACAGTACTTGATAGCGTTGTTAACGAGATTGGCTACCACCTGTTCCAGCCGCAAAGGGTCCACCAGAGCGACAACTCCGGGCGAAGCGTGCAACACCAACCGGTGCCTCGGGCTGGCGGGCTGAGTATTCTCGACCACCGCTCTCACCAATTCGGAGACGTCGGTGACTTCACGCTCCAACGCCAGTTGCCCCGCCTCCATTCTTGTGATATCCAGCAACTGGGAGATCAGCCGGGAGAGCTTCTCCGATTGGCCCTCGATCAGTTGGAGGGACTGCCTGGTCCGCGACGGCTCGACCGCACCACCCCTGTCGAGTTGCCTTATCGCCCGCTGAATGAAACCACGCAGGCTGGTCATCGGTGTCTTCAATTCATGCGAAGCCACCGACAAGAACTCCTCACGCAGTTGGAGCGCTTCTCCAGCCCTCGCCCGTTCGCACTCGGCGACCTCCAGAGCCGCGGTCAGCTCCACCACCTTGTTTTGGAGCTGCTCGTCAGTCCTCCGGTAGAGACGGGCGTTCTCTATGGCGATGCCAATCTGGCTTCCCACCATCGTAAATAGACGCTCCTCGAACGTCGTCATTTCGTAGCCTGGAGGCGGGTAGAGAAAGAGAACGCCTTGCACCTGTTCGTGCGATTTGAGTGGCACCACGATGTGAGCGTGGGGTTCCTGCCCCGAGGGGCGGCTGTGACGTTCGTCCAGGATGGAGTCCGCCGAATACAAGAGCTGGCCCGACAAGGCGGCCTGCCCGCAGAGACATTCGCCCATTCTGACTCGACGCTCCCGTTCGACTAGATCAGGTGAGAGGCCACTGTGGACCGTCAGTATCAGTTCCTGAGCGGCCTCATCTACCAAGAAGATGCCCCCCGTGGGACGAAGGTCCATCACCTGAAGAACGCTGTTCAACGCCCTGTCCAGAACGATATTGAGATCCAACGAAGATCCGACAGCCCTGCCTATGGCGTTGAGTGCTTCGAGTTCGTTGCTACGTCTTCGGAGTTGGTCTTCGGTTCGCTTGCTTTCAGTCATGTCTTCACTGAAACCAGCGATTCCCACGATCTCGCCGCTGGAGAAGACCGGAGCCACGCTGGCCGAAAGGATGACCCGCTCTCCGCTCTTCCGGCGCAGCCCGACCTCATGGTGTCCGGCCTGGCCATCAAGCGTTTGCGAGAGCATCCCTCGAATGCCAGGCCGGCTTTCCGGCATTACGAGGCTTTCGAAGGGCGTGCCAAGCAACTCGTTTGAAGCGTAGCCGCTCACCTCTTCCAGACGCCGGTTGATCCAGGCCAGTTTCCCGTCACGGTCCAGCATCCAAATGGCGTCGTTGGAGTGCTCGACCATGGTGCGGTATTTCTCTTCAGACTCCTTCAATGCCTGGATCAACTCCGCGTTCTGCCGCTCGACGCGCATTGTTTCGGAAACGTCACTCGCAAGCTCTATTACGTACGAGACCCTGCCGGACTTGTCCTTCATGGGATGTGTGGTGAGCTGAGCGTAGGTTACGCCACCGTCTTTGTCCTGTCCCGTATGAACAGTCACCGCAGATTCGCCTGTCTGGAAGGTCTTGGCTGCAGGACAGTCCTCGCATGGTGTGTCTCGCCCGTGGAACACCTGGTGGCAGAACTGCCCGCGGATTTCTTCAGCGGAACGTTTTACCCATTCCTGCAGGAACTTGTTGGACACCTGGACGCGGAACTCGGAATCGAGAATAACGAGACCGAGATCGATCCCATCGATGAACGCGGGAGATAGTTGGTCCAGACGAATCGGAGGCGCTCCGGACTGCGGTTTGATTGGACCGGCGAATTGTTCCAACGGCAACTCCCCTGGACTAGCCCTCCAGGGGTTTGGCCTCCTCGATAAGCATCACCGGGATATCATCCACGATAGAGTAGTAAACCCTGCACTTCTCGCATATCAGAATGTTCTTGCCCTCATCGTACCGGATGGGCTGCTTGCACTTCGGGCAAGCCAGAATCTCCAGAAGCTCTTTGTCAATCGACAACGCCAACCTCCCTGATTATCCTGCAAGTTGCTGGTATATTTCGGTTATCTGGCGCCCGGCTTTCTCCCAGGAGTGTTCTCTGACAGCTTTGAGCCTGAGCCTGAGCGCAATCTCGGAGGCCGCCCGCTCTTCCACCAGCAAGAACTCCAGCGCCCTAGCCAGCGACTTGGCGTTGCCCTGCTTCGCGAAGACGCCCAACTCTCCCAGGATCTCGCGGGCCACCGGGGTATCGAAGGTGGCGGTTGGCAACCCAGCCGCCATGTAGTTGAGAAGCTTGCCGTTGCCTTCTGTCTCCGACATCTTGGGCGAGACCGCTACATCGCCAAGCAGCAGGTAGCTTGGCGCTTCGAGGTAGGGAATCCTGCCCGTGAAGGTGACATTCTCTGAAATACCCAACTGGGCGGCCCTGAGCCGGTATCGGTCTTCGCCAGGAAACCCCATGATCAGGAAATGGACCGGCGCCTTTCGCTCCTTCACCAAGTGGGCAGCGGCCTCGAGGAGATGGCCAATGCCCTGGTATTCGGCCAGCAGTCCAAGATAGACCACCACCTTACGCTCCAACGGGATCCCCAACCGGACCTTCAAGTCTCGAATCCCGTCCTGGCTGGCCAACTGCCAGTGGGGGAAGAAACGCTCAGCGTTAACGCAATCAGGTACGGTGAATACCTTATTCGCCGGATAAGCGAAATCACGCACCAAGATATCGGCGGCGTTTTGGGAACTGGTAACGATTGCTTCAGGCAAACGGTTGGTGAGCTTCTCCAACATTCTCAACGGGCGGAACAAGAGGCTCTCCCGGCGAAGAAAATCATGGTCCAGCATCTCACTGGTCAGGCTTCCCTGAAAATCGAAGATGAGCGGAACCCGTGCCAGGCGGCTGATGGGATAGCCAATGAGCGCCCCCTCATGGAGGTGGGCGTGGATGATGTCAGGGTGAACGTCCTTCGTAGCTTGCGCGGTTTTAAGGAAGAGCAAAACATCGTAATATAGCTTGCTGAGGTTGGATCCCACCTGCACCGACTGGCGCCCCGGGGTGTTCATGGCCCGCCTTACATCAATCCCTGCCACATCATGCCCGGTGTGATAGGTACATACAGTCACCCGGTTGCCCAGGGCCTGCAACGCCAGAGTCTCTTCGTAGATCCGGACGTGGCAGCCGTAATCCGCGAAGAAGGATGTCGGAGCGATCTTAAGAACGGAGAACTGCATACTGCGGGTTGCCACGGCCTCGATGACGCTCCCTTGCCGGCTTGGATTGGGAACAGGGAGGTCTTGCGAATTCACAGGCTGGTTACGGTTGGCACGGATCGGGGGGAACACTCTTCGGCTTCTCAGTTTCAACTGAAGATCCCCGCTTCAGGGTACACATTGAACTGGTCCGATGGAAAAGAAGACCCTTTCCATCGGACCTGATCTATTAATAAAGACTACCTTACCCTGGCCGCATAGGCCGCACCACTGTTTATGGGCTCGTTAACGTAAACATCACCATTACGGATCTTGATGTTAAATCCACATGTCAGATTAGTACAGACCCACGCCTTGTAGTGGATTGGGGCCCCCTGACTGCCGAAATCGGACAGCGGCACCAAATCACCAGTCTTGCAGTTCTGGCATTTGGGTAGATTCATAACCTCCACAGATTCACCTCCCGCCAATTTTGGGCCTCGGCCCAACGGCCTTGAGTATACCACCGCGCCCTTCCGATGACAAGGTCTTCCACCATCGATGTTGATGGTCTCCCCCCATCGAATTCTCCTGACAAGAAGGAGCCGCTTTCCCCAACGAATATCCCCCGGTAAGGGGGGCCAGGGCGTTACCCCCGGGGCCGCATCCTCATACCGACCGTCTCTGACCGAGAAGCGATTCCGGAGAAATCCATTCGCTGCAAAGCCGTGGTCGAGACACCACTCTAGATTGCCAGGTGAATGACGTACAGGCTGGTGTGCGTGGCTCCCGCTCTAGCCAACTCACTCTTCATGACGACGATCTCATCGACGGGAACGTCCCAGGGGCCATCCATCTCGACCTGCGTCAGGGACAACGCCAACCGTGCCCTGTCCACACGAGTCGCGCCCTCACGCACGCGCGCCAGGCTGAGATGAGGAGCGAAGGCTCGCCCTTCGGGCGAAAATCCGAGAGGCGTGATTGCGTCTTCGACCACCCGGTGCAGGGCTTCCAGCGCGTCCAGGTCGCCAGCCAATCCGACCCAAAGCACCCTTGGACTATTTCGGGTGGGAAAGGCGCCCAATGGCCCGGTTTGGAGATGGAAAGCCGGCATTCCCTCCACCGATTCCTTGATCGCTTGAGCGAGATGTGGAAGGTTAGCTTCGTCCACGTTGCCCAAGAACTTGAGGGTCAGATGTATACTCTCAGGATTCACCCATTTCAGATACCGCATCTTCGGGTATCCCATTCTGTGCTGACACCTGGCCAGCGCCTCCCGAACCTCAGCAGGCAGCCTGACGGCAACAAAAGTCCGGACCTGACCCACGGGCGCTAGACCTTGACCAGCCCCAACAACCGGGCAGCGTTGTCACCGAGGATGCGAGCCGTATCCTCGGGGGACAAACCGAGTGCCCTTATCCGCTCGACGAATCTGCCCTGCTTCAACAGTGGAAAATCCGTGCCGAAGAGGATCTTCTCCGCTCCGATGATGGCTGCAACCTGCCCGTATATCTGGTCCCGATACAGGTAAGGGGAGGCAGCGGTGTCGAAATAGACCCGCTCCATGCACTTGGAGACCTCCGGCATAAGGGCATAGAAGGGGAGTCCCCCTCCCCAGTGACAGAAGACCATAGTGGCATCGGGGAATGACTGTATAAAGCGATAGACGATGTCCGGCGTAGTTTGGCCCTTGCCCCGATAGAGATGACCCACAGGCTCACTGGAGTGTGACTGGAAGACGAGGCCCTCATCCTGGACGGCCTTCATCAGCGGGCGCATAACCTGGGCGTCATCCAGATCGAATCTCTGGCCGTCCGGGTTCAATTCCCCAATGCCCTTGGCCCCCAAACGGGCGCAGCGCCGTACTTCCTCGATCGCTGCGAGGCCGCTAAGAGGCTGGACCGAGAGGAAGGGTATGAGTCTCCCCGGAAAGCGAGCGGCCGCTTCAAGGATATAGTCATTGGTCTCCCGGCAGAGGTCCTGCGACGACCAGCCGAAGTTCAGGATGACCGAGCGATCGATACCTCCCTCATCCATGCTCGCGACCACGTCGTCTGCCGTGGTGAGATGGGCCCGCGGGCTCTCGTAGAGGCTCCGGAAGAAAGGCTCGGTCTCGAAGTAGTGGTGGATATGGTCCCTTATCTTGGGTGGGAAGACGTGAACGTGGAAATCGACGATCAATGCACGAACCTACCTTCAGTGTTTTGGACGGCCGCCCCGGCTAACCGGGCAGACCCGCGACTACCGACCGCCAGGATCAGGACCCAGGCCAATAGGGTCAACGTATTCAGAACGGAGTTCACCACCTGCAGCGGCTGCCAGTAGGGCAGAGCCGAAGCCGCCCAGAGCCGGGCAGTCAGAGGCGGATCGTGTAGCGCCAGGTTTGCCAGGAAGGTTATGGAGAGCGCCCCGAATACCCATCTCAACCTGGAATCCCCGGCCATCGCCACGGCCAGGAGGGGGAGCACCATGAACCCGTGGTTCTCGTGGACTCTGGTGGGAAGCATGAAGAAGCTAAAGCCCACAAAGGCCGCAATGGCCGGAAGCACGAAGTCCCCTCCGCGAGCCTTTAGCCGCCAGAGGGCAAAGACGTAGAAAGCCGCCAGAAGAAGCAGGCTGAACGAGCGCTGGGATAGCAGCCACACTCTGCCGTCATCCGGTACCAGGGTGGGGTCAGGGTTATGCAGCCACCAGAGGTTATGGGCATTGGCGGAAAGGACAGGCATCGCCCCGTAGAGGGCATCGGGCAGGGTCATAAGCTGACGGAAGGTATGATTGATCAGGAAGGGCGAGATCAGGGCCAGGGAAACCCCCGCTGCCGAGGCCGCGCCCTTCAGGAGGCCCTTGGGACCGAAGGTCAAGAGTGTTGCCACAGCCACCAAAGGGAGAAGGACCCAGGCCTGAGGTTTAACAAAAGCAGCGGCGGCCAGAGACGCCCAAGCCAGGCCGGGCCTGCGGCTCACGAGAAGAAGAATGGAGACGACCAGAAAGAAGGAATGGATGGAATCGGGCTGTCCCCAGTAGGACAAATCGAAGATGACGGCAGGGTTGAAGGCGTAGGCGAGAGTCACCAAGGAGGAGACTGCAAACCCGCTCCGCCTCCGCACCCAGATGAAAATGACGGCCCAGGTCAGGACGTCGAAGAAGATCCCCAGTCCCTTGATCAAGAAGCCTAGTTGGGGGCCGTCCAAGGCAAACGAGGGAGAAAAAAGACCCTGGTAGAGATGGCCGACGATCTTGAGGCAGAATAGCATCAAGGGCGGATAGATGGCGTAGGTCTGAGGGTATGTCCCCGAATACGCCTGCGACAGACCCTCCTGGGTTACGAGCCTGGTCCACCACTTGAAGTGTGTGGTATCGTCTTCGTACCCCGGAATCGTGGCCAGGTAGAGACGGACCGCCAGGGCTGCCAGGAAGAGGCAAAGGAGGGCGGCCTTCAAGAGGAGCGCCCGATTCCAGATCCGCCCGCTGATCTCTCCGCCGCGAGTCATTCTCCCTAACCTTTGCGGGCCACTACCACGTTGTGGGCTGCCCAATTCCGCAACAGCGGCCAGCGCTCCAATGTGCTTTCGAGCCTCTGGAAGAGCGTCAGAAGCGCCGGGGGGGCGAAATCCGGGACAAAGCCCATCTTGAAGACCTCCACGGATTCGGCGCCAGCCTCCCGGAGGTCATCGCATATCTCTGAGGCGGGAACCAGCCTCTCCCGGCCGGAATCCTGGGGGACCCTTTTCATGAGGATGGGCCAGTACGGATTCGCAGGATTATGGTCCCAAACCACCAACGCACCCCCGGTTTGGAGAACACGGTACATCTCGCTCAAGGCGCCCCTCACTTCATCAGATCGGGCGACGTGGTGCAGCAGAGCGACACATACAACGCCCCGGAAAGCATCCGACCGGAAGGGGAGGGCATGGGCCAGCGCAACCACCGGCGTCCGGCCGGTCCGAGCCAGAAACAGCCGGAGCATTCCGAGAGAAGCATCGGTGCCAAGGACCTGGTAACCGCTTTCCATGAGGCTATGCGCCAGGGCGCCCGTGCCGCTACCAACGTCCAGGACCAGTCCCCGCTCCACCCTCTCGCCGATGAACCTGATGCGTTTGCTCAGATAGTGCGCCGTCACGTGAGATGGCAGGGATGCGTCGTAGAGCGGGGCGATCGCATCGAACCCGTCCTTCTCGACCCTTTCCCTGTCCGTCCCGGCTACCATGATGGGGATGCCACCGGCTATGGGATAAACCTCGCCGCAACTGAGGCACGAGATCTCCTGCTTATGCCACGCCACCTGACTCCGGCATGCCGGGCAGGCCAGAAGCTTCTTCAGGTCTATGGCCGTTCCACCGGAAACCGGCTGTTCCCTGCCAGACTCCTGAACCGGTGATCCAGTATGAGTCCGATCATCCGAAGTCCAATGCCAAAAGCCTTGCCCAGGTCCCCCGTTACCGATGAGGTCCCTACCCGCGGACAGTAGTTCACCGGCACCTGGACCATCTTGAGCCCGTGTATGGCCGAGAGGAGCATCATTTCGGGGCCGGAGAAGTTCCCTCCCACGCGGAACTGTCCGTTGATTCTCTCCAGGGCAGGCCGCTTTATAAGCCGCATAGTACAGCCAACATCTGTCAGGTTGGTCGTGTTGAAGAGCACTTCTATGAGCTTGGCCACTGCCCAGTTGCCCCACCTTAGAAACGGGCCCATGTTGGCGCCCTCCCAGATGAAGTCCTTGGCAGTCCTGGTTCCGAAAACCACCTCGAAATCGACGCTGTAAGCCAGCAATTTCATGATGTCGCGGCCGAGAAAAGTGCCATCATGCTCGGAGAGGACGATGAAGTCGCCTGCTGCCGTCGCCAGACCCTTCCGAACGGCATGTCCATACCCCTGCTGCGGCTCGTGGACTTCGATGGCCTTCGTTCGGGACACCTCTTGGGAAGTCCCCGGCGCCGCGTTGTTGTTGACAACTATGATCTCATCCACCACTTGCGTCGCGAAGAAGTCCTGGATACAGGCGTAGATGGAGTCCCTTTCATTGTAGGTGGGAAGGACAACAGAGACCGTATAGCCCTGCCACATGGTAGGCCTCTACCCCGCGCCCTCTACCGCGGACGGGGGATCGTCACGCCTGAGAATCCAGGTGGTGGCCGTCGCCTCGGCGACTACGGCGCCATCCTCCGACTCGGCTACCATGCGGCAGTCTACAACCTTGCGAGTGTGGCGGGTTATCTCCGCCCAGACCCTGACCGTCTGGCCGATGTTTACCACCTTGCGCAGCCGCATTTCGAACTTGGCCGTCAGGGCCTTGATGCCTCGGAAGTAGAGAACGTAGCCCAGCGCCTCATCCAGAAGAGTAGCCATCAAGCCCCCATGAAAGACCCCGTTCCAACTCTGGTGCCACTGTCCCGGTGTGAACTCGGCGACAGCTCGCTCTCCCTCCATACGAAACACCAACTTCAGCCCGATAGGATTGTCCCGCCCACAGGCGAAGCAGACGTTGTCTTTATCTTGCGCGCTAAGTTCCACCGGCCTGCTCCCTAGTACTGGCGATTTTCATATTGGCATTACTCGCTAGGCCACAAAAACGCCCAGGGCCGCTGCCGCGAAGACCAGCACGGCGAGATAGCCATTCACGTTGAAAAAAGCCATGTTCAGTTTGGAGAGGTCCCTGGGCGAGATCAGGCTGTGTTCGTAAGCCAGCAGGCCGACGGCCCCAGCCAACCCCAGCCAGTAGGGCCACCGCAAGCCATCCATGACGCCAACCCCGGCCAGCAAGAAAACCGTGAGCGTATGCCAGACCCGCGCCTGTGTCAGGGATGCAGCGATCCCGAAACGAGCGGGCACCGAGTGGAGACCGTTGGCCCGATCGAATTCCACATCCTGGCAGGCATATATCAGGTCAAATCCTCCCACCCAGAAGGCCACTGCCAGACAGAGCAATAAGGGCTCCCAGGAGAGCGTGCCCGTTACGGCGATCCATCCGCCGAAAGGGGCCCCGCCGTCGGCCAGTCCGAGTATGAAATGGCAGAGCCAGGTGAAGCGCTTCGTAAAAGCGTATCCTGCGAGTATCAACGCCGCCAGGGGCAGCAACATCAGGGCCAGGGGATTGAGTTGCCAGGCGGCGAAGGCCGTGACGGCCAGGGCCACGACCGCGGACAGCGTTACCTCCCAAGGCCGGAGGAGTCCAAGGGGCAGCGGACGGCGAGCCGTGCGAGGGTTACGTGCATCCTCCGGCCTATCCGCCAGGCGATTCACGCTCATGGCGAAGGTCCGGGCGCCAACCATCGCCACCGTTATCCAGACGAACTGCGAGAGAGACGGCAAGCCCTTTGCCGCCAGGATCATTCCCAGGTAAGCGAACGGCAGGGCGAAGATGGAATGCTCGAACTTAACGTTCTCCATCAACAAACGGGTCTTGTGCAACGCCGAGGCCATTGCCACCTAAGTCGAGAGCAACGCTATTGCGATCACCGCCAGCACCACCCCAACGCCCTTCAAAGCGGTCATTGGCTCCCCCAGGAAGAAGACCCCTACCAATACCGTCACCAGGGGATAGAGCGCCGTGAGCGGATAGACGATGTTGACCGGGAAACCACGCTGCAGCATGGTAAAGAGGGCGACCACGGCCACGAAGTTGGACAGGCCGGTGGCTATCCCGAAAAGCACTCCCCCGCCATCCAGGTTCAAAGGTACAAAGTTGTTCATCACGACCAGGAAGACCAGAACCGCCACGAGCGAAGCTAGTTGATACCAGAGCATCGCCTGCATACCTATCCTGGCGGTACCCATTTTGGCGAAGATCCCGTACATTCCCCATCCCAGGATGGCCGGGAGGCTCCAAACCAAGATCTCGACTGTTCTGCTCATGCGCTATCTCCTCAGTCCCAAGGAATCCCACTTCTTGTCTATCAAAAGCCTGGTGGCGGGGTCCATGGTGATGGCAGCCGGCCAGGGCCGGGTGTGGCCTTCCTCGGCCGTCTTCCTGGTCGCATCGATAGCGAGCTTGGCCCCGTAGTGAGGAGTCGGGGATGAATGGTCCAGATCGTCCAGGGGACCGTCCATCACCACCAGGTCCCGCCTGGCATCGAAATTGTTACACATCCACCAGAGGACCTCGTCCAGATTCTGCACGTCCACGTCGTCTTCGACCACCACGATCAGCTTGGAGAGCATCATGAGCATCAGCCCCCACAAGGCCGAAATGACCTTTCGTCCCTGGCCGGGGTAGGTCTTCTTTATCGAGACCAGGACCATGTTGTGAAAGACCCCCTGCCACGGCATGCTCACGTCGACAATCTCCGGCAGCACCAGCTTCATTAGCGGCAGAAAAAGCCGCTCCGTCGCCTTGCCCATGTAGTAGTCCTCCATGGGAGGCCGGCCGACCAGCGTGGCCTGGTAGATGGGGCTACGTCTATGCGTGATAGCCGTGAGGTGAAAGACCGGATACTGGTCGGGCAGAGAGTAGAAGCCGGTGTGGTCCCCGAAAGGCCCCTCCAGGCGTCGCTCCTCCGGGTCCATATAGCCCTCGAGGACTATCTCCGCCTGGGCCGGGACCTCCAGGTCCACCGTTATCCCCTTCACCATCTCGATCCTCCGCCGGGCCAGCCAGCCCGCCAGCAGGACCTCGTCCAGGTCCGGAGGGAGCGGGGCCGTGGAGGAGTAGGTCAAAGCAGGGTCCGCCCCCAGCGCCACCGCGACCTCCAGCCGGCGGCCCTGCTGCTGGCTGGAGCGGTGATGCTGGGCCGCCCCCTTGTGAAGATGCCAGTGCAGACCCGTGGTCTGGTCGTCGAAGACCTGGAGCCGGTAGGTGCCGACATTGCGCCGGCCCGTCAGGGGGTCTCGAGTGATCACCAGGGGCATGGTGATGAACCGTCCGCCATCGTCCGGCCAGTTCTTCATGACCGGCAGCATAGACAGTGACGGATTCTGGGTCGTCACTACTTCCTGGCAGGGCGCATTCTTCACGACCACAGGGCCGAACCGCACCAGGTCCCGGGCCTGTCCGAGCTGCCTGACCCGGTTCACCAGGCCCTTCCGGTCGATACCCTCCAGAGAGGTGAGCTTCGCCAACCGCTGGCCCGGCTCGTCGAGTTCCTCCACGCCCAGCGCCCAGGCCATCCGCCGGGCGCTGCCGAAAACGTTGATAAGAAGGGGGACATTGAACCCCTCGACATTCTCGAACAGTAGGGCTACGTTGCCAGTGGAGGACTTGGAGACTCTGTCAGTAATCTCGGATATCTCCAGGTCCCGGCTTACCGGGACCTGGACACGCTGCAACTCGCCCTTCTTCTCCAGATAGGCGATGAATTCGCGGAGGTTATGGAACGACACTTTACTCTATGATCTTCCTATCGCACCAGCCGTTCTTCCGGCCACGCCTGCCAAATGATACAACGTTTTGGAGGCGCGGTACAATGGGGCTGCTGTTTCCAACGGGGTAGTCAAGAAGGGGGCTGACCCCTTCTTGGGGGGTCATAGG
>ORJL011251614.1_pt1 | contig 16546 bp, 19 predicted proteins | sample 1779941 | NCBI WGS metagenome assembly ORJL01 (sample SAMEA104232317, study PRJEB22302) | groundwater metagenome | biome: forest; feature: aquifer; material: groundwater | place: USA | collected 2011-08-07 | depth 5.8 m | reverse complement strand
TTTTTACCAGGGACGTATTGATTACCATTGGCGTAATTGGCATCATCATGGCAACCACCATGCTACCTATGTTCGTCTGGAAGATGACCGAGTATGGCGGCTCCTGGACAGACCCTAATAATCCACTATTACCTGAGGCGCAAACCATGGTATTGGCTACGATGGTAATGTTTGAGCTATTTGTGGCGCTCGCCTGCCGCTCGGGAATACACAGTTTTTTCAAACTGAAACCCATGAGTAATAAATGGCTAATCTACGCCAATCTTTCCTCGCTCGCGCTGTTGTTTGTGGTAATGTACGTCCCTGGTCTGCAGGGGCCGTTCCATGTGGTTACGCTGCAATCGGAGGACTGGCTACGTATAATCCCGATTTCACTATCCGGTTTTGTTGCAGTGGAAATCGTGAAACTAATCTTTCGAAGAATGAAACCAGCTGGCGAAAGGTAAAATCCGAGCGCACGCTACAACGGGCTTATAGTTAGCCGTGCAGAGGGACTATCATGGTACAATTTTCTGACGCTGGTAATATTGAACATATCTCTGCCACCAGTGGTTTAAAGAACTATTCCTTTGAGATTGGCCCGATAAGACCGCCCAGCGAGGGTGGCAGTTCCTCGCTACTACTCAGGGTGACAAAGAACTGCCCCTGGAACCGGTGTGCTTTTTGCTACGGCAACCACTATAACCATGAACGGTTTGAGCTCAGGCCAATGGCAGTGGTCAAGGCTGATATCAATGCCGCAAAAGCCCTCAGCGAAGAGATAAAGGCGCTCTCCTGGAAGCTCGGTTATGGCGGTCAGTTAGTGCCTTTGGGGAGTGTCATCCAAAGCATAGTTCTCTATGGAAGAAACATGAGAAACCTGGCCGATAATGAACTCATGAACTTCTACAGCGTTATCAACGTATTCAACTGGCTTTGTTCGGGTGGCCGGACTGTCTTTCTCCAGGATGCAGATACCCTTGTTATGCATACCGACCAGCTGGTGGAAGTCATTAGATATCTCAAAGAGACTTTGCCCGGCATCGAAAGGATTACCTCCTATGCCCGGTCGAAAACCATTGTCCATAAGAAACCAGAGGAGCTGCGTCAGTTGCATGAAGCGGGACTTTCCCGGCTCCACGTCGGGCTAGAAACCGGCGATGACGAGTTGCTCCGTTATGTTGATAAGGGAGTTACCAGCGAAGAGCACATCCTGGCGGGCAAGAAGGCGATGACAGCGGGGTTTGAGCTTTCCGTGTATGTCATGCCTGGATTAGGCGGCCAAAGCCGATGGATTGAGCACGCCCGGAATACCGCACGTGTGTTGAACGAGATAAATCCTCACTTTATCCGGTCCAGACCCTTTGTCCCCAGGCCCAATACGCCGATGCTCGAGGCATACCAAAGAGGGGAGTTTGTTTTGACCTCGCCTCATGAGCGCCTCCGGGAAATCAAGCTTATGGTGGAGGATTTGCAGGTCACCTCCCGGGTCTGTTTCGACCATAATCTCAACCCATCTTACTGGTCGGGGAACCAACTTGTGCCTTTGCTTAAGCAGGACTACGATGGCTACAAGTTCCCCGAGGAAAAAGGCGTGGTGCTTGAACTCATTAATCATGGTCTGGAGATTGAAGAGGGGGCTTTCCTCCATCCTGTAGATATGATGGCTCTTCCCCATTTGTAGCTCGGCGCAATTGTCTTCCCTTCCGTGGGAAAGCCCTCTGGGGGGCGTTGACAGTGATGGCGTGGTGAAGTAGAATGTTTCCTATCGGCGTTAGTTACGAGGGTGCTTGGGATTATATTTAATTTCAGACAACCAGGCATCGTTGCGACTCCTCCGCGAGCCAGACAGACAGGCTGGTTGCCGATTGGTTGTTGCCATTCTTTCTGACCAGGAGCAAATGACTTGTGCGAGTTGATGGCTTGTCATGCCAGGTGAATCTTGGCGCAAGAACTTCTACACGATATTTTTTGCCCAGCTCATAGTTTTTTTAGGTTTCCACATTTCCAATGGCTTTATGCCCCTCTACGTCCAGAAGCTGGGTAACTTCGATAGTAGAGAAGCCGCCTTCTGGGCGGGCATAGCCACCGGAGTGAGTGGCATCGCCAGTTTTTTTATGGCGCCGCTTTGGGGCGTGATTGCCGACCGCTGGGGCAGGAACCCTATGCTCCTGAGAACGACTCTGGGTGGAGCCGTTGTGCTGGCTCTCACCGGTTTAGCCCCCAATATCTACTGGCTTGTAGCACTCCGTTTTGCTTATGGTGCCTTTGCCGGCAATATCGCTGCTGCCGCTGCGCTTATTGCAGTGACTACGCCCAGAGAGAAACTATCGTTTGTGATGGGGCTCCTCTCCGTGGCGCATTTTGTCGGTGGCTCGGCTTTAGGCCCACTGGTAGGTGGTACACTGGCTGATGCCGTGGGCTATGAGAACACATTTTTTATTACTGCCGGCCTTCTTGTCGTTGGCGGGCTGGTGGTGCTATTCTTTGCCCGGGAGAAATTTGAGCCGCCGCAGCATATACAGGGTGTCGGTGAACAAATGAGCCGCATCGTCAAATTGGCTGGCTCGCGGAAAATGCTCCCGCTCCTTATGGTGGAGGTCGCTCTCCATGCCAGCAACAATATGATATCGCCGACAGTTCCCCTCATTATCGGGCAGTTATCACCGGAAAATGCCGCTACCAAAGCCGGACTAACCGTCGGGCTGATTGGCTTGACTGCTTCGGCCAGCGCCTGGCTTGCCGGCCGCCTGGGGGAGAGTGTTAGTTTGCGCCGTTTGCTGGTCATTTCTTGTCTGCTCGGGGCGGCGCTGCAATTACCACCCATCTGGGCCACCGGTGTCACTCAATTTGTACTTTTCGTAGCTATGACCGGTCTACCAAAAGGGGGTCTATTGACATCGGTTACCTCACTCGTCGGCGTGTCTGTCTCTACCGCGGAACAGGGCGTAGCTTACGGCATTGACCAGAGCGCCAGAGCCATAGGCAGCGGCCTTGGTCCATTCATCGGGGGTGGCTTAGCCCGATGGCTCGGCCTGCGGCCAATTTTTGGTGTCTCTGGTGGCCTTCTCCTCGTATCCGGTCTTCTGGTGAGCCGGTTATTACCTGAGACGACAGACAAGACAGGAACGTCAAAGAAAGAGCCGTAGAAAAGTATCGGATTTCAAAATAGATTAGGAGGCTTGAAAATGGTCAGACTGGAAGGGATTCACTTTATGATGCCGACACCCTTCGATGAAGAGGGGAGAATAGATGAGGAGTCCATACGCCTTTTGGTGGGTTTGGCGGCAAAGGCTGGCTGCCGGGGAGTAGTATGTCTCGGTGTTACCGGTGAGACTATCCGGCTGACGGATGCCGAGCGTAAAATCGTGGCTGCAGCGGTAATGAAGGAAGCCAAGGGCAATCTGACGGTCACCGTAGGCACCAGCGCCACGGGGACAGACATGGTAGTCCAGCGCAGTAAAGAGGCGGCGAGCCTGGGTGCCTCTGCGGTGATGATATCGCCGGTACCGGTGGCGAAGCAAAATCTGGAGGCGGTTTTTAACTTCTATAAGACTATCGCTGCCGCCATAGATATCCCGATTGTCGTTCAGGACTACCCTAAAGAGAGTGACGTGTTCATGCCCGCCAGTTTTATCGCCCGCCTGCACCAGGAGATAGATAAAGCCAAGTACCTGAAGTTAGAGGATGCGCCTACGCCACCCAAGGTGACTGCCGTCACCAAACTTACCGGCAGCGGTATGGGCATCTTTGGCGGGTTGGGTGGAACCTTCCTCTACGAGGAACTGAAACGTGGCGCTTGCGGTACGATGACCGGCTTTGCCTTCCCCGAGATACTGGTAAGGATTTATAACCACATGACCCGCGGCGAAACAGAGAAGGCGTCTCAGCTTTTCTACCGCTATCTGCCGCTCGTCCGCTATGAGTTCCAGGAGGGCATAGGCATAAGTCTGCGTAAAGAAGTGCTCAAGCGGCGGGGCTTCATCCGCTGTGCTAAGGTGCGACACCCCGGTTCTGAGATAGATGAGGTTACCAGGCAAGAGCTGTTTCAGTTGATGGATACCTTAGAACTTAAGTGAACAACTTGACGTCTATCGGTCTGTTTTGCTTGTCTCGTAACGCTTCTCTTGATAAGTGCTCAGTTGCTTTTGGCGGTGGTTTTGGCGTAGAATTGAACATAGTACGCTCATGCGGGAGTAACTCAGTGGTAGAGTGCCTGCCCTCCAAGCAGGTCGTCGCGGGTTCGAGTCCCGTCTCCCGCTCCAGATTTAGCCTCAATACTTCCCATAGTACGCCTATTGATACCACTAAGACTCCTGTTTTGCTTAACAATTTGCTTAATTTTTCTCATTGCTCTGCCCCCCTTACCCAGCTTTCTTTTGTTCCTCGACCTGACGGGCTAAGTCCTTAGCCAAATATAAGAGGGTGTTCAACTGCTTTTGTGCATCTTTTAGGCAACCATTTACTTTCTCAATATGGTCTTCGATTCTCCACATAAGCTTGTCTGTCTCGGTAATAGGTTTCATCTTCCTGCCCTCCCTTTGGTTTTCTTTTCCTCTTATAATTCAGCCTGAGAACTACCGTAACTGTCAGTTTGTTAAGCAGTTTAGCTTGCTGGGACTGCCCTCCAAGCAGGTCGTCGCAGGTTCGAGTCCCGTTTCCCGCTCCACTATTTGCCCGGGCAACAAAATTACGCACGGTCAGGCAAGCGTAACCGGAGAAACACAAGCTTTACCCAGTGTGGCAAGTATGCCCGCCGCGCAAGTCCCGTGTTTATCTTACTAGTGATGCTCTGCTGCTTCCGCTTTTTCTGCTTCCGCTTTGGTTTTATGCACGGTCTTGTCGGGGTGGTTTGGTGGTGAGTAAATGGTGTACAGCTTTAGTTTGGTGGTTGTTGAAGCATTTATTACATTATGATATGTGCCTGCTGGAACTATGACCGCATCACCATCCTTCACCAGGTGCTTTTCACTCCCGCCAAAGACGAACGTCGCCTCGCCTTGCTCGATGCGGAAGAACTGGTCGACATTCTTATGCACCTCGTTGCCGATTTCTTCTCCCGGTTTCAAAGACATCACCACCAGTTGAGCATGTTTCCCGGTAAATAACACCTGCCTGAAATAATTGTTGCTAAGAGTCTGTTTCTCAATTGACCCTACATATCCTGCCATGTTTCACCTCCCTAATCTTTTCCGATACCGTATGTCTCTTCAGAGGGTAGCCTGTCTGACCTTGGCCGAATTTTACCACTTTGTGTTCAGGCCACGCAAGAGTTATTAGGGGGGAACGCATTTAAAGCCATCTATCAACTTTCTACCGTCCAAAGTTTCCTTCATAGCCATGCGAGAGGTTTCAAGGCTAGTAATCCCTCGCATTGAGCCACCTAACCCTTTCGGTTGATTGTATTCTGGTAGGCCGTCGTCAAATCGTCCAGAGTCATAATCATGTTGCCCATATCCGTGGTGTAAACAGCCGCTTTTTTCGCGTAACTCATGCATGCGGAGACTCCTCTCATGCCGGCGCCGGTTGTGGCGTTGAACACTGTTCCGCAACTACCGCATATCAAAGTCCCGTTTTGCAGTGTGAATATTCTGGACCCGCAGGGGACACAAACGTCTGCCCGAACGTAGTATTTCCCATCGAGCTGATAAGCCATGAAGGACATGTTGTTGACCAGGAAGTTGCCATTACCGGCCTTCGCTACTTCTGCTAAAGACAAGGTTACAGTATTGCCGGAAACCTTGGTGCTGAAAGATACAGGACGGTAAGCCACGTTACTTTTGGAAGACGGTCCGGTAACGGCCGGGGTGGCGGCTGGCGTGGAGGGTGTCCTGGTGGCTGGTTGCGCCCCGGCGTTGCTTGAAAAGCCCTGATTGCAGCCGGCAAGAATTGCCATAATACCTATCCCCCCCGCAACTATCCCCAATAACCTGAATAATGATGTTTTCATTTCTGTGTTTCCTCCCTGAATGTTTACTGTTTTAAGCGCTCCGCTATCTGCCCATCGCGGAGTATGATGATTTCTTTAGCACGCGCGGCAGCCTCGCGGTTATGGGTTACCATGACGATGCTCCGCCCTTCCCTGTTAAACTGTTCGAATATGTCTAGCAGCTCTTTCCCGTTCTTTTGGTCCATATTACCCGTCGGTTCATCAGCCAAGGTAAGTAGCGGGTTGTTAATCAACGCCCGGGCGATAGCAACCCTCTGTTGCTCGCCTCCGCTCAACTGGTCGGGTCTGTGATTTGCTCTCTTCCCCAGACCCATACGTTCCAGCAGTTCCATTGCCCGCGCGTGCTTGCCATTGCTGCCGGAGAATGTAACCGGCAGCAAGACATTCTCCAGAGCTGTTAGAGAGCGCAAAAGGTGATATTGCTGGAAAACGTAGGCAATTTTGCCTCTCCGGATATCAACCAGTTTGTTTTCGTCCAGGTTGTCAATTCGCTGCCCATCGAGGATAACTTTCCCCGAGGTAAGGCGGTCAAGTCCGCCGATGACATTGAGTAGTGTGGACTTGCCACTCCCGGACGGTCCCATGATGGCGATATAGTCTCCCTCATTGACTTTGAACGATACATCGTTGAGGGCGACGACTCTCGTCTCTCCGCTACCGTAAATCTTGGTGACACCACTTATCTCTAGCATCTTAGCCTCCTATAGCGACCTGAAAGAGTCGGCTACTTTCACTCTGGTAGCCCGCATTGCCGGGTAAAGCGTGGCCAGGAGAGCAATCGACATGGCGATGGCTATCGACAACGGCAAATATCGCGCCACGAATGAGACTGTCGTACCCTCGAATATGAGGGGGCCGATGGCATAGGCTAACAGCGTTCCCGCACCATAACCGAGCAGTCCGCCGGCGATGCCAAGAACAATAGCTTCGTAGATGAGGGCTTTGATTATCTGGCCGCGGGATGCTCCCACCGCCCGCATGATTCCGATGTCTTTTAAGCGTTCGTTGATTGAGGTCAACAGGGTATTGAAAACGCCGAAACCGCCCACTACCAGGCTGACTCCGGCCAGAGCGAGCATGAATTTGTTAATCTTCTCCAGCATGCCCATCTCAGAGTTCGCAATTTGCTTCACAGCGACGGCGCGTACTCCAGAGATATTTTCGTTAATGGCGCCGGCAATGATTTCGACCGGACATCCATTACATAAGGCTCTGATATCGACCGAAGAGACTAAACCTTGTTTGCTGAAAGCTTCCTGCAAAGTCGCCAGCGGCACAAAAATCTGATAGTCATCGCCAGCTCCGGTGTCGGCGAGAATGCCGGCAACGGTCAGCGTCCTGCCGTTGAGTTGAATAGTATCCCCCACGTTGAGTTTAAGCGACGCGGCGGCCATAGACCCAAGCAGGGCATGGTCGGCACTCCCAAGGTAATCTCCCTTATTGACCTGCCACCATGTGTTTACCTTGAACTGTTCTTGAGGGTCGATGCCCACTGCGACAACAGTAGCTCCCTTTATTTCAGAATTTACGAATAACTTGGGGGCAACGGTGGCAATATTACCCTCCGGAACGTCTTTAAGGTATTCCCTGATTTTGGCGTCGGTAATCTGTCGCATCAAGGGGAGTTTATCTTCGGCGATGTAGTTGTCTCCCAGATTCACGGTGCCAAGGCTGAGGTCACCTAAACCGGTATCAATGGTCTTGACGGCGGGCATCACGGAGAGGTTAGCCCCATATTTCTCCAGCTGGTTGGTGATTCTTGCCTGACCAGCGGCAGATACCGTCAATATACTCACCACCGTCATTGTGCCGATAACGACGCCAAGGATAGCGTACATAACTCGTCGCTTCCGGCGTAGAATGTCTTTCAGGACTACCTGGTATAGTTTCAAATTACTCCTCCTGTTCGAAGCAAAGGTAAAATCAAAAGAAATGATACTCGCAGCATCATGGAATGATAGTCGTCCGCCGGCCAATGGTACCGTCAAGAGGGAAGAGTAGAAAGGGAAATAGTTGCCGTAACCGATAGCCAGACGGAGACTATGCCAAGGCTTAGATTTGCGGGGGTTCTTCTGATTCTAGAGAGTTACGACAGCGGTAATCGGAGCCGGGGGGATGGAGACGTCCTTGAGATGTATATCGTTGGAAGGAGCTTTGTTGAGCAAGCGTAGAATCACAAGCCTGGTTTGCGAGTTCGATGAGTTGGATAACTTTGCTCGCGGCAAGGCGATTAGGTGACGGAAGCGTATTAACCACACTGGAGTAAGCAAGGGGATAGTTCGAGTTCAAACAACAAAGCGGAAACGATGCCTTATCCTGGTAGGGCTGACAATGCCCCGTCATCTCCATAGATTCGGCAGAAACCGGAGTCGCCCCAAAGAGCGATACGATTACGATGCAAATAAGGAGACAGATAGCTTTGGTCAGTTTTGAGCGCATAGTTCCCTTCTTTGGTTAAGTACCTTAATCCCTTAAGCTAGTGTCCAGCCTTATTTACAGTGTATAGATATATTATAGCGTAATAATTCATAGTCCATCAACTTGGGCCCGTATCCGATTGACATCTTTAGGTGCAAAAAGCGGAGAACTCTTAGCTCATGTACGGGGGTATATGTTTTTAGTGCTATAACTCTTCCCTAAGGATAACGGGCGAACTTCTTATTCTTCAGCCCGGGACGATACGGTTAACCGTCAAATCAGCGACCGGTGGCGTATAGGCATTTTGCACGTATTGCGTGACCATCCGCTGCGCATTGAAATAGGAACCGTTCAAAGCAATAACCGACTGCATAATGCTGGCAAATTTGTCGGGCTGTTCGTAATACAGGGGGACGATAACATGCTCGAGTTTATCGTAGAGAGAAGTGGCTTCTCTTTCCGTATTAGTTTCGGTTTGCCAACCGTCACCGATGGACCACCCGGTAACTCCTTCTACATGCCCCTCAATCCACCAACCGTCCAAAACACTGAAGGTAGGCACTCCGTTGAGTGCTGCCTTCATACCACTCGTGCCGGAAGCCTCTTGTGGTTTTTGGGGGGTATTGAGCCACAAATCAACACCTGAGCACAGGTACTTGGCCAGATTCATATCATACTCTTCAAGATAGACTACAGGGATGTCTTTCTTAAGGGCGCTTGCCGCTTCAAAGACCTTTCTGATAAGGGCTTTCCCACCCCCGTCTCTGGGATGGGCTTTCCCGCCGTAGATAATTTGAAGCCGTCCGCCTCGCCTCACGATGGTCCTCAGACGTTCCAAATCACGGAATAAGAGGTCATGGCGTTTGTATTCAGTAGCGCGCCGGGCAAACCCAATGGTCAAGGCCTCCGCCTCAAGGTGCAGCCCGGTCCGCCGTTCTACCTCGGTAAAAAGTGCCTGTTTGGCTGCGGCATGGGCTTTTTTGATTTCATCTAATGGTATACGTATCGCATATTTCAGATAAAGATTATCACGGCGCCATTGTGGGATGAAGTGGTCGTACAATTCGCGAAAAGCCGGGGATGTCCATGTCAGTGCATGTACGCCGTTGGTAATCGCATTGATGTGGTGATTCGAGAACATATTACGAGCGACTTCCTCATGACGCATCGAGACCCCATTGACGTATCGCGAAAAGCGCAAAGCCAGGTTGGTCATATTCAGAACATCATGGCCGCAACATTGGGATTCAATCAGGAAGTCGGTTCGTTCGTTACCCAGGATTTCTCTGACCAGGGGAACGGGGAACTCATCATGCCCGGCGGCGAGAGGGGTATGTGTCGTGAAGACGCAACGCTGGCTGACTGTTTCTTTATCAATCGGTTCTATAGCGCGTAGACCACGCCCCCACGTCTGCTCTTCCAATAATGCCAATGTCACCATGGAAGAGTGCCCCTCGTTCATGTGATATGCCTGGACCTTTAGATACCCGAGAGCCCGTAACATGGCTACCCCGGCAAAACCAAGAATAACTTCCTGCCCCAGGCGGTAGCGTACATCACCTCCGTAAAGGTGGTCGGTGAGGCTCTGGTCCCATGGTGCATTATCAGGTAAACACGTATCGAGAAAATAGACAGGTACGGTGTGTCCCGACGTACCCCGTACTAAGTAACGCCACGCTTGCACCTGTACTTGACGGCCGGCGACCGGCACCAGAACCATCAGGGGAAGTTTTTCCAGTAATCCCTCGGGAGACCAGTTGGCATCGGTTTCCGACTGATTTCCAAAGGCATCGAGGTGCTGATGGAAATATCCTTTGCGGTGCAGAAGCGTCACACATACCGCGGGCAATCCCATATCGGCAGCGGCGCGAATGGTATCTCCGGCCACGATTCCCAGTCCGCCGCTAAAGGTTGGTATCTCTGCTTCGATACCAAACTCCATAGAGAAATAGGCAAATGTTAAGTTTTCCATGGGCTAAATCATAACATATTAATGCCTTGAGTATGAGAATGCAAATTAGATTCATCGGAACAGAAGATAAGCAGATGCCGAGAGTTGCTATTGTGCGTCCTTATCTCCCTGAAGCATACCAAAGACGTTGCCCTCGGTGTCCTTAGCGTATGCCAGCCACCCAATACCTCTTACGGCCATCTTGGGGAGGGCGATACTCCCGCCCGCTTTGAGCGCCTTGGCAACGGACTTTTCCAGGTCGGCAACGCCCATCGTGCAAACATATGCGTTGACGGGCTGGCCTTCGGAAGGCCTCGGTCCGCGACGGAACAGAATGCCGCCGTTGATACCGGGTTCGTTATCGGGGCCGGTGGTCACGAGCCAGTAGCGGTTTTCATCTTTAATCCGGACGCCGGGTATAATCCACTCCTTAATCTCCCAGCCAAACACGCTTCTGTAGAATTCAGCCGCCCGTTCGGGGTCCTCTGCTTGTATCTCAAAGTGCACCACTCTGTCCATATTTGTCTTCCCCTCCTCAATATTTTTTAGCCCAAATCATTTTCATGTATTTCTCTTTATTCTGTTGTGTTAGAGTAACCCTAATTCCGGAACATCTGGGTTATCATTAAACCGTATTGCCCCCCGTCCATGATACCGATGCCTACCCGGCGGAACTGAGGGCGCAGTATATTGGCGCGGTGCCCAGGAGAGTTCATTAATCCTTCGTGTGCTAACGTCAAGGTCGGTGCCAGAGCAAGGTTCTCCCCGGCGATGAGGAAATTCACGTTCGCCACTTGCAAACGGTCGTAAGGAGATAATCCCTCCAGAGTGAAATGGCTAAAATATCCCCGGACAAACATATCCGTAGAATGCTGGCGCGCTACGGCCTTTAGTTCGGCATCTTCCTGGAATGGTTCTAAGCCCTGAATTTTCCGTTCGTTGTTGACCAATGCTAACATGTTTGTCTCCAGGTCGGGGCGGACAATTGAATCAGACATAGTGAAGTGAAGCTCTATGTTCTCCGAAGAACCTGGTGGGATGGTAATATATGTCAGTGCTTTGGACACAGCCTCGCCGAAGACCGGATTGAACATCTCGGCCATGCCTTCGGCTTGCACCGCCAGGCCATTGGCTATCCAGCTATGACGTGCGGATGAACCGATACTCACGGGCAACGGTAGGGTCAAGAGCAGCAACGCCACGATGGCGGTGTTGATGAGTCCCTCAAAGCAGCCTGGTAAAATGCCGAGCAGGCGGTTTAATGTGCTCTGATGGGTTTCGGTGGACGTTCTCTGCGATATTATGTTGGCCAGCCATCCCACGACAAAGAGGCTCGCGAAAACGATAATAACGAAGGCAGCCGGACGTGTCCAGATTTCGGACCACCTTAAACCCCGGTGCAGCAAATCACCCAACAGCCGATAGAAAAGAAGACCGAGAACAGGCCTCCCGAGCCACGTGGTGATATCCAGGACGCCCCGGATAAGTCCACGGCGCCAGCCAAAGAAGCCGCTTAGTAACATGATAGCTATGAGGAGCCAGTCAACCCAGTTCATCTCACCTTGGCCTCTCTCTTGTCTTTTTAGCATACCTTAGACGCAAAGACGGAGTCATTTTTATTGTCCTTCGATTTCAATTAAATAGTTATAAAATATAGCCAAAGACTATTACAAATTCCTAACATTTTATTCTCTCAAGAGAAACCTGTAATCTGATGTTGAGAAGTGCTGGAAGGCTGTCTCAACCGGAATCAGAAGATGGTTGGCAGTATGGGACGGCGGGAAGATTAGAGTACTAGTTCAGCATTTCCCTTGGAAAAGTGTCTCGTGACAAATAAAGTGGTATAATTTATTTAGGAGAAGATATATGCCAGTTTACGAGTATAAGTGTAAGAGTTGCGGGGAAAAATTCGAGGTTCGCTGCAGTCTGCAAGACCAAGAAAAAGAGCCTAAATGCCCGAAATGCGGGAGCCATGATACCCAAAGAGTATTCGGGAGCTTCGGCAGTACTTCCTCAACCAGTTCCTGCGGCTCGGAGCCAACGAAACTCAGGTTTGGCTGAGGCTAATTATGGTGAGGCAGTTTGCCTCACTGAACCAGCATAACCTTGTGGAGCCGTCATGCCGGGTAAAGTTGCTCTGGTAGCCTGGGACAAGTGCCGGGTTAAAGAATGTGCCGACGGCATCTGCATTGCTGCCAGGGCATGCACACGCAGGCTTTTAAATCAAGAAGCTCCATACGAAACTCCACTGCCACATCCGAACCTCTGCCGGGGTTGTGGAGATTGTATGCGGGCTTGTCCGCACGGCGCCATTCAGATTGTTGCTATGTAAGTAGCTTGACATAATGACGTCACACCGGGCACAACATTACTCTGAAAGATGGTATCGCTATTGCGCCAGAGGTCAATGAGGGTGCTTTGTCAACAAGAAAGCCTTCCCCACCATATGTAGAAGGTACCGTTTTCGGTGAAGGACCTCGCCCGGCTGAGATTATGCTTATCGGCCAGAATCCGGGAAGGGAAGAGGTTAAGCAGGGGAGGCCTTTTGTGGGCAGGTCGGGAAGATTCCTAAATCAGGTGCTGGCAGAAAACGGCCTGGAACGGGAAAAGCTGTATATTACCGGAGCGGTCAAGGAAGCAACCCCCGGGAACAAAAAACCGGCGGCAAAACAAATAGAACATTGGAGGCCTTATCTACTAACCGAAATTGGCGAGGTAAAGCCTAAAATTATCGTCCTGATGGGAGAAGTAGCCTGGAAAACTCCCCGTTTGCCCGGAATTCAGTACATCGAAACTTATCACCCCGCGGCGGCGATGAGATTTCCCAAGATAAGGCAAAAGTTCAGGGCAGATTTCGGAAGACTCAGTAAGGAACTTACCGGAGTACGAAGCGGTGGCAACAAGGACTAATGGCTCATGTAACAGGGTTAATACCTCTCCCCGGCATCACATCGCCGCACAAAAACATTTTTACGGTATTAGTCATCGCTGATGTTATTTCGATTGATGGCTAGACAGAAAATCAGGTAAGACTATTCCGCGAAGGTTTGAAACTTTTCTGTTTTGGCTCCGCAAATGGGGCAGACTTCGGGGAGTTCGCCTTCATAAGTCCAGCCGCAGACCCGGCATACATGCACCTTGCCTAGCTCAGCATCTTTGCCAGCATCAACAAACTGTTTTGCTTTTGTAAAAAGAGCGGCATGTTCTTTCTCCGCGGATAAAGCATAATGGAAGCTAAGCTGCGCCCTGTTCTCTTTCTGGAACTTGGCGGTTTCAAGGTACGTAGGGTACATTTCGGTGATTTCATACGTCTCTCCGTTGATACCACCCTGAAGATTTTGAGATGTACGGCCGAGACCAAAAACGGCCATGGAAGCGCAGAGCGCATCGCCATCCTGCTCTTTCAACTCCTGGAAATGGTTGCCAGCGTGAATATTCTCAGCAGCAGCGATAGCCCGGAAAAGGCGTGCCACATTAGGCAGTCCTTCCTCCTCGGCCCGGTTACCCCACAACAAATAGCGCATGTGGGCCATTGATTCGCCTCCGTGGGCATTGCGCAAGTTGGCTACGGTGGTGGCATGCATAATTTCTTCCTCCTTCATTACTGATTAATTGTAAACGAGTAACGTGCTATATTTTGCGTGCTTCGACCAGTTTGAAGATGCCGGTGCGGTCAAGTCTGGTGACTTTTTCCAATTGCAGGCCGCTTTGCCCCACGCTATCCTCTATTTTCCGGTTAATGTGTTCTGCCCCGGTTATCCAGGCGACAAAAGGGTCCAATAGATTCATAAACCGGGCCAGTTCCTTATTCTCACTAAGGCCATGCTCCAGTAGCACCACCTTGCCATTGAACTTGCATACGCGCTTAATTTCAGTCAAACCGAGGAGCGGGTCTGGTACGGAACAGAACAGTAATGAGCCTACTACCGTATCAAAGGTATTATCTTGAAATTGGAGATTCTGTACATCCATTTGCAGTAATCTTACTCTAAGACTGGCACGGGCCGCCCTTTGGCGCGCCCGCATAAGCATACCCTCACTCAGGTCTATGGCGGTAATGTTCCGGTTGGTGGTATCGGCGTAAGGAAGATTGTGCCCGGTACCTACGCCGACTTCCAGAATTTCCTTGCCCTCTACCTTTTGCCATAGCAAGGAACGCCATTGATTTAGCCGTCCTCTTTCGAAAGGGCGTATGATACAGTCGTAAAGTGGGGCGAACCGGTCATACCGCCGCCTAACGGTCTGCGTAGCTCTATCTTTTGATTTCATCTGATATAACCTACCATCATACTTATTAAAAAGTAATAAAATTGGTCACAGAATAGTTACAATATTGTGACATTCGACATGTATCGCTTTCTTCTTGCCAGGACTCTTTGTTTTGAGTGCCAACCCGTCGTTTCGGGAAGATTTCTCCCGGTGGACCGGGAAAGCTTGCCCAAATGTCATATTTTTGTAATTATTTCCGCCCCCATTTTATGACTTTTCCATCACTTGCCGTTTAGAATAACGCTATTGAATCATTTGGAGGACTGCCATGGTACTGGTATTAACCAAACATCCCCAGTCTGTGTCTTCAAACATAACGGCAGCGCGTTTGCTTCCAGGTGCTCGTGATTTTGTGGTCTTTTGCCCAAGATGTAAAACGCTGGAGACGCTCGGGTTCACTAATGGCGGGTTAATGCCAACCCGTAAGTTCAACCAGCGCGGCATGCACGTGTTTCATGATTGCGGTTCGCAAGAGCCTTGCCGTTTGTATCGGACGGTCTGATTGTAGCCAAAACAGCCCGTACGAGTGTTACTGAAGCATGGAAGGTAAGGGAAAATGGGTGTAAGAGTCTATGTGTTGCTTGATATTGTAGATGGGTATGGTGAAGATGCCATACAGTTATTACAGGACAAGTCAGGAGTTATGCTGGCTGATAGACTCGAAGGCCGTCCCGATGTCATTATTATGGTGGAGGCTCCCAGCAGGCAAAAACTAGCAGAGATAATTATGCCTGCTATTGGCTGCGTGGCTGATATTACCGAAGACCTGCACCTGCTGGTAACGCGCCAAACTCCATCCGGACTACCTCTTTCAAGTTTGGTCTCAGGCAAGAGAAAAGTAGTCGACGCTTTGAGAAGGAACTAGGTGCCGTAGCGGGGCTGGGCGACTCTTAGCGCAAAAGGAGGGGGTGATGGTGGGTTATTTACCTGATATTTATAAAGATTTCAAGAAGCAATTCCCCGAGATAGCTAAAGCTTATGATGGATTGGCAGTCAAAATACATGGCTGGGGACCGCTGGAGAAGAAGACAAGACGGCTGATAAAACTGGGTGTCGCCATTGGTCTCAATTCAGAAGGGGGAGTGAGGTCTCACGGCCGCCGGGCACTGGAAGAAGGTATTACTCCCGATGAGCTGCGCCATACCGTGCTGCTGGCGTTTACTACGGCAGGATTTCCCTCGATGAGTGCGGCCATGAAATGGATAGAAGAGGTTATCGCAAAACATCAGCGATAGCCCAAGGTTGCCTCGCTTGATTTCAATTTTAAGGAGGAAGGCATCATGCTTGTAATAGCCAGTAATATCACCACCAGAGACAGTACGGTAAGCCAAGTCTTTCGTCAAGCCAAGGCTGGTGGCTGGGCTAGAAACCCGCAGGCAATCAGCCGGCTGCAGGAATTAGCCGAACAATGCGTGGCCGCTGGTGCAGATGTACTTGAAATAAACACGCAGCAATATCATGACCTACCCGAGGCGATGGAGTTTGCTGTTAACGCCGTCCAGGAAGTTACCGACCGGCAACTCTGCCTGAGCACAAATAATGTACAAACGTTGGAGGCCGGCCTGCGGACTTGCAAGCATCCGCCTTTAGTTAATTACATCTCTATTGACGAAACCAGACTGAAAAACATGCTGCCCCTTATAGCTAACCATGGCGCCGGCGTCATTCTTTTGGTCAGCGACCCGGCGGCGCCCACCGATGCCAGCGAAATGCTGCGGAAGGCAGCGATTCTGGTTGGCGCAGCTAATGAAGTGGGTATCCCGAGTGACGATATTCTCATTGACCCGGGTCTCATTCACGTCACCAGCGATATAGGCCAGCGTCATCTGGTCGAAGTCGTGAAATTTTTACGCGCCTTACCTGAAGCCATGGCACCGCTGGTGAAAAGCACCTGCTGGCTGGTCAATAGCTCGGCTGGTGCGCCGCGGCGGCTTCATCCCGTCATAGAAACGGCGCTGCTGTCGTTGCTGGCCGGTGTG
>ORJL010047931.1_pt1 | contig 16564 bp, 7 predicted proteins | sample 1779941 | NCBI WGS metagenome assembly ORJL01 (sample SAMEA104232317, study PRJEB22302) | groundwater metagenome | biome: forest; feature: aquifer; material: groundwater | place: USA | collected 2011-08-07 | depth 5.8 m | reverse complement strand
CGGGGACGCCGACCGCGACGGGGACGTTCAACTTCACCGCGCGGGTGACCGACGCGAACACCCTCAGCTCGACGCGCGCGCTGTCGATCGTGATCGCCGCCGGAGCGCTCGCGATCACGACGCCGAGCCTGCCGAACGGGCAGGTGGGCGTCGCCTACAACCAGTCGCTCGCGGCGAGCGGCGGCACGACGCCGTACACCTGGACGGTCGCGAGCGGGGCGCTGCCGACGGGCACGACGCTCTCGGGCGCAGGGGCGATCACGGGGACGCCGACGACGGCGGGGACGTACAACTTCACGGCGCGGGTGACGGACGCGGCGAGCGCGACGGCGACGAGGGCGCTCTCGAGCGTCATCGCCCCCGCGGCGCTCACGATCACGACGTCGAGCCTGCCGAACGGACAGGTGGGGGTCGCCTACAGCCAGTCGCTCGCGGCCAGCGGCGGCACGACGCCGTACACGTGGGCGGTCGCGAGCGGAGCTCTGCCGACGGGCACGTCGCTCTCGAGCGGAGGGGCGATCACGGGGACGCCGACGGTGGCGGGGACGTACAACTTCACGGCGCGGGTGACGGACGCGGCGAGCGCGACGACGACGAGGGCGCTCTCGAGCATCGTCGACCCGACGGCGCTCACGATCACGACGCCGAGCCTGCCGAACGGACAGGTGGGCGTCGCCTACAGCCAGTCGCTCGCGGCCAGCGGCGGTACGACGCCGTACACGTGGGCGGTCGCGAGCGGGGCTCTGCCGACGGGCACGCCGCTCTCGGGCGGAGGGGCGATCACGGGGACGCCGACGGCGGCAGCGACGTACAACTTCACCGCACGGGTGACCGACGCGGCGAGCCGGACGGCGACGAGGGCGCTCTCGATCGTCGTCAACCCCACGGCGGCGTCCTCGGGGTCGGAGATCGCGGTCGGGACGGGGCGGTTCCCGTCGTCGGGCGGCTGGGTGCAGACGTTCAACGACTCCTCGGCGACCTACGCGCCGCTCGGCTGGCTCCGCCTCGCCTGGACCAACTACAGCGGCGTGAACGGCGAGACGCGGCCTGCGTGCGGGGACGTGGACGGGGACGGGAAGGCGGAGATCGTCCTGGGGCTGGGGACCTACCCGACCTCCGGCGGGTGGGTGGCGATCCACGACGACGCGGCGCGCAGCTACGCGGTCCTGCGGTGGATCCACCTCCCGAACACCGCCTACAACGCGGCGAACGGCGAGACATGGGTCGCGTGCGGCGACGTCGACGGGGACGGTCGCGCGGAGATCGTCATCGGCCAGGGGCGCTACACGGCGGACGGGGGGAACGTCTGGGTCTACGACGACACGGTCGCGGGGTGCGCGCTCCTGCGCACGCTCCGCCTGCCGTGGACGGCGTACAACTCGGCGAACGGCTCCACCTATCCTGCGTGCGGCGACGTCGACGGCGACGGGCGCGCGGAGATCGTGGTCGGGCAGGCGGCCACGGGGCCGGGCCTCACGGGCGGGCAGGTGGCGGTGTTCGACGACGCCACGGCGTCGTACGCGTTCCGCCAGTGGATCACGCTCCCGGCGTCGCCGTACAACAACGCGGTCGGTCTGACGCGCCCGGCGTGCGGCGACCTCGACGGGGACGGTCGGGCGGAGATCGTCGTGGGGACGGGGCCGTACCCGAGCGCGGGAGGGCGCCTGTACGTGTTCGACGACTCCGTGGGGAGCTACGCGAGCCTGCGTACCCTCGCGGTGAGCTGGGCGAACTACAACGCGGCGAATGGGGAGACGCGGCCCGCCGTGGGCGACGTCGACAACGACGGGAAGGCGGAGATCGTGGTCGGGCTCGGCACCTACACGCTGGCGGGCGGCTGGATGCAGCTCTTCAACGACGCGGCGGCCGGCTACGGCTCCCTTGCCTGGGTTCGCGAGACGCTGGCCGGCTACAACGCGGCGGACGGGCAGACCTGGCCGGCGGTGGGCGATTTCCGGTAGGAGGCGCCCTTCCCCTTCGGTGCCTTCGGTGGATCAGAACTCGCGCGCGTTGGCGATGGCGCTTGCGGTGAAGGCGTCCATCGTCCGGTCGATTTGGACGTAGCGGGCGAGCGTCAGACGGAGCAGGATCGTCCGCGACCCCGTTGGACCGATGACCTGCACCTCGAACCCGTGCGGGAATCCGTCCCCGACCGCGTTGGCGATGGCGTACATCGGGACGCGCTGCGGGATCCAGGTCGCGTTGGTCCGGTTCCAGGCGAGGCTCGCGAACCCGAGCCCCAGGTGCGGGATCAGGTTCTGGTTGCTCGCGCCGGGCGGCTTGAAGGTGGCGGTGGGCACCGCGTCGACGATCCCGAAGACGTTGGTCCCGTAGAACGCCTGGTTCGGGTCCTTCGACACATCCCACAGCCACGTCACCCCGCGAACGGTTCTCAGGCTCGAGACGACCTCCGCCCGGTCGGAGGCCGTGAGCGACATCAACTCGCCATAGTCCGCGAACTCGATGCTCTCCCATCTCGCCAGGATGAGGCTCCGGGCATAGGGGCCCATCGGCCTGGCCACGGGGCTCGGGTAGAAGAACACGATCGTGTACACGTCCACCCGGCGCGTCACCCCCGACAGGAGCACGGTGGCGAAGATCGGCTGCTGCTTGCAGAGGAGGAGGCAGTTTCCCGTCTGCTCCGCCCCCACGACGTCGGCGTGGAAGGTCCCGGGGTCCTTCGTGATCGGCAGGTGGATCCCGCCCAGCACCGGATGGGTGACCGGTGGCTCGAGAGCCGCCAGGTAGAGGTTGCCTCGCAGGTCGTCGTTGAAGATCCTCCGGGTCGCGGGCAGGTCCTCTGAGATCCGGTTCACGCCCTGCTGCCCCCACTCGGTCAGGCCCGCCCACGATTCCGAGTGGGCCGTCAGTACCATGCTCGAATTGACGAGCGACATGACGCAGTAGGCCATGAAGGAGAAGAGGGAAAGGACGATCATCATCTCGAGCAGCGTCACGCCGCGGCGGGATGCAGCCATCGTCGGGCTCCTATCGGGAGATGAATATCTTCTGCTGGTGGAAGGAGTAATGGGTCGGAATCGTGCTGCGGTACGCCTCCACCCGGATGAGGTAGCTCGCCTCGTCGAGGTACACCGCGCCCACCACGTCCCAGATGTAGGTCTCGTCCCCGCCCGCGACCCAGTCGGCCACCAGGAGCGTCTGATTCGGCGTCCCGGGGGTCGCCGGCGAGTTGTCGACGATGTGGCGCCAGGTCTGGCCGTTGTCGAGCGAGTACAGAAGGGCGTAGCGAAGCACGGCGTCGTTCTCGGTGAATCCCACGGGATACTGCGGGGTGTACGGAAGGCCGTCCCAGCGGAACCAGCTCGAGCTCCACTGGATCGTGACTGTCGCGGGGTTCTTCAGCTCCGTGGAGTCGTTCGGCTGCTTGATTACGATCTGCGGCAGCTCCGTGACCCGGCTCTGGGTCGCGGGCAGCCCTGAAGAAAGGAAGGTGTGGATGAGCGTGAGCCCCGACCAGGTCGCGATGAACGCCGAGCCCGTCTCCACGGTCCGGTCGATCCCGTTCACGGCGATGAAGCAGCTCGGGCTCGTCCCGTCCGACGCGAGGAGCTGCTCGCGGATCAGCGCGCTTCCGTTCCAGGGCGGCGTGATGTCCTGGTGGGCGTAATAGACGAGGAGGTTCGAAGCGGAGGCGCGCGACGCGAGGTACTCCGCCTGCGAGAACTCGTCCGTCGTCGTGTTGTAGTCGAGGCGGAAGGGGCGGCTGATCTTCGTGTTCGACGGAACCGGGAAGTTGTACGTCGCGTCCAGCTCGTTCCCTCCCGTGCTGAGGTTCCCCGTCGTTCCGTCCCGGTACTCGTGGCGGAACGTGGCCGTTGCCGTTCCGATGTTGAAGAACGAGGTGCATCCCTTCGCGTTGAGGCGTCGGAGGGTCCGGTGGTCGCTGAACGTGGTTCCCCGGGGGAGGCTCCCAGCCCGCGCGAGCGTCCCCGCACCGGACGTGACGATGTCCATCCTCCGGATGCGCACGAAGGTGTTCGCGGTGTTCCCCGTCGGCAGGTTCCCCGTCGTCGCCCACGTCGCGGCCATCGTGTCGGGGTAGAGCTCCCCCACCCACGGCTTCGACCACCAGTAGTTCGACACGCTCTCGCGGATCAACTTGACCCCGCCCGTCTGCGCGTCCGTGATCGACATTTCGTTGCGCGAGAGCCCTGTCACTCCCGTGAACGGCTTCGGGTTCGTCGGGATGCTGTTCAGGAAGCCATTCGCGGAGTCGTACCCGATCTCGTTCCCATTTCCCATGTAGTAGTAGGAGAACCCCGTCAGCGTGGTGTAGATGCTGTTCGAGGTGCAGAGCCCGTTCCGCATCCACTGGAAGTGCCGCGGCACGTCGATCTCGTTCGAATCCGCGAGCGTCCCGTTCGTCCCGCTCCCGTGCCAGCCGTCGAAGTCCGATCCGTTCGTGTTGCGGATCTTCGCGGTGTCGAACCCCGGCCACGAATCCGGTCCCAAGCGCGTGTTGATGTTCGCGTCGCGCATGTTGTCGAAGTACCAGTTGTACCCGTGCCCCGCCTTGACGTCCGAGTAGGGGCAGTCGCGCGGGTCCCCCTGGAACTGGTACCGCTCGGAGAACGGGACGAAGGTCTGGTTGGCGGCGTAGAGGGTGTTGTTGCTGCGCCACGCGTAGGTCGTGGAGAGGTTCGACGGCTGGTTCGCCACGGGCCACGCGGTCCCGGCCGTCAGGCCGGTCCCCAGCCGCGTCTCGATCGACACGAGCCGCTCGGTCCCCGCTCCGAGGTTCTCGGCGCGGTCGAGGGCTGCCTTCGAGATCGTGATCACCCATCGCGCCGTGTTGTTCGGCTTGTCGGCAGCGGTGACGAGGTTCGTGCAGAAGTCCACGGTCGCGCCGCTGACATGCGCAATGGCCCCGACGCAACCGGTGAACGTGGTGAGCGTGGTCCCCGTGTAGGTGATGAGGTTCCCCTCGAGGCTGATCTGGCCGCTCGTCGGGAAGCCCGTCGTCGTGCTGACGGTGACCGTCGCGGCCCCCGCGGCGACGGCAGCCGAGGTGACCGTTGTCGCGGCGTCGGTGGAGCACGGGACGTAGTCGTCGCCGTAGAGCCTCCACGCGGGATTGAGGCCGGTGTTCGCGAGGTACACGGTCACGCCCGTGGCATGGGCGCCGCTGCCGGTGCAGCCGGTGAACGTCGTGGCGGTAATCCCCGTATAGGTGATGATGTTCGCAAGGTAAGCGGCCCTGGCCGTGGCATGGGCGACGGCGCCGGTGCAGCCCGTGAAGGTGGTCAGCGTCTTTCCCGTGTAGGTGATGAGATTCCCCTCGATGCTGATCTGCCCGCTCGTCGGATACGACGCCGTGGAGGAAACTGTGATCGTCGCGGCCCCCGCGACGATGGCGACCGTCGTGCTCGTCGGCAGGCTGGTGTTCGACTCGAGGCTGAGCTGCCCGCTCGGTGGGAAGAGGGCCGTCGACAGGACGGAGATCGACGCCGCCCCCACGAGGACGGCCGCCGAGGTGTTCGTCGACGCGACGACCGGCCGGTTCACCCCGACGCCGCTCGCATGGGCGACGGCGTTGAGGCAGCCGGTGAAGCTCGTGCCCGTCATTCCCGTGTAGGTGATGACGTTTCCCTCGACGCTGATCGCCCCGCTCGAGGGGAAGCCGGACGTGGACGCGACGCTGATCGTCGTTGCCGCGGCGGCGTTCGCGGCCGTCGTGGTCGTCGCCGAGACGGCCTCCAGGAATGCGGTCCTGGCGGTGGCATGCGCGATCGCGCCGGTGCAGCCCGCGAAGGTCGTGGCGGTGATCCCCGTGTAGCTGATGAGGTTCCCCTCGATGCTGACCCGGCCGCTGGGAGGGAACGCGGCCGTGGAGGCGACGGTGATCGTCGCCGCCCCGGCGAGGATCGCCGCCGTGGTCGTCGTGTACCCGACGATGCTCGTCAGGGTCACGGTCCTTGCCGTGAGGTGGGCTACGGCGCCGGTGCAGCCGGTGAAGCTCGTGGCCGTCGTTCCCGTGTAGCAGATGCAATTCCCCTCGAGGCTGACCTGCCCGCTCGTCGGGAAGGCCGACGTGGAGGAGACGCTGATGGTCGCGGCCCCCGCGACGATGGCCGCCGTGGTGACCGTTCCCGGGGCCGCGAGCGTGTTCGGGCAGGTGAGCGGCGTATTGTAGAGGAGGATCTTCGTTCCGGGGGGGGCCGCTACGTACGAGACCTGCGCGTACATCCGATTCGCAGTCGATCCCGCCCCCGCCGTCGAAGGCGCGGTGCAGGTCGCATACCCGTCCATGACGTTGTCGGACGGCTCCTTGTCCGCTCCGCCTGGGATCTCCGCGACCGTCACGTCCCCGGCCGTGGTGAGGTTCACGCCGGGCAGGAACACGTTGACAGGCGTGCCGAGCAGCGACGATGCAGGGACCTGGTACACGTTCAACGCGACAGGGACGTGAGCGACGGCGCCGGTGCAGCCGGTGAAGGTGGTCGCGCTGGTCCCCGTATAGCTGACGAGGTTCGACTCGATGCTGATCTGCCCGTTCGTCGGGAAGCCCGTGGTGGAGGCAACGGTGATCGTCAGGGCCCCCGCCGCGATGCCCGCCGCGGTTGTCGTCCACGCCCCCGCGCTCTCGTTGTAGGCGTAGACGCGCAGCACCAGTGGGTCGGTCTGGGAGAAGCACAGCTTCTGCGGGTGCGTCACGACCCGCGCGTTCGGAAACCCCGTCGGCTCCTTCGCCGCGTCGGAGTAGTTCCGCACCGGCGGGAACGGGACCAGCTCGCCGTGCAGGTTGATGAAGATCGCGTTCCGGTAGTTGTTCGGGTTCTTGATCATGTCGTCGAGGAGGAGGTGCCAGGTCAGCGTGTCGGCCGCTTCCTGCCCCGCGGCGAGCCGCTGGTTGAAGAGGGCCTGCTCCACGGGCTGCCGCGCGCAGTGGTTGAACTGGTCGGCGAGGGCGTAGGGCCACGGGTTCGTTGCGGCGTTGTAGCCGTTCTTCGTGGCCCCGTCTACGTTGATCCGCGCCTTCACGTTGTCCGGCACGTAGTACTGGTCGACTGCCGACCCCGCGGGCATCGTTCCCGGATAGAAGTAGACGGAGTTGATCACCGCGTTCGAGTCGGCGGCCTTGTTGAAGTACGGCTGGTAGAGGGGATCCCGGCCGAACCCGAGCTTCGTGATCCAGTGCCGCCTGAAGACCAGGCCCGGCTGGCGCGCCTCCATGTCGTCGAGCGAGTTCTCGATGAACGGCTTGATGTACGACATGTACACCCACCACCCCGGGACGTTCTCCATCGCCAGGAGATAGGTGTCATAGACCTGGGATGGCGGGTACGCCGTCGCCACCGTGTTGATCACGCTCGTCACGTCGGCGAGGACCGTGTCGTCCTGCTGCGCCGCGCTCGTGAGGAACACGCGGACCGTCACGATCCTCACGTCGCGCGTGTTGAGGCTCGGGAACTTCCGCACCGTCACCCGGCGCGCGTATCGCCAGCGTCCACCCCCGACCGAGGCATTCTGAGAAAGCACGTGCGCCGGATCGACCACGCTCGTGTCGACGCAGAGGATGTTGCTCGTGTCTGCGCCGTCATCGTACGAGTCGAGCGTGTCCGCCGCCTGTGTGCCCGGCTGCTCGGCCACGCCGCGCAACTCGGAGAGCATCATCGTCGCCTTCTGCACGGCGAACGACCTGTCCTCGTTCAGCGTCACCTGCCGGGTGTTCGTCGCGACGAACGCGGCGCTCAGGCTGACGAGGACGGCAAGGATGCCCATGACGATCGTCAACTCGATGATCGTCACCCCAGACCGCGTTCTCGAGCGCATCATTCCACCAGCGAAATGGGACGGGAATACCTGTACTGGCCGAGCGTCTTGAGGAGTTGCGACAGGATGGAGCCGTCGTAGTCGATCTCGACGTAGTCGCCGGTCCCGGCGAGGGTCAGCGTCCCCGTCGTGACGACGACCCCTCGCACCAGGGAGGGGGCGTTGATCGTGCAATTCCCCTGGACGTAGAGGAGCCCGCTGAAGTCCGAGTTGGTGCTGGCGTTGATCGTGACGTTCCCGTTCACCACGAGGACCGCCGTCCCGTTGAGCGGACGCGCGACATCGAAGGTGATGGCGCCGTCCATGTAGATGAGCTTGTCCGCGGGGAGCGGGTCGGTGATGGAGGCGGCGTTCGTCGTGTACGAGTCCGACAGGGAGCGCAGCTCCGTGTCGGTCACGCCGAAGACGGTCTGGATCGCCGCGTCGTACAGGGGGTAGGACTGCTGGGCGGGGGTCCCGGAGATCGTCCCAGTGATGGTCGGCAACCCCACGTTCGGGTAGAGGGCCCCGGGGCGCGTCCCGCCGATCACCTTCGTCTTCGCGTTGAAGTTCGACCCCGTCGGCGTGCCGAGGCAGGTCGCCGCCCCCCCCCCGGGAAGGACGATCACCATCCGTCGGATCTCAGTCGTGAGGCGGACGCGCGCGACGACGACGTTTGGCGGCAGATTGAATGCGACGGCCGGGTTGAGGTTCTTGTAGATGATCCCCTCGGAGTCGATCTCCCAGACCGTCCCGGCCCCCACGAGGCCGCGCTGGGTGGTGACGTCGAGCTGGCGCGCAATCCTCACCTCGTAGCGGGCCCAGACCTGCATGCCGGAACTGACCTCGACGCTGCGGACGAGCCCGATCGCCGGGGCGTCGGTCTCGTTCACCGCTGGGACTGCGGCGAGATCCAGCCTCGGCGCGAAGGTGGTCACCGGCTGCGTCGTCTGCCGACGGAACCACGACAGCGCGTCCGTGATCCCCGCGCGGGCGATGTTCATCGCCTGCCCGTTGAATTCGAGCTCCCGCTCGATGGTGTCGCGCGCCCGGGCGGCCGCGTTGTATGCGGAATAGAGCGCCGACATGAGGAGGATGGTGAGGACGATGACCCAGATCATGATCGTCCCGCGACGCGGATTCGCGGAAGCCGCTGTGCGCACGACGTTCTCCCCTGATGAAAGGTGCCCCCCGCCAGCCAAGCGTCGCGCGCGGTCCGATGCCTCGGACCGGCGGGCGCGGCGCTCCCGGAATCCCTCCATTTGCAAGTTGCCTGCCGACGCCCACGGCCCGGGTCATCGAACCATAATCAATTCTCAAACAACAGGTTGTGTAAATGGCAGATTGCATATCGAACCCGGGGACCGGCCCAGGTGGATCCTCCAGTGGGCAGTCTGCTCTCCAGGTTGCAACTCAACTCTCCTATGTGAGCCGCGTTGCACAGGAGTGGATCCTCCACGCGACGATGGTCGATTTCCGGCCAGATAGGAGGCCACGATGTCCATTCTTGATGCCTGTGGATCATCACAGATACATACTGATGTTTGTTGTTGTATAATAATGAGTTGAAGCACATATTGCGGCCAGACCACTGCATACGATGGACGACATTCGTCGCACTGCTACGCAGGTCCCCTCCCAGCACCGTATGCCCCCGGATTCGATCGTGTACAACCTCCTGATGCATCAGCATCTGCGTCTTGCCATCCTGCGCGCACAGATGTGGGCCAAGTGCGACAGGAATCGACGTCTGGCACCGCGCTTGAGAGCAGAGGTACAGGGAGTTGCCATGCAGGGGTCCCGTCTCCAGCCTCCGATGTCCCGCAGAGCCATCGTGCTCGTCGTGGCCCTCGCTGTCCTATCCGCCCTCGCCCTCCTGGCGACCGTCTTTGCCCTGATGGCCCGCATGGAGCGGAACGTCGCCGCCGCGTCCGTCGAGGTCTTGCGCGCGCGCGAGCTCTCCCTCGCCGGAGTCGACTTCGCCGTCTCCCGCCTGCGCGACACCACCGGCCTCGCCACCGTCGATGACCCCCGCATGCCCCCCTACCGCTGGGGGCAGGTCCGCAAGGCGGGCGCAGCCTCGCCGGCCCCGACCGTCGCCTGGCCCTCTCGCACTGTCTTCGGGGACACCGTCACCGGCGAGCTTGCCGCAACATACGCCGGGGGCGCCGACGCCTACTCCCTCACCGTCGTCGACGTCGCCTCGCGCCTCCCGCTGGACGCGACGCACCCGTTCCTCGCCCGCATGCTCGACGTCCTCGGGGCGGCGATCGGTGCCGAGCGGGCCGACGGCCTCGACCCCGTCCGCGGCCGCGGCGCGCAGATCCTCGCGCTGCGCGACTCCCTCGGAGGTTTCCACGCCCGAGAGGAGCTGCGTCGCCTCCTCTCCGAGGCGGACTACCAGGCCCTCGCGCCGTACGTCGGCCTCCACGCGTGGACCGACCCGACCACCGCCTCCGTCGTCCCCGGCCATCAGGCCGACGCCGAGCCCCCGCTCGTCCGCGCACCGCGCCCGCCCGTCGACGTCAACACGGCACCCGTTCCCGTGCTCTGCGCCATCCTGACCGGCGTCGCCTCCACAGCCTCCGACCCCGTCCCCTTCAACATCGCCCTCCGCGTCGCGCGCGAGATCGTCCGCGTGCGGGAGGGGAACCGCCCGGGCGAGGGCCCCCTCGCGGATGTCGGCGCGCTCCGCCTCCTGCTCGAGTCCCTCTCCGCGCACCCCACGGCCTGGCTCACCCCGCAGCAGGCGGAGGCCCTCGTCGCGGACCTCGACCCGAACCTCACCCTCTCGCGCCTGAATCCGGAGCGCGTCATCCGCCGCCCGATCGACAAGTGCGGCCTGACGTACTGGACGCTGGAGGCGTGCTTCCGCTCCATGGGGCGGTACGAGGTCGAGAGCGTCGGCCGGGTCTACCGTGGCGACGGTCTCGTCGTCGCCGAGGCGCGCACCTCCACCGTGGTGGAGGTTTACGGCGTCCTCCGCGCGACGCTGCAGAAGGAGTTCGAGTCCGGCCGCGTGACCACCGCGGCCGACGGCTCCATCACGCTCCCTGAGCCGACCGTCGTGGCGCCCTCGGAGTGGTCCGGCTACGTGCAGCTCCGCCCCGCGACGCCGCCGCCGGGCCCCGGCCCCTCGTTCCTCGCGACGTTCGACGACTCCTTCGATCCGCTCGTGGGACAGCCGCCCCTCGCGGCGCCCGCGACGGGAGACGTCCTCTCGCGGGGCCGCCTCTTCCCCGACGGGGCGGCGGTGCGGACCTCGGACGACGACGTCCTCTGCTACGCGGCCTCCCCGCACCTGCCGCCGGACGAGGGGACCCTCGAGATGTGGGTCAAGCTCGACGAGTCGGCCTCCCTGGCGCCGGAGCCGATCTGGTTCGCATCGCTCCCGCTGACGCGCGACATCTTCCTGGAGCACCGCATCTCGGTCGGGGCTTGCCGCGACGTCCTGACGGTGCAGAGCGTGCGGACGTTCGCCGTGGCCGACTCGTACGGCGCGGGTCGGACGGAGGTCCCGTGCCCGTACGCGCTCGATCGCACCGAGCTGGACGCCCGGGTCCAGGGCGCGGGGGTCGCGAACGAGTGGCACCACCTCTCGATCACGTGGAGCGACGGGACCGACCAGCGGCTCTACGTCGACGGCCGCCCGGTCGGGGCGCAGGCCGGCGCCCGGGTGCGCAAGGGGGTGCGGCAGAAGTTGCAGGGGCCCGGCCTCGACGCCTTCTGGGTCGGGGGCGCGCCCCAGCGGCTGGGCGGCGAAGAGCCCCGCTGGACCGTCGTCCCCTCCTGCAACCTGACCCTCGACGACCTCGCGATCTACCCCTCCGCGTCGATCCGCGACCCGCGAGGGTTCCTCCCCCCGGACCGCTTCGCCCGCGCCCAGGGCTCGGCCCTCGGCGTGTTCGAGGGGACCTTCCCCGCGCTCCCGTTTGCAGCCCGGTTCGAGACCGTCACGTGGACCGAGTGGGACCCTGCGGAATACGAGGGGAAGCCGCTCGCGCGCGGGTCGGTGGAGGTGAAGTTCGGCCTGTACCAGCCGGGCCGCGGCGGGCCGCCGCCGGGGCGGGCGAAGAAGGGGATGGGGCGGAAGGACCTGCAGGCGCTCGGGCTTCCACAGGTGTTGGTCGCGAACGACGAGATTCGCTATCGCCTGGAGTTCGTCAGCCCCGCGGTCCTCACCCCGATGAACGTGACGCCGATCGTGGACGACCTGGAGATCACCTACCAGGGTCCGCCCCGGTTCCTCTCATGGCAGGAGGAGTGAGGTGCGCGCGGAAATCGTAGTGGTCCGGCAGGGGATCGCGGGGGAGGCGGTGACCCTCCCGGCCGAGGGGCGGTTCTTCGTCGGCCGCGGCACGGAGTGTCAGCTTCGCTTCGACGACAAGGGGATCTCGAACATCCACTGCCAGTTCGAGCGGCGCGGCGAGACGTGGTTCGTGGCGGACGAGGAGAGCCGCAACGGCACCTTCCTCAACGGCAAGCGGATCGCCGCGGCGAGCCTCGCGCAGGGGGACATCGTCGTCCTCGGCGAGACCGCGCTCCTCTTCCGCCAGAGGGCCGGCGACGACCACGGAAGCAGCGACACCCAGGCGGTCTTCTACAAGAACGAGTGGTGTGCGGGGCCGGAGGACCTCATGGAGGGCGAGGGCGCGCCCGTCGGGGGGGCGGGGAGGTGGGACCGCGCCGTGCCGGCCGAGGCGTGGCGGACCGTCTTCACCGCGCTTGCCGAGGGGATGCCCGCGGACGCGGACTTCCCGAGCGCCGCGCAGGTCGCCCTCGTCGTCCTGGCGCGCGTGACGGGCGCCGAGCGCGGCCTCGTCGCCCTGTACCGGGGCCCCGGGGAGGGCTGGCAGGTCGTGGCCACGGTCCCCCAGGGGAACGACGCCTGCGGGGTGGTCGCGAGCGAGGCGATCCTCGCGAAGGCGATGGAGCTCCGCGTTGCGATCCTGACGGAAGACGCCCTCGCCGACGCGAGGCTCACCGCGCAGGAGGGGGCGAAGAGCGGCGCTCGCGCGGCGATCTGCGTGCCGTTCCAGGCGTTCGACGGCCGCTCCGCCGTGCTCTACTTCGATTCGCCGACGGAGTCGACGCCGTTTGCCCGCGAGCACGTGCGGATCGCCCGCGCGGCCTGCCGGCTCCTCTCGGTCTGCCCCGGGGTGAAGGAGATATGAAGGCTCGCCCGATGTCGGAATCAGCGGTGGGGAAGGTCGGCCGCGCAGCGGAACCCGACGAACGGGGACCGATGCCCGCCAGGCTCGCGTACGGCGTGCGCGAGGTGGTCGAGGTCCACCTGGCCGACGAGGTGCCGGTGGCCGTGGGAGTTCCCCTTGATCACGAACTTCCCCTCCTCGCCCGGCCAGGGGGTCGCCGTCCACTCCATCACGTTCCCGCACAGGTCGAGGCACCCGTACGGGCTCTCGTCGCCGGGGCGGGAGCCGACCGGCTCGATCGTCCCCGTCTCCACGTTCGCGGCGCTGTCGGAGCGGAGGCGCCCCCACGGATAGGGTCGCCCGTCGATGCCGCGCCCGGCCTTCTCCCATTCCTCGGAGGTCGGGAGCCGCTTTCCGGCCCACTCGGCGTACGCGCGCGCATCGTCCCAGGAGACCTCGGTCGCGGGGAGCCGCGCCTGGTCCGGCGGGAGCGCCCCGGCGGGCCAGTCGATCGGTCGGGGGCGGCCGGTCGCCTCCAGAAAGCGGACGTAGTCCCCGCGCGCCACTTCGCAGCGGTCGATCAGGAACGAGGGGACCTCCCCGGGCTGCGCTTGCCCGCCTTCGCCGCCGAGGAGCGCGGGGCCGCCGGAGACGAAGAGCATCCCGTCCGGGACGTCGGTCGCCCGCGGCAAGTCGACTCGGAAGCGAAGGTCGTCGCGGAGGCGGAGCGGGAGGCGCGCGGGCGCGAGGCCGGGGGCGCGCACGTCGAACACCCAGCCGCCCCGCGCCAGGGCTCCTCCGTTCGGGATCGGGATCCCCTCGCGGGCGATCGTGAGGTCGTCCGGCGAAACGCGGCGGGCGCGGACCTCGGTCCCGGGCGGCAAGTCGCCGAGGGAGAGTCGGACGTCCCCCTCGTCGTGCGCGCCGGCGAGGCGCCGGGCCAGCACGGGGTCGTCGACGAGGGGACGCAGGGCCTCCGTGCGCTGCGAGGGGACCGGGACTCCCTCGTCGAGCAGGCGGCAGACCTCGGCGACCTCCGCGCGAATCCGCTCGGCGACCTTCGCCTTCGCGTCGCCGGCCTCGACGCGATCGGGGGCGTCGCGCATGAGCTGCACGGCCGCCTCGCGGGCGCCGAGGAGGTCTCCCTTCGCCAGGAGCTGGTCCACGCGGACGGCCGACTCGCGGACGCGGCGGTCGCGGGCCGCGCGGCGGTCGATCGCGGCGAAGGCCCAGATCACGGCCGCGTTCACGAGCAGGGCGAAGAGGATCACGAGGGCGAGGCGATGTCGCAGGAGGAACCGCCGGCGGATCGCGCGGCCGCGGGAGGAGAGCGCCTCGGGCGGCGCCCCCTCCAGGAAGCGATCGAGGTCGCGCGCCATCTCGGCGGCGTCGGCGTATCGGCGTGCGCGGTTTCGCTCCATCGCCTTCAGGCAGATCGCCTCGAGCGCCGGGGGGGCGCCCGGCGCGACTTCGCCGGGGGGGGGAGGGGACTCCGTGGCCACGCGGCGGATCACGTCCGCGAGGACGGCCCCCTGGAAGGGGGGCCTTCCGGCGAGCAGCTCGTACAGGACGGCGCCGAGGGCGTAGGCGTCGCTCCGCGCATCGACGCACGGGAGGTCGCCGCGCGCCTGCTCGGGGGCCATGTACGCGGGGGTGCCCATGACCTGGCCCGCGCGCGTGCGGGCGTCCGCGTGCACCAGGTCCTTCGCCAGGCCGAAGTCGGTGATCCGCGGGCGACCGTCGGATCCGACGACGATGTTCGAGGGCTTGAGATCGCGATGGATGATCCCGAGTGCGTGGGCGTGCGCCATCGCGAGACACGCGTCGCGGAGGAACGTGGCGGCCGCCCGCGGCTCGCGGAGGGCGCACGGGCCCTGCGCCGCGAGCAGGCGGGAGAGAGGGACCCCCTCGACGAACTCCGTGGCGAAGTACGGCCGCCCGTCGACGTCGCCCGCCTCGCGCAGCCGCGCGATGCCGGGGTGGGTCAGGCGCGCGAGGAGCTCGGACTCTCGACGGAAGCGGAGGACCTCGTCGGGCGTCGCGAAGCTCCCGGGGGCGAGGATCTTGAGCGCCACGACCGCGCCGTCGCGGGAGTCCACCGCGCGGAACACCGCCCCGCTCGCGCCCGATCCGAGGGGGTCGAGGTCGCGGTAGGGGCCGAAGGCGCGGTCGCGCGCGGCGAGGTAGATCCGCTCCGCCTCGGTCGCGGGGACGGAGGCGGTTCGATCGTCCGGACGGGAATCCGACGTCTCGGGAGGCATGCCGTGGGCTTAGTCCTACAACGCCATTCTCTACCAGCCCCGAAGGGGCGTCCCATGAGAGCCAGGGGCGCAGCCCCTGGAATCAGGCGATCACATGATCTGGGAGCCCTGAAAGGGCGACTCATCGCATTGGGGCGCCCTTTCAGGGCTCCCTCCAGGGTGACCGCGGATACCCCAGGGGCTGCGCCCCTGGCCGGCCCGCTGCGCGGGCGCCCCGACGGCGCCCCTTCGGGGCTGGAGTAGCGATGTAGGACTAGGCTAGCACCGTATCGAGGGCGGGGTCAACCCCGCCTCGCGGGAGTCACGTCGGGAAGCGGAGGAGCTAACGTGGTGGAATCGCAGGCCAACCCGCCGATCCTCGGGAAGAGCGAGGCGATCCTCGAGGTCCTCGCCCTCGTGGAGAGGGTGGCGACGAGCGACGTGTCGATCCTCATCCAGGGGGAGAGCGGCACGGGGAAGGAGCTCATCGCCCGCGAGGTGCACCGCCGCAGCCACAGGGCCGCGGAGAGGTTTCTCGCCGTGTCGTGCGCGGCGATCACCGAGACGCTCCTCGAGAGCGAGCTGTTCGGGCACGAGGAGGGCTCGTTCACCGGCGCCTCCGCGACGCACGTCGGGTTGATCGAGAAGGCGAGTCGCGGCACGCTGTTCCTCGACGAGATTGGGGAGACCTCGCTCGCCTTCCAGAAGAAGCTCCTCCGCGTGGTGCAGGAGCACGAGCTCTGGCGCGTCGGCGGGAACAAGGTCGTCCCGGTCGACGTGAGGCTGATCTGCGCCACGAACCGCGACCTCACGGAGGAGGTGCGGCGCGGCACCTTCCGGGAGGACCTCCTCTACCGGATCAACGTGGTCACGATCATCCCGCCGCCGCTCCGGGAGCGGAGGGAGGACATCTCGGAGCTTGCGACGAGCTTCGTCCACAAGATCTCGGGGGAGCGCTCGAAGCCGGTGCCGGTGATCGGCGCGCTCGCGCTGAAGGCGCTCGAACAGTACGCCTGGCCCGGAAACGTGCGTCAGCTCGAGAACGTGATGGAACGGGCGGTCGTCCTCGACATCGACGGCGCGATCGGGCTCGAGGACCTTCCCTCGCAGGTGCGCGGCGTGGGGACGAAGTCGATCCCGCGCGGCGTGGCGGCGGGGACCTTCCTCATCTCGATCTCGTGCAGCGAGGACACCCTCGACGCGGCGAAGGAGCGGCTGGAGAAGGCGTACCTTGAGGAGCTGCTCCGTCTGGTGGAGGGGAACGTGAGCGAGGCGGCCCGCCAGGCGGGGATCGGCCGCGCCGCCGTCCACCAGAAGCTCCGTCGGCACGCGATCGATGCCCGGCGCTTCCGCCGGTAGGGTCCGCGTCGGGGAGAGGCTCGCGTAGGCGAGCCGTGG